>JAEEGL016522161.1_pt1 | contig 22069 bp, 17 predicted proteins | sample 9134231 | NCBI WGS metagenome assembly JAEEGL01 (sample SAMN16246548, study PRJNA631951) | gut metagenome | biome: gut microbiome; feature: rumen; material: fiber-attached | host: Bos | place: Iran: Karaj | collected 2018-10 | reverse complement strand
TAGTCGCTATCCACGAGGGAACATTAAAAGAAGGAGGTATCGTCTGATGGCTGTTGTTTTCGAACCGACGAAGGGCCTTACAGATAAGCCTTTCCATTACTGCCCCGGCTGCTGCCACGGCATTATCCACAGACTCGTAGCTGAATCACTCGTTGAGATGGATGCTCTCGAGACTGCAGTAGGTGTTGCTTCCGTTGGATGCACATACAATTCTTACGAGTACATCGCATGCGACATGGTACAGGCTGCTCACGGCCGTGCACCTGCAGTTGCTACCGGTATCAAGAGAAACCTCAAGGACAAGATCGTATTCACATACCAGGGTGACGGAGACCTCGCTTCCATCGGTACTGCAGAGATCGTTCACGCTGCAGCAAGAGGAGAGAAGATCACTGTTATCTTCGTAAACAATGCGGTTTACGGAATGACTTCAGGACAGATGGCTCCTACGACTCTCGTAGGTCAGGTAACGACCACATCTCCCTGGGGACGTAATCCTGAGACACAGGGCTACCCGATCAACGTATCAGAGTTCCTGTCCCAGCTTCCCGGCGCTGCTTATGTCGAGCGTGTATGCGTAACAGACTTTAAGAACATTACGGCTGCCAAGAAGGCCATCAAGAAGGCTTTCACGGTTCAGCAGAACAACCTGGGCTTCTCTCTTGTAGAAGTCCTCTCCACATGCCCCACAAACTGGGGTAAGGAGCCTCTGGCTGCTATGGAGTGGCTCAAGGAGAACATGCAGAAGCAGTATCCTCTCGGATGCTACAAGGGCGCTGACCTCGTATTTGACGAGAACGGCAAGTATGTATCCGGCAGCACACCTGCAGCGAACAACAATTGTGTCAATGTAGGGGAGGTAAAATAATGATCGATTTCTCAATTATCTTCGCCGGCTTCGGCGGACAGGGAATTCTTTCCGCAGGTAAGATGGCTGCAGAGGCAGCTCTTTACGAAGGAAAGGAAGTATCATGGTTCCCTTCATACGGCCCTGAGATGAGAGGCGGTACGGCTAACTGCTCCGTCGTTATCTCAGACGAACCCATCGGTTCACCCGTCGTTAATGACGCAGACGTTGTTATCTGCCTTAACCAGCCCTCAATGGAGAAGTTCGAGAAGCAGCTCAAGCCCGGCGCTCTGATGATCCTCGACTCTTCACTCATCAAGACAAGACCTGAGAGAACAGACATCAAGGTCATCGCAATGCCTGCTTCGGATATTGCTTCCGATCTCGGCAAGATGCTCTTCGCTCCTATCTCCATGCTCGGATGCATGGCAACCGCTACAGGATGCTTCAGCCGTGATTCTTTTGAGAAGTCCCTCTATGAGGTCCTTCCCGAGAGAAAGCATAAGCTCATCCCGACAAACGTTGCTGCTTTCGACAAGGGCGCAGAGTACGCGAAATAATCCGCGACGCAACCAAACACACTTCAGCCTCCGCAATCCTGCGGGGGCTGTTTTTTTTGTTAGAATAATCTCATAAGCAAAAAGCTGGAGGCTTGGATATGGCTGCAGTCTGCAATACGTGCTTCAGACATTGTCGTCTCGAAGAAGGGATGACCGGGGCTTGCCGTGCGAGGATCTGCAGGGAGGGAGAAGTCATTCCTTCAGGCTACGGCGAGATCACGGCGATTGCGCTTGATCCAATCGAGAAGAAGCCGCTTGCAAGGTTTATGCCCGGTTCCATGATCCTGTCGGTCGGAGGGCTGGGATGCAATCTGAACTGTCCTTTCTGCCAGAACTACGATATCTCCTATGCGCATAAGGATCCGGAAATAGATATTCCCGATACAAGATACATATCTCCCGAGAGATTGGTGGAAACAGCGCTGGGCTTATGCGAACGCGGCAACATCGGCATCGCATTTACATACAACGAGCCTTTGACGGCCTGGGAATATGTCAGGGATACGGGCAGGCTTTCTCACGAGGCGGGAATGAAGAATGTCATAGTAAGCAACGGCTGCGCATCGCTTGAAGTACTGGAAGAGATACTGCCTTATATCGATGCGATGAACATTGACCTTAAGACCTTTGATCCTGATATATATTCAAAAGTGCTCGGAGGATCGCTTGATTATGTGAAGGCATTCATAGAACGCGCCTGCAAAGATTCTCACATGGAGATAACGACGCTGGTCGTACCGGGAATAAGTGACAGCGAGGCTATGATTAGAGAAGCCGCATCCTGGATCGCGTCACTGCCGGGAGGAAAAGACATCACTTATCATCTGACAAGGTTTTTTCCAAGGTATAAGATGGATGATGTCAAAGCAACGGATGTAAAGCTTGTGTACCGCCTGGCTGATATCGCAAGCGAATATCTTGAACATGTATATACAGGCAATTGCTGAAGGGAGGAAAACATGTCTATAGTCGGAGCAATAATGGTACCTCATCCGCCCCTCATAGTTCCCGAAGTCGGAAAAGGCGGCGAGAAAGTGGTTGAAGAGACGATATCCAGCTATATCAAGGCAACTGAGTTCATCAGGGATCTCGCTCCTGACACGATAGTCCTGTCTTCGCCTCACAGCATCATGTATGCAGACTATCTTCACATATCTCCGGGCAGTCATGCCGAAGGTGACCTTGGTATGTTCGGTGCTCCCCAGGTTACTTTTGCGGTCGATTATGACGAGGAGCTTTCTTCCGGTATATGCAGCCTGGCAGAAGCGGCAATGATCCCTGCAGGATACGAAGGCGAAAGAGACAGTGCCCTTGATCACGGAACCATGGTGCCGCTGTACTTCATCAGACAGAAATACACTGACTTCAAACTGGTAAGGCTCGCCATATCAGGGATATCTCTGGAAGAACACTACAGACTCGGCAAGATAATCAGCGAGGCAGCTGACGTACTGGGCAGAAAAGTGGTGTATGTCGCGAGCGGCGATCTGAGCCACAAGCTTCAGGAAGACGGTCCGTACGGCTTTGACAAGTCGGGACCTGAATATGATGCGAAGATAATGGATGTCATGGGCAAAGCTGATTTCGGCGAGCTGTTAAAGTTCGATCCGGTCCTGTGTGATGATGCGGCCGAGTGCGGACACAGGTCATTCGTCATGATGGCAGGTGCCTTAGACGGCAAGAGCGTCGAAGCGGCTAAGCTTTCTCATCAGGACGTGACTGGCGTAGGATACGGTATCTGCACCTACAAGGTAACAGGAGAGGACGACTCAAGAATGTTCCTCGAAAGCCACCTGAAGGCGCAGGCTGCTGATGTCACGGAACGCAAGGCATCAGAAGATCCATATGTTGCTCTGGCAAGACTTACCGTCGAGACCTTTGTTAACCGGCACACACTTCCGGATAGCCCGGCAGATCTTCCCGCAGAGATGACGGAGAGGAAGGCGGGCGTTTTCGTGACGCTTCATATCGGAGAGAACCTGAGAGGCTGTATCGGAACGATCTCGCCTGTCAGGAGCTGCATCGCGGATGAGATTAGGGCCAACGGCGTAAGCGCATGCTCGCACGATCCGAGATTCTCTCCGGTGAGACCTGCGGAACTTGCCCTTATCACATACAGCGTGGATGTGCTTGGGGAAGCAGAAGATATCGAGTCGGAGGCGGAACTTGATGTAAAGCGCTACGGCGTCATCGTAACGAACGGAGACAGGAGGGGACTGCTCCTGCCTGACCTGGACGGTGTCGATACGGTCGCCGAGCAGGTGGCGATTGCAAGGAGCAAGGCGGGGATAGGACCGCACGAACCCGTGTCACTGCAGCGTTTCGAGGTGGTACGGCATTACTGACATTCTCGCTGTGAAATAAAAATATATCGAAAAACGATAAAATCATCTTGCAAAACAATAATCGGTGTGTTAGCATCAAGCTATAAACATACCGGTTGTTGATTTTCTCACAGGAGGTATTTGCAAGATGAAATACAATGATGTTGTTATCAGGTGGTCCAAGATCGCCACGATACTATTTGCTGCTATGGTGGTGGTAGCAGACGTGTTCGGAGTCGTTATCTCAAAATACATGTGTTATATCTGGGCAGATAAGATCGACGATGTCTCGCTTACAATACTTACGGTGGTCTTCTATCTCGGTACCATTTTTGCTTATGGCATATTAGCCAGCCTTTTCGTGCTTTTGAACAATATGAGTAAGGACAAGGTATTCGACAAGATCAATACAAAGCTGATGGATTATATCGTTTTGGCTCTTGTCGGAATCGCGGTTGTCTGTACGGTCGGAGGTTTCGTATGGTTCGGGTCCTGGTTCCTTGCCATAATATCTCTCTTTATGGGACTGGTCGTCCTGAGTGTCAGGGTCTGTTTTGTAAAGGCGATCACGATGAAGGAAGAGATGGATCTTACCATCTGAGGAGGGACAGATGAAGAAAGTAATCTTGACCGCAATCGCTGTGATAGCCGTCCTTTTGGTCCTGTGTTTCGGCTATATAGTATGGAGTCTTAACGACTACATCTCCAAGACTCCTGAGATCTCGCCCAAAGAAGGTGTTGTCTGTGTGGCAGGAGAAGAAGTCGGACTTGAAGAGATGTTTGACGTAGCCGATAAGGAAGGTCAACGGATATACATCGCCGAAGTGTTTGGCGAGGACGGAGTCTTTGAACCCGGGATTTCGTTATCAGAAGACGGACAGACCGTAATATTTGAAAAGAGCGGATCGTATAAGGTGTATTGCTGCGGTGAAGGTTCGAATCATGAATTCCGCAGTGCGGAAGCAGAGGTAACGGTAAAGGAGGCAGGCATATGATCATAGTTAATCTCGACGTCATGATGGCGAAACGTAAGATCTCATCGGGTGAGCTTGCACAGAAGGTAGGCATAACTCCCGCCAACCTCTCTGTACTCAAAAATCAGAAAGCAAAGGCTGTCAGGTTCTCGACCCTCAACGATATTTGCAAAGCGCTGGATTGCCAGCCGGGGGATATACTCGAATACAGGGAAGACGAATGAAAGGGCGTATCTGACCAAGAAAGATGTTGCCAGACTGTAAAACTTGCACAAAACACGGTGAATTTCACCGCGTTTTTTTGTATTTTTGGTTGGTAATTCCTCTATATTAGTTTATAATATTAAAACCGTGCGGAGATATCCGCACTTTAGTGCGTGCCTTTATTCGGGGTGCGCCGATCAACCTCAAGAGGGAGGCAGTTGCTACATATATGGATGCAGCTTACTTATTCAACAAAGGCGAGAATTACATGAGCTACAGATTCCTGGGCTCTCATCCTTACGAAGATGAGAACGGGAAGGGCTTTATATTCCGCGTATGGGCTCCTAATGCGCGCTCGGTCAGCATTATGGGCGACTTCAATGACTGGGATGGGAATTCCTGCCAGATGTTCAAGCTTGGAAATACGGGTATCTGGGAACAGAAGGTACAGGGTGCACAGCAGTGGGACCGTTATAAGTACCGCGTTGTTGGTGCGGACAACCGCATATATGAGAAGGGTGATCCCTATGCAAGGCATTTCGAGACAAGGCCGAATAATGCGTCCATCCTTTATGAGCCTGACGATTATGTCTGGAATGACGAGAAGTTCTGCAAGAACCGCAAGGATGCGCTCGCAGCCAAGCCTATCAATATCTATGAGATCCACCTGGGTTCCTGGCGCCGTCATCCGGACGGAAACTTCTTCTCTTACCGTGAACTCGCTATAGATCTGGCAGATTACTGCAAGAAGATGAACTATACGCACATCGAACTCATGCCTATCTTAGAGCATCCGCTCGACGATTCATGGGGATATCAGGTAACCGGATACTATGCAGTTACTTCGAGATTCGGAACACCCGCGGACTTCAAGTTCATGGTCGACGTACTTCACCAGAACGGTATCGCAGTCATCCTTGACTGGGTTCCCGCGCATTTCCCGAAGAACCTCGAAGGTCTCGTAAGATTCGACGGTACTCCTTGTTATGAGTACGCGGATCCCAGGATCGGAGAGCACAGGGAGTGGGGTACATACGTATTTGATTACTCCAAGAATGAGGTTAAGTCATTCCTCATCTCCAACGTCGTATACTGGCTCGACGAGTACCATCTCGACGGTATCCGTGTTGATGCCGTATCTTCGATGCTCTACAGGGACTACGGAAGACAGCAGTATATCCCGAACAAGTACGGCGGCAATGAGAACCTTGAAGCTATCGAGTTCTTCAAGCACCTGAACAGCATCATACGTAAGGAATATCCATATGCGATGCTGATCGCAGAGGAATCAACCGCATGGCCCAAGGTATCGCATCCCGTTGAGGACGGCGGCCTCGGCTTCACCCACAAGTGGAACATGGGCTGGATGCATGATACCCTCGATTATTTCTCGACTGATTCATATGCAAGGGCATGGCATCACGATGAGTTCTGTTTCTCGATGATGTATGCATTCGCAGAGAACTATATCCTGTCGCTTTCACACGACGAGGTCGTTCACGGCAAGCATTCCCTGATCGACAAGATGCCTGGTGATATATGGCGCAAGTTCGCTTCGCTCAGGACGATGATGCTCTATCAGATCAGCCATCCGGGCGCTAAGCTCAACTTCATGGGCTCCGAGTTCGGTCAGTTCATCGAGTGGCGTTTCTATGAGCAGCTCGAGTGGTTCCTGCTGGATTATGAGTCTCACAGGCTCCTGCAGAACTTCAACTCTGATCTGAACAGATTCTATATCGATCATCCACAGCTCTGGATCGATGACCATACATGGGCAGGATTCGAGTGGATCGATGCATCTGACACGAAGAACAACGTATTCATCTACAAGAGGTCTTCGCCGAATCCGAAGGAGAACGATATATATGTCGCTCTCAACATGGTTCCGCAGCCTCTCGAGAACTACGATATGCCGGTCTATGAGCTCGGCACATACAAGATCGTGTTCAATACAGACGATATGAGCCACGGCGGTTCCGGTTATCCTACGGGCACGGATGCGAACGGCTGTTTCGAGGCTGTGGATGAGCCTTTGAACGGAAAGCCTTACCGCGTTACCGTCAATCTTCCTCCTCTTGCGGGTATCTACTTCATGAAGGTGAAGGATCCCGTCAAGAAGAAGCTTCCTGCCAAGAAGTCAGAGGCAAAGAAGCCTGCAGCAAAGAAGACAGCTGCGAAGAAAACGGAAGTAAAGAAGGCTCCTGCGAAGAAGCCTGCTGCAAAGAAAGCTCCCGCGAAGAAGCCTGCTGCAGCAAAGACAACTAAATCTAAAAAGACCAAATAATTTGGGCGGAGGTATAACTTATGGGAAAAACTGAAGTCGTTGCGATGATACTCGCAGGAGGACAGGGATCAAGACTCGGCGTGCTGACGAAGACGATTGCAAAACCTGCAGTTCCTTTCGGAAGCCGTTACAGGATCATTGATTTCCCGCTTTCTAACTGTGTCAACTCTGGAATCGAGTATGTTGGCGTGCTGACACAATATCAGCCCCTCGCACTCAATACTTACGTCGGTAACGGACATCCGTGGGACCTCGACCGTAACAACGCCGGTGCGTACATCCTGCCGCCGTACCAGACTGCAGACGGTTCTTCATGGTACAAGGGAACTGCAAATGCCATCTATCAGAACATGAGCTTTGTCGACGACAACTCTCCTAAGTATGTTGTCATCCTTTCAGGCGACCACATCTACAAGATGGATTACGCAGCAATGCTCAAGGCTCACATCGACAAGGGAGCAGATGCTACCCTCGCCGTATACGAAGTACCGTGGGAAGAGGCGCCGAGATTCGGTATCCTCAACACCAAGGAAGACGACGTAATCGAGGAGTTCGACGAGAAGCCCGCAAAGCCGAAGAGCAATCTGGCTTCGATGGGCGTATACATCTTCACATGGGATGTTCTCCGCCAGGCTCTCATCGAGGACGAGGCAGATCCCAACTCCAACAACGATTTCGGTAAGAACATCGTGCCGAACCTTCTCGCAAAAGGCAAGAAGCTCTGCGCTTACAGGTTCTCCGGATACTGGAAGGACGTTGGAACGATCTCATCTCTCTGGGAGACCAACATGGATATCCTGGATAAGCCTGAAGAGATCAACCTCGTCGACAGATCATGGAAGATCTTCTCAAGGAACCCTGTCAAGCCTTCACACTTCATCGGAACCGGCGCGAAAGTAAGGAACTCCGCACTTACCGACGGCTGCCGCATCTTCGGTGATGTTGAGCATTCAGTGCTGTCTGAATCAGTAATCGTAGAGAAGGGTGCAGTTGTTAAGGATTGCGTCCTGATGCCTGGTGTTGTCGTCGGTGAAGGCGCACATATCGAGCGCTGCATCGTCGATTTCGGCACGATAATCGGAAAGAACGTCGAAGCCGGAAGCTTTGTTGCAGGAGAGGGCCCTTACACCAACAAGAAGCTCTGCTCGGAAGGCATCTGCGTATTTGAGCGCGGCCTGAAGATCAAGGACGGCGCAAAGATCGCGCAGAACAGCATGATCGACAGTGACATTGAAGTCGCGGAAGAAGAATCCGTGATCGAGAGCACATTCAGGGTCTGAGGGAAAGGAGATTAAGATACTATGTTTAATAACGCAATGGGCCTCATCCTGGCCGACAACAAAAAGATATCACTCGGTGAGCTTTCCACCCCCAGAGCTCTCTCGGCTATGCCGTTCGGAGGAAGATACAGGATCATCGATTTCATGCTTTCTGACATGGTCAACTCCGGTATCAAGAACGTAGGCTTGCTTACATACAACAAGTACAAGTCACTTATGGACCACACGGGAACAGGTGCAGCTTGGTCACTCGACAGAAAGAACGACGGTCTGCATATCCTGCCGCCTTATGTAAACTCCGAGGCATCCAGCACGATCTCCGACGAGGAACTTACGGGTGTCATGGACTTCCTCAGACAGTCACGTTCGACATATGTAATCGTTACCGGTTCGAACATCATCCTTAACACGACATTCGATGATTTCATCAGATCTCACGAGGAGTCCGGCGCAGACATCTCAGTCATGTATAACCGTGACGGCACGAAATACGGCAACCCTTCGTACATCCTCGACATAGACGAGGACGGTTTTGTTAGGGACATGCTTTACAACCCGCCTAAGGCAGCTTCATCCAAGTGCTCACTCGGCATCCTCTGCCTGAGAAGAGACCTTCTCATCGACATCATCGCAAAACAGATGGCACACGGTACGACACACTTCGGTATCCATTCCATCGTAAAGATGTTCGACGAACTCAAGGTGTTCGGCTTTGAGTATTCCGGAGTCGCACTCAGGATCAACAGCGTACAGGCTTACTTCAACGCTTCGATGTCGCTTCTTACCGATTCCGTAAGGAACAACCTGTTCTGGAGCGGCAATCCCATCTATACAAAGGTCAAGGACGAAGCGCCGACACTTTACTTCGACAACGCTGACATGAGCGATTCGATCGTATCAGACGGTTGCCGTATCTATGGTAAGGTCGAGGAATGCGTCATATTCAGAAGTGTTACAATAGCAAAGAACACGACGGTCAAGAACTGCGTCATCATGCAGGACGTTCACATCTCCGAGAATTGCCATCTCGAGAACGTCATCCTTGATAAGAACGCATTCGTCAGACCGGGAGTCAAACTTGTCGGTCATCCCGACTATCCGGTAGTAATCGGAAAAGGAGCAGGTATCTGATCATGGAAAAATCTATCAGAGTCTTAATGGCAACTTCAGAATGCAGTCCCTTCGTCAAAGTCGGCGGACTTGCAGACGTTGTGGGAAGCCTTCCGGTCGAACTTAACAGACAGGGCGTTGACGCAAGAGTAATCCTTCCTCTTTACAAGAAGATCAAGGTCAAGTACAGCGAGCAGCTCCGTTTCATCGGATGGAAGATGGTCCACATGGGCTGGCGTTCTCTCTATGCAGGTCTGTTCTCTCTTGAGCAGAACGGAGTAATCTTCTATTTTGTCGACAACGAATACTATTTCAACTTTGATCAGATTTACGTTGATTATGTATTCGATATCGAGAGGTATTGCTTCTATCAGCGTGCAGTCCTCGACTTTATGGGAGACTTCATGGGATTCGAGCCGAATGTCCTTCACTGCAATGACTGGCAGACCGGCATGATGCCCATGCTCCTCGATTGTCACTACAAGAGGAACGGCTATCACACCAATGTTCAGACCGTTTATACGATCCACAATCTGAAGTATCAGGGCGTGCATTCAATCGATGTCGTCCGTGAGATGCTCGACCTTCCCGATGAGTATATCCGCGAGGACTTCTGCATCAAGGATAAGGCGATCAACTTCATGAAGGCAGGTATCGTATTCTCTAACTCCGTTACGACGGTATCTCCCACATATGCGTATGAGATAATGACTGATTACTACGGTGAAGGTCTGAACTATACGCTCCAGAAGTATGCTTACAAGGTATCGGGCATCCTGAACGGCATGAACGATCTCGAGTACAATCCCGCTACGGATGACAAGATCCCGATGAAGTATACGATCAAGAACTATGAGAAGGGTAAGGCTGCCTGCAAGAAGTCACTTCAGGAACAGCTCCAGCTCGAAGTCAATCCCGGTGCGCCTCTGTGTGCAATGATCTCCAGACTGGTAGATCAGAAGGGCTTAGATCTCCTTCTCTATGTTGTTGAAGAGATGCTCTATGACGGCATGCAGGTCGTTATCCTCGGTACAGGCGATCCGTACTACGAGAGAGCCCTTGAGGATATCGCAAACCGCAACCGCGGCAAGATGTGCGCATGCATCGATTTCGACGGCGCCCTTGCTCATACTATCTATGCAGGTGCGGATATCTTCCTGATGCCGAGTATCTTCGAGCCCTGCGGACTTTCCCAGCTCGTATCGATGGCATACGGTACTGTTCCTGTCGTAAGAGAGACCGGCGGTCTTAAGGATACTGTAACGCCTTATAACGAGTACACAGGCGAAGGCAACGGATTCTCTTTCGCGAACATCAATGCGCACGAGCTGCTCTTCGTTACCAAGTATGCGGCTGACATATACCGTCACAAGAAGGATGTTTGGAATCACATCATCGAGACGGGCATGAAGGGCGATTATTCCTGGAAGAAGAGTGCAGCTGAATATGCAGGTCTCTTCTCGTTGATCTGCGGTATCGAACTTAAGCCTGCAGAAGAAAAAGCCCCTGCCAGGGAAGAGAAGAAGGCTGAAGAGCCGAAGCAGCCTGCAAAGAAGGCGGCAGCGCCTAAGACAGCGGCTCCCAAGAAGAAGCCCGCGGCAAAGAAAGCGCCTGCTGCAAAAAAGACAGAGAAGAAGCAGGAGAAGAAACCTGCAGACAAGCCGGAGGATAACAAAGGCTAATGCCCTCTGAAGAAGACATCAGAAACAACATACAGGCGCGGTGCAGACATGCATCGCGTCTGCCTGATTACAGGGATCCGTTCGGAGCAAGACCCGCGGATTCCTATGTTGATCTGTTCTTTGATGCACCGGCTACGGCTTCAAACGTAACCTTCTGCTATACGTACGGACTGTACAAGTTCTCATATCACGAAGAGCCGATGTACAGACTTGCAAGTTCGAACAGATATCACGTAAATCTCAGAGTGCCGCATGAATCCTGCATACTGTTCTACTGGTTCAGGTTCACCGAAAGCGGCAGCCCCTGGTTCTATGGTGCAGGATGGGATACCAAAGACGGCGGAGGATGCGTCTATGACTGTCCGCCGAGAGTCGGTGCTGATGAGGACAAGTATCCTTATGCATTCCAGATAACCGTTTATAACAAGGAATTCCATACGCCTGATGTGATGAAGGGTTCCATGATCTACCAGATCTTCCCGGACAGGTTCGCAAGGGACAGGAATTTCAGTTTTGAGAAGATGACTTCCGCATCGCCCAGATCCGAACGCATATACCATGAGGATTGGGGCGAGGATGTAGATATCTACGGAAAACCCGAGACGGGTTATCTGGCATGTGATTTCTACGGCGGTTCGCTCAAGGGTATCACCGAGAAACTCGGATACATCAAGAGCCTCGGAATAGACATCATATATCTTAATCCGATATTTGAGGCCAGGTCTTCGCACAGATATGACACGGCAGATTATCTCAGTGTGGATCCGATATTGGGCGGCAATGCTGCTTTTGAAGAATTGTCTGCCAAGGCCAAGGACCTCGGCATCAAAATCATATTGGACGGCGTGTTCTCACATACAGGCGCTGATTCAAAATACTTCAACAAGTTCGACAGATATGAGGGGATAGGTGCTTACAAAGCCTTTTCCGAAGGCGCAGAGAGTAAGTTCCGTTCCTGGTACAACATGTACCATGACGCCAAGGGCAACATCTGTTATGACTGCTGGTGGGGATTTCCGGATCTTCCGAACGTCAATGAAGATGATCTGTCTTACAGGAATTTCATCTTCGGCAAGGACGGCGTGGTCGATACCTGGACTTCAAGGGGCGCGGACGGCATAAGGCTTGATGTGTCCGACGAGCTGCCGGACGGCTTCATCAGGCAGATGAGATCCACCATAAAGGAAAAGACCGAAGGGCAGGGAATGCTTGTCGGAGAAGTATGGGAAGATGCTTCGAACAAGTGCAGTTACGGTTCATACAGGGACTTCATGCTCGGCAACACACACGATTCCGTCATGGGATATACGTTCAGACACATCCTTCTGGATTTCCTCTGCGGATACATCAGTGCGGACATAGCAGACAACAGGTTCGAAGGTTTCCGCGAAAGATATCCTGCCGAGGCATACTACTGCATCATGAACCTCGTATCATCACACGACGTCCCGAGGATCATCACAATGCTCGGCGGCGCGCCGGATACGGATGACCGTGAGGTTCAGAAGAAGATCGCGGTATCAGAGCATGACTATGACAGATGCGTTGCCCTTTCCAGAATGGCATATGCATTCCAGATCGCATATATAGGCGCAAGCTGCATCTACTACGGCGATGAGATCTTGATGCAGGGATATAAGGATCCGTTCAACAGAAGGACTTATCCCTGGAACGATATAAACGGCGTGCAGCGAGACAACCTTACATATGTAAGGAACATCGCCCGTCTCAGGCTCGCAAATGACTGCCTCAGGACAGGTTTCTACCGTACATTGTATGCGTCTGGCGACGTGCTTGTTTTCGAGAGGTTCCTGATGGAGGGAAGAGACTTCTTCGGTAAAGAGGGCAAAGGCGCACAAAGAATAGTCTTCGCACTGAACCGTTCCGGGAATCCCGTAAACATTTCAGTTAAGGACAGCATCTCCTGCATGTCCGCAGAGATGACGGAGTCTTCAGACAATGCCGCTTCCGGTTGTATTGTTGAAGCGGTGCCGGGAGAAGAAACCAGTCTTAAGGTCGGTCCTTATGGAGTAACTTTTGTTATTTACAAAAGTAAAACTCAATAATCTATGATAAACTTTAAAAAGTATTTATAACGGAGGGAAAACATATGGCAGATAATGATTCCTACAAGCCTAAGACTCATATGGATGCCGCAGGCAATGAAGTTGAAGAGGCGATTACCGAGGACGTGACCGATAAGAAGTGTCCCGGATGCGGTGCGACCGTTCTGTACGATCCCGAGACACTGGCAATGAGCTGCCCGTTCTGTGGTTATTCAAGACAGCTTCCCAAGCCTGAAGAGAATACCAAAGAGATCGAAGAACTTGATTTCGCTACGGCTAAGAACAGAGCAAGCGTAGACTGGGGTTCTGTTAAGAAGTCTGTCGTTTGTAAGAACTGCGGTGCCGAGACGGTTGTTGACGATGTAGATACAGCGCTCTGCTGCCCGTTCTGCGGTTCAACACAGGTCATGCCGGTTGATAACGATGAGAACGTTATGGCTCCGGGCGGAGTCGTTCCGTTTGAGATCTCCAAGGAGAAGGCAGAACAGCTCTTCAAGAAGTGGATGAAAGGTAAGCTCTTTGCACCCAACGAAGCAAAGAAGAGCTGCCAGGCTAAGAACTTCAACGGCATGTATCTGCCTTACTGGACATACGATTCACAGACAACATCTCCTTATACCGTAAAGCTCGGATTCGAAGAAGGTTCAGGAGATAACAGACACACTGTATATCGTACATATAAGGGTATCTATGAGAGATTCATCGATGATGAAGTTGTTTACGGAAGTAAGAAGACAACGAATCCTTATATCAAGAGCGTATCCGACTTTGATTTCAGCAAGCTCCGCAACTATGATCCTCAGTTCGTTGCAGGTTTTACGGCTGAGAGATACTCCGTAGGTCTTGATGAAGGCTGGGAGACTGCAAAAGAGCAGATCAGAAAGAAGCTCAAGAGTGAGATCGGTCAGATGGAGAAGAAGAAGCGCCGCGCTGATTCCATCAGCAAGGTCGACTTTGCCACCAGCTATGCCAATGTCACATTCAAGTACATACTGGCTCCTATCTGGATCGCAAACTTCAAGTTCAAGGATAAGGTCTATAACATTGTAGTCAACGGTCAGACAGGTAAGATCTCCGGTAAGTCGCCGATCTCGGCTCTCAAGGTTATTCTTGCTATCATTATTACTATTATCGTTCTTATCATCCTGTTCAACATATTCGGTAATTGATGAGGGCAAAATATAACTGATTTTTGATACATAAACAATAGTTTTATCTCTGAAATCTGTAATTAAAACCGTAATCACAACATCTGTGGTTACGGTTTTATATATTTCTGTGTATTTATGTACCAAAAACAACGCAAATGTGGAGCAAAAATGGACGCAAAATGACAAATTGTTTAAAAAACGTTTGCATTTTGCCGAGTTATAAAATAATATTTACCTGGTCCGAAATCACCCTTTTTTTGTTGACTAATTGGAGGTCACAACTATCATGAGTCATGTTATTTCAAAGAGATTGGCTGGAGTAGTCGCTTCGGTTGTCGCATTTGCCATTATCGCTCCTTCGACATTCCTTAGCGTAAAAGCCGATAACGCTGATAAGATCCAGCTTGGCAGTTTTGAATATGCAACTGCAGACAATCTCGGTGGCGCAAACGCTTTCGCAGTCTTTGCTAAGAACTACACAGATACCAGCAGTGATATGGAAGGCTTGATCGCCGCAGATAACGTAACATTCGGCGGACAGGATTTCGGAGCTTCCGGCAATGTATCCCAGTATCTAATAGAAGGATATAACTTTAACTATTTCGGCAGCAGCATCTCAGGTACCATCAACCAGATCAGAAAAGCAGATGCTCTTATCGTCCCTGATAATGTAACAATTATTACCAATGACCCTTCCGTAAATAACGGAAACGGTGTAAAGCTTAATTTCAATGGCAGCTCTGCTACTTTCAACAATGTAACCGACATTTTGAATTCTTCGGACGCTTCTAAGATCACCAATGTAAAGAATTCTACTTTTACTATCGACTTCGATCAGGCTTTCAACGCTTTGAAGTCATATTCCGCAACAGCATATGATCATGCAGACACAGTTCAGCTCGCAATTGATGAGAGCACGATCTCCATCGTATGCGAACCCGGTCTTAACTATGTAAGCATCAGCGCTGCTGACCTCGCAGCTAAGACGATCAGTGTAGTAGGTAATAATACTACTGATTATTCTCTTATTATTAATGTAAAGGATGCTGGCAGTGATATATCTTTCAATCACTCAATGCTGATCGATGGCGCAGGTTATGACGGTTATGGTCCCAACGGCGGAAAGATCCTTTGGAACCTCGGTCCTGATTTCTCCGGTTCCGTCACATTCGTTCAGGATGCAATGGGCGTTGTTCTTGCACCCAGCGGCACGGTTCATATCGGACAGTCCCACAACGGTTCAGTATTCGCAGCAAACGTTTCAAATGACGGTTGTGAGATCCACCAGAATCCTTTCCAGGGTTCTCCCGTTAAGCCCAACGTATTCTCAGATACACCTGCTCCTACAGTTGAGCCCACACCCGAGCCGACTGCTGAACCTACAGCAGAGCCCACTGCTGAGCCTACTGCAGAGCCTACAGTTGAACCTACGGTTGTTCCCACAGTAGAGCCCACAGTTGAACCTACGGTTGTTCCCACAGTAGAGCCCACGGTCGAACCTACGGTTGTTCCCACAGTAGAGCCCACTGCCCAGCCTACGGTTGTACCTACAGTAGTGCCCACAGTTGAGCCTACGGTTGAACCTACAGTAGAACCCACGATCGAGCCTACGGTTGTACCTACAGTAGAGCCCACAGTTGAACCTACGGTTGTACCTACAGTTGAGCCTACGGTTGTACCTACAGTAGAACCCACAGTTGAGCCTACAGCACAGGTTACGGCAGTTCCTACTGCTGAGCCTACTGCAAAGGTTACATCAGCACCTACAGTAGAGCCCACTGCCCAGCCTACGGTTGTTCCTACAGTAGAGCCTACAGCACAGGTTACGGCAGTTCCTACTGCTGAGCCTACTGCAAAGATTACAGTATCTCCAATAAATTCAATTTCATCTCCTGTTACACTTTCTACAGTAACTCTTACTATCAGCAAGCAGGCTATGACCGGCACTACGGGTGCAGAACTCGCTGATGCACAGATGAAACTTACGGCTGTATCCAATTCCGGTCTGCGTTACCTTAACGTATCCGGTGGTAAGACAGGTGCTGCAGTTACTCAGACAGCTAAGACTATCTCCTGGACATCCGGTGATGCTCCGTTCGTTATCGAAGCTCTTCCTGACGGAACTTATATTCTTGAAGAGACAGTTGCTCCCAACGGATATGATGTAATCACAACTACTCAGTTCACAGTTTTAGGCGGAATCGTTACCAAGACTTCCAGCAATACTGATGTTACTGTTTCCAACGGCGCGACAGGCTGCTATATCACAGCTTTCGATGAGGCTATTACTCAGACAGCTTCTGCTGCTTCTCCTGCAACAGGCACAGTCGGCGTAGAGATCAGCAAGCAGGATATCGCAGGCAACGAGATCGCTGATGCAACACTCACGATCACAAGCCTTGACGGTAAGGATCTGTCCAATGTCTATGTAACTCAGAACGGTGCTACGGTAAATCTCGTTCTGTCAACCGATCTTATGTCCATCTCCTTCCAGACAACAGATACGACCAACTCTATCGTATATGGTCTTGAGGCAGGCAAGTATGAGCTTAAGGAGACAGTTACACCGATTGGCTTCCTCAGGGCAGAGGCAATTGTTTTCGAGATCTCCGATAACGGCAACGTTATCAATACAGCTACCAATGTTCAGGGTTCTCCCATTGTCATGATAGATGAGGCAGATCCTACATTCTCTACTTCCGGAACAACGACAAGCGTTGCATTCAGCAAGCAGTCCATGACAAACCTCGGAACAGAGCTTACCGGTGCAACAATGAAGATTACAACTTCCAACCTCAGCATCGATCTGTCCAACGTTAATTACTTTGGTGGTGATTCCGTTATCAGAACTTCCAACATGATCACATGGAATACTTCTGACACAGTATTTGAGGTCGATCTTCCTGACGGTACTTATGTACTCGAAGAGGTTATCGCACCTGACGGATATAACATCATCACAACAACGACATTCACCGTAAGCGGCGGTATCGTAACAAAGACAAGCAGCAATACTGATGTTGACATCACAGGCACATATGTTACTGCTTTCGATGAAGCAACCACAGCTCCTTCGACACTTGTAGCAGGCGCAAAGAGGATCCCTGATTCAACTGTTCAGCAGCTTAATGAAGAAGTTCAGAAGGCATCTGTTGTTCAGCAGCAGTATCAGGTTCCTGCAACAGGCGAAGGTATTGCGGTAACAACAGTAGCAGCTATCGTTCTTTTCGCAGCAGCTGCATTCACGATCGGTGCCGTTACGGTAAAGACGAGAAAAGAGACACATTAATTCACTCTAAGGGTGATTTATAACTGAAGGAAGGCTGCCATTACGGCAGCCTTTCTTCATGGTTAGAAAAAGATATAAATACAATGATATTTTGCCTTGACACGTAAAGACCATAAAAGTATAATTATCAAGCCTAAAGCAAATGCGGCCGTGGCGGAACTGGCAGACGCGCACGTTTGAGGGGCGTGTGGTTAACCCCATACGAGTTCAAGTCTCGTCGGCCGCACCAATTACAAAAGCCTTGCGACATTCGTCACAAGGCTTTTTTCTTTCTCTCGTAATAGAACATGAACTGCTGCATGATGCCGGCCGTCTCGGGATAAGGAGATGTGTCGAACAATCCGCCGTAGTATCTGTCCATTATTCTCTGTATCCAAACGTCTACGGGAAAGCGGCCGGACCTGGCAAAGCCGAACAGCATGATGCAGTTGGCAACCTTGGTTCCGACACCATACATCGATGTCAAAGCCTTATAGAGATCTTCGTCAGAAAGTTTGCAAAGACTTGCTTCATCCAATTTGCCGCTTAGGAACTCCTCAGATGCTCTGGCGATATAGGGGGCACGGTAACCCACTCCGGTATCCTGAAGCGTCTTAAAGGCAACAGAAGAGAGCTCAGAGGGCGTAGGGAAGGCATAGTATACATCTTTGACCGGCTTAACAAACGGTTTGGTTAGTTTGGGTGCCTTGATCTTCCTGCCGCAGAGCTCCGATATGCGCTCCACGGATGTCGTTATCGAAGGTATTGATCGCCTTTGGGATATGATGTAGCTGATCGTTGTCTCGAATGCTTCCTGCTTCAATATCCTTATGCCGCTTCCGAATGTCGCAGCCTCGTTGAGATATCTATCTTCAGGGTCTATCGATTTCGCGATCTCGCCATAGTCCCTTCCGAGGTCAAAGTAGTTATACCAAACGGAATCGAATTCTTTTTCGCTGCAAGAGAAAGCATACCTGCCGTCTCCCAGGTCCGCAATCTGCAGATACCTGCCGTATGCGACCAGCTCGCAGTGCGTAGAGTCGATCATCTTAATACGGAACGCCTGACCTGAATCCGCAATCTTGGAAGGTGAGAAATACTGAAGCTCACGGACTGTCATGCTTTTGGATCCAGTTTAAAGTAATTATTCAGGTGGCAAAGGATATTGCCGTTATAGAGCTTGACTCTTTTGTCGGCCCTGCAGCCTGTCGCATCCTCAAAGCATGCTTCGGGCGTGATGACGGAGAGCCTGACACCGCGCTTGCACTTGCCGGCTTTCGTAAGATAAGTCCTTGCGATCATGCGGTATATATCGTCTGCTTCCTCAGGCGTCATAAGCCTTCCGCCGTAGGGAGGATTGGTAAGGATCAGCTGACGGTCGAAGCCTGTCTTGGAAGCAAGCCTCTCGGGAGTCATGTCCGCAGCATCAGCCACGTCAAACTTCACGAAATCACCTACTCCGGCAGCACGCGCATTGCGTACGGCAGATTCGACGGCCCTTCTGTCGATGTCTGAGCCGTAGAAGAAGCAATCGTCAAGAGGAGACAGGTCTTCGGCTTCCAAAGCTTCCTCAAGCGCTTTAAGACGCATCTGAGGGCCTATATATGGCAGATCCTCATATGCGAAATGCCTTTGCTTGCCGGGAGCGATCCCCAGAGCCATCTGTGCGGCTTCGATAACAATGGTTCCCGATCCGCAGAAAGGATCATACAATGCTTCGTACTTAAAAGGCTCATAATGAGCCAGAGAGACCATTCCCGCCCCCAGAGTCTCTCTTATCGGAGCTTCGTGCGTGAGGGGCCTGTAGCCGCGTTTGTGAAGGCCGTCCCCGGTCGTATCTATCATCATGCGGCAGTGGTCGCCTACTATTCCGAACTGGATCTTAACAGTTCCTTTGGAAGCATCCTCATACAGAACTGAGTCTTCGGAGATGCCTCTGGAAGACAGGATGCTCCTTACGATCGCCTTTTTGGAGAGCGACTGAAGAGCGGGCACGCCGTAAAGCTTGGACTTGCGGGAGAACCCGTTGATGATGAATGCATACCCTTCGGGGATAAAGTCATTCCAGTGAAGAACCCTGCATCCGTCAAAAAAGCCGTCGAAATCAAAAGCGTCGTATTCACCTGCAACAATGAATACTCTCTCGGCACGTCTGACATTCATGTTTACGCGTGCCACGTCGAGCGGCCAGGTGCTGTCATCAGCGGTAAGCGTTACCACGCCGTCAGTGACGGTGATCGCGGAACGTTCGTAACCAATGGCCTCAAGATCTTCTCTCGTAGGGGTTTCCAAACCAAAAAGAGTGGTAATAACTATATTCATGCAGAGATTATATAACAAATTCTCTGAGGGGTAGTTCTCAAAAAGTCTTAAATTATCTTGTCAAGTACTTTTTTGTGTTTTTGCCTGTCCGCGTACGGTGGACACTTAAAAACAAACATATGTAATCCGTGTCTCCAAACGCCTGAAAAATAAGGCTTTTGCGGAAACTGTAAACATGCTTTAACCGTTTTGTCAAGAAACTGACACAAAATGCAAATTGTTGATTTTAATGGGTTTGAGATATATCAAAATGCAAAATGCTTGTTTTTAAGTTATCAACAGAGTTTTGAACATTATGAACATTTCCACTTGCACCGAGTCTGACGGTAATATGCTATAATCTCATAGATTTAATAAGGGGAGGCGCCTATGTCAGAACTATTAGAAAAGGCCGTGTTGGCAAAGCAAGCATCATTCAAACTGGCTACTCTGCCAAGCGATCTGAAGAACAAGGCGTTGGAAGCGATCGCTGCTTCACTTGAGCTGAATAAGGATTCTATCTTTGAAGCTAATAACAAAGACCTTCAGGCTGCAGAAGAAGCAAACCTGGAAAAGCCCATTATCAAGAGACTCAAGTTCCAGGACGAGAAACTCAAGGATGCCGTTGCAGGAATAAAGAGTCTCATCACTTTGGAAGATCCCGTAGGTAAGGTAAAACTCCATACTTCGCTTGATGACGGATTTGAGCTCTACCGCGTTACATGTCCCATAGGTGTCATAGGCGTTATTTTCGAGAGCAGGCCTGATGCATTGGTTCAGATCGCATCTCTCTGCCTCAAGAGCGGTAATGCAGTGTTCCTCAAGGGAGGTTCAGAGGCTGCCAACAGCAACAAGATCCTTGCAGATATCATCTACAATGCAGGCGTTGAATCAGGACTTCCTGAAGGATGGCTCAACCTCATGACGACCCGTGCCGAGATAGGCGAGATGCTGAAGCTCGACGAATACCTTGATCTCATCATCCCCCGCGGATCGAATGCTTTCGTGCAGTACATCATGCAGAACACGTCGATCGCAGTCTTAGGACATGCTGACGGCGTCTGCCACACATATATACATAAGTCAGCAGACAGTGCCAAGGCCCTCAAGGTCGCAGTCGATGCAAAGACACAGTATGTATCTGTCTGCAATGCAACCGAGACATTCCTTGTGGATAAGGAGCTTGAGGGAACGATCCTGCCCGAGCTGGTAGAAACCTTAAGAAACGCAGGCGTTGAGCTCTACGGAGATGAGTTCATGCAGGATAAGTTCGGTTGTCTCCCCGCTGAAGAGTGGCACCATGAATATCTCGACATGAAGTGCTCGGTAAAGGTCGTTGACGGCCTGGAAGAAGCTGTGGACCACATCAATAAGTACGGTTCCGGCCATACCGATGCGATCATTACAGAGGATAAGGAAGCAGCGGAGAAGTTTATGCTCGCGGTCGATTCCGGAAGCGTCATGCTGAACTGCTCCACGCGTTTTGCAGACGGCTTCAGGTACGGTTTCGGCGCTGAGGTCGGCGTATCCACATCGAAGATACATGCAAGAGGCCCTGTAGGCCTTGAGGGACTCGTATCATATAAGTACAAGATCTACGGCAACGGCGACATCGTAGGCGACTACGCATCCGGCGCGAAATCATTCAAGCACATACATCACGATATCTGATCTTTGGAGGTAATAGGAATGATCGTATCAATTGCATCTGACCACGCAGGTTATGATTTGAGACAGCAGGTTGTTGCACACCTGAAGGAAAAGGGTTTCGAGGTTTTGGACGGCGGTGCTCCGAACGGAACTGATGCTTATTCTTATGTCGAAGCGGGAAAGAAGATCGCTGAAGACGTATTGAGCGGCAGGGCTGACAGAGGTATTGCCATCTGCGGCACGGGCATCGGCATCTCTCTTGTCGTAAACAAGTACAAGGGCATAAGATGCGGCCTCTGCAGCAATGAGTTCATGGCAAGGATGAGCCGTCAGCATAATGATGCCAATGTTCTTGCTTTCGGTGCCAG
>JAEEGL012579777.1_pt1 | contig 22069 bp, 17 predicted proteins | sample 9134231 | NCBI WGS metagenome assembly JAEEGL01 (sample SAMN16246548, study PRJNA631951) | gut metagenome | biome: gut microbiome; feature: rumen; material: fiber-attached | host: Bos | place: Iran: Karaj | collected 2018-10 | reverse complement strand
GCATGCCAAGGAATGCACCCTTAGCTTCGGGAGCGTTGTGAGGTGAACGCTCACCCATCAGATAAGGCAGGAAGAATACGTGATTCTCACCAAGCTTGGTGATGCCTGCCTGTGCGCCTGCAAAATCCTTATCCTTAAGGATATCGCTCATCCACCACTGATTGCAGCTTGCAGCTGAAAGCATGCAGCCCATCAGATGCCACTTTCCGTTTGCATGTGCAAAGGAATGAAGAGCGTTATGATCATCTACGGAATACTTGTTTGAAGAGATAAATACGGTACCGCTGGTTCCCAGAGAGATGTTGCAGTCGCCGTCGCCTACGGTTCCGGTTCCGATAGCTGCAGCGGCATTGTCGCCTGCGCCTGCGATGATCTTTACATCAGCGGATACGCCCAGCTTCTCAGCCAGATCTGCCTTAAGATTTCCGATCACCTCATAGCTCTCAAAGATCTTTGCCAGCCATTCAGGCTTAACAGAGCAGATCTCGCACATCTTATCAGACCATTTTCTGTTTGCAACATCAAAGAGCAGCATACCGGAAGCATCGGAAACATCCGTTGCATGCACACCGCTCAAACGGTATGCCAGATAATCCTTGGGAAGCATGATCTTTGCGATCTTCGCAAAATTCTCAGGCTCGTTTTCCTTTATCCAGAGCACCTTGGGTGCTGTAAATCCGGCAAAGGCGATATTTCCGGTCTCTTTGGAAAGAACGTCCTTGCCTATGGTATTATTAAGGTAATCGCATTCTTTCATGGTACGTCCGTCATTCCAGAGGATCGCGGGACGGATAACCTTATCATCTGCATCCAGTGCAACCAGACCGTGCATCTGTCCGCCAAAGCTGATGCCCTTAAGCTGGTCCTTATAGCCCTCAGTCAGCTCATCAAGACCTGCAAAAGACTGCTCAAACCAGTCTTCGGGATTCTGCTCGCTCCAGCCCGGCTTGGGGAAATTGATAGGATACTCTTTGGATACGGTTCTGATTATCTTACCGTCCTCTCCCATCAGAAGGAGCTTTACAGCCGATGTTCCAAGATCGATTCCTGCATAAACACTCATTTATATAACCTCCATTTTTTATTTTCAGTTCAAGAACACAACAATAATATTTTACTTAATTAAGCACGTTGAAACAAGGGAAAAAATCACCATATATACCCGAAAAAAATGTCTATTCGTGCAGTTTCCTGTAGTACGCAAACATGTACTGCTGATAGATCCCGTTATAGGGCGCATATTCCTCCATGGGATAACCGCCGGGATATTCGTTTTCAAGTATACGCTTAACCCAGACATCTATAGGAAACGCATTGATAAAATGCAAACCAAAGAGCATAACGCAGCTTGCAACCTTCTTACCTACGCCATGGAGCGATACCAGCTTATCAAATGCCTGTTCCTCACTGCACTGCATAAGTCCGTCAATGTCCAGACCGCCCCCGCATACCAGGGCCGCCGTCCTCCTGATATACTCATCCCTGTAGCCCAGCCGGCATTCAGCCAGCGCCTCAGCCGGCATGGTATTTAAAGCTTTGGCTGTCGGAAAACTGTAATAACTCTTTCCTTCCGGGTCTTTACGTTTCTTACCCGCACGTTCACACAAAAGCTCTATCGATCTTTTTATGGCCGGAATATTGCGGTTCTGTGAGATTATAAAGCTTATCAGCGCCTCCCAGGGATCCTGCTTAAGTATCCTTATACCCTGCTGATCGGCAGCTGCCGCATAGAGAAAAGGATCCTTCTTTTTACTTATCCTGCCCCGTATGCTGCGATAGCCGGTATCCGCATCCAGATAATCCTTCCATAAACATTCATACTCATCTTCAGAACAGGAAAGCTCATAGGAGTCCTCAGACAGTTTTCTTATGATGAGACAACTGTCCCTATGGGGCACACGGTAACCCCCATCCGGCAGTTCTTCCCAGCGGAAGCACTGCCCGCTGTCGGCTATTTTTTTCAGGTCAAGATCGTCTGAAAATTCTAAAATCATATAATTCTATCCTTTTAAAAGATCCTTCGTCGCTGCGCTCCTCAGGATGACATGCCCTTCACTATCTTCACTATCCTGCTGGTACCCAGGCGGGAAGCTCCCAGCTCCATAAACTTTTCCGCGTCCTCAAGTGATGAGATGCCGCCTGCAGCTTTTATCTTTACGTTCTTTCCCACATGTTCAGCCATCAGCGCCACATCTTCAAAGGTTGCGCCGCCGGTAGAAAAGCCCGTTGAAGTCTTAATAAAATCAGCCCCCGACTCTGTCACTATCTCACACATAGCTATCTTCTCTTCTTTCGTGAGAAGGCAGGTCTCAATGATAACCTTTAGTACATGCTCTCCGCAGGCTGCCTTTATCTGCTTTATCTCAGATAAAACAAAATCCTTATCCCCGGCTTTCAGGCGTCCCACATTGATGACCATGTCGATCTCATCAGCACCGTTTTCCAGCGCCTCTTTTGTTTCGAATACCTTTGCCGCCGTGGTCATGTTACCGTTCGGGAAACCTATGACAGTACATATCTTAAGCCCGGGTCCTGCATACTCATGTGCTTCTTTAACATAACAGGGCGGTATGCAGACTGATGCCGTCTTATACTTCAGTGCATCATCACATAAAGCCTTGATCTCGTCTAAAGTAGCTGTCTGCAGCAGCAATGTGTGATCGCAGGCTGCAAGGATTTTTTCAATATCCATTTTTTATCTCCTCTCAGAATGATACTGTATTTATAATACCACATTTACCGCCGCGAAAAAAGCGGCCCCTCATTGGCCGCCTTTTTCCGCCGCAAATGCGGCATATATTTACTCCCCCCTGAATTAACCTTTAACAGCACCTGCTGTAAGACCTTCAACGATCTGGTTAGCAAAGATACAGTAAACGATGATCGTAGGAATGACCGCTATAACGATACCCGCAAACATCTGCGTATAGTTCGTACTGTGAGGTCCTACGAATTTTGTAAGTGAAACCGGCAGTGTCTTCTTCAGATCGTCGGATATGAACACCATTGCGAAAAGGAGTTCATTCCAGTTATTTACGAAAGACATAAGGCCGGTAACCATGAAACCTGTCTTTGCCATGGGAAGACCAACCGTCACGAACAGTCTGGGAACGGAGCAGCCGTCGATGACAGCAGCTTCGAAGAGCTCATTAGGTATGCTCTCGAAGAATCCGGCCATGATATATATCGTGATAGGCAGTGAAAATGCCGTGTACGGAATGATCAGACCTACCAGCGAATCTGTCAGCTTCCAGGCTGCAAACTGGGTATACAGTGAGAAAAGCACGCAGTGGATAGGTATCATCATACCGATCATGAAGTAGGTAAGCACCAGCTTGGAAAACTTCCAGCGAAGCTTTGCGATGGAAAATGCAGCCATCGAACCTACTATCAGCGAAATGATCAGGGTAACCGAAGATACTATGAATGAGTTCAGGGTAGCCCTTCCCAGACGTCCCTTGGTCCATGCAAAGATGAAGTTATCTGCCAAAGACGAAAAATCACTAGGCAGCGCCCAGGGACTGCTCTTAAAATCTGCATTGGGCTTCATTGCGGACATGATTATCCACAGAAGCGGCAGGATATAAACAAGAACCAGAAAGCACAGTATCACATAGATCACGATCCTGACGATCTTGGCCGTTTTTTTGTTTTTTTCTGTTAAACTGTTATCAACATCAATCTGCATTTCTCGATCCTCCCTTAGATATCACTTTCTGTCTTGACGAACTTATTGATCAGGAATGTCACGAGCAAGCACATGATCAGAAGTACAACACCGATAGCACATGCATATCCGTACTTACTATATCTGAGACCCTGATCGTAAAGTACGGTTGCGAGCACGTGTGCCTTACCGCCCTTTCCTCTCATTGCCTCCGGGATCATACTGAATATAAGATCGAAAAACTTCAATGAACCGATAGCATTCAGACTCATTGCCGTAGCGACCATGGGTTTGATCAGCGGCAGGGTGATCCTGAAAAATGCCTGTGTCTTGGTGCATCCGTCAATAGCAGCAGCCTCATATATATCATTGCTGATGCCGGATATCTGTGCCATATACAGCATCATTGACTGTCCTACATACTGCCATAATGCCACAAAAGAGATAACGATTATGGGCAGGATGATAAATCCGCTCGTATCTGCAAGCCACAGGGTACCCTGATCTGCTTTCTCTATCCATCCCAATGATTCTGCTATTTTGTTTATACCATACTTGGGACTGAAGATGAAATACCACATAAGACCCAATGCAGCCGAGCTAAGTACGCAGGGCAGATAATAAACATTCTTAAAAAAGTCACGGCCCTTTTTGATATTTGTCAGCAGCGCTGCAAGTACCAGGCCGAAAAGTAACTGTGTCACACAGGAGAAGATCATGAAGAAGATAGAGTTCTTAAATGCTGTCTTCATGTCGGCATCCTCGGTGAACATAGTTATATAGTTCTTTAATCCGACAAACTCAGGTGTAAGACCGATTTTATAATCACACAGCGAATAATAGACCGCTGTGATAATAGGCACAATCAATACGGCCGTAAACAAAATAAAAGCCGGAGCCAGAAACAATATGATATTGCTTTTTTTCCTTAAAAGCTTATCCATAATTCCCCCTTATCAGATATGTCAGCACCCACCTTGGCGGGTGCTGACACAAGATAATCGTTAAAACCTATTAAAACTTACCAAACGTTAGCCTCATAGTACTCCTGGATAGGCTTAAGTGCCTCTGCAGGATCAGTACCCTTGAAGATCTCTACGAAGCAGCTATCGAAGGTAGCGCCTGCCTCTGTATCAGCCAGAGACTCGTTGTAGAAACCGAAGGTAGCGTTTGCATTCTTGAATACGTCCATAACGTATGACAGCTCAGGGGGAGCATTGTTCTCGTCATACTGAACCTTGGTTACAGGGATCTTACCACCTTTTTCAGCGGTGTACTTCTGAGCGGTATCGTCTACGAAGTACTTAATAAGCTGAACTGCTGCATCCTTGTGCTGGCTGCTTGAGCTCATAGCCAGTGAGTCGGACTTAGCGATTACACGGTTAGGATCTGCTGAAGAACCATCAACTGCGGGGAATGCGAACACACCAACCTTATCTGCGAAACCTTCTGCGCAGTTACCGTTGATCTGGCCGATTGCCCATGAACCCTGGATCAGGATAGCAGCTTCGCCATCGTAGAATGCTGCGGTAGCGATATCGTTATCATCTGATACAGCGGTAGGCTGGAAGTACTGTGAAAGCTCCTGGATCTGCTTGCCGGCGTTGATAACCTTAGCATCCATCCAGTCGGTCTTGTGATCCTTAACATCCTGAAGGTTCAGGCCGTTACGATCGCAAAGATAACCAGCTACCATTGACAGACACCATGCAGTACCTGCAGAAATGGTTATAGGGGTGTAGCCCTTATCCTGCAGCTTCTGGCATGCATCAAGCAGCTCGCTGTAGGTAGTAGGAACCTTAGCTCCTGCATCAGCAAACATCTCGGTATTGTAGAATACACAAGCTGCTGCGATGTTAAGAGGAATAGCGTAGATACCTGCGCCGTCCTTAGCTTCTGCACCATAGGTGCCGCCTGCGAATACAGCGTCAGATGTGAAAGTTTCTTTCCAGCCGTCTGCATTCAGATAATCATCCAGCTTTGCAGCGGTACCGGGCAGAACGTAATCGTTCAGGTTAGGACCGGGTGATACGATGAACACATCGGGAGTGTTGCCAGCAGCAACCTCAGCGTTCAGCTTGGTGTAGTACTCTTCAAGGTTTGTAGAAACAACCTTGCAGTGATACTTGCCTTCGAAATCCTTGTTGAAACGATCAACGGAATCCTTGTAACCCAGAGTGATAAGGTCTGAGGAAGCCTCAAGATCATCCCATACCATGAAGGTGATCTCTTCTACTCCGCCGGTAGAACCACCTGTTGTGTTTGCACCGGTATCACCGGTACAGCCAGCCAGCATGCTAACTGACAGAACGGCTGTTAATGCAAGTGACAAAATCTTCTTTTTCATTTTTTCCCTCCTTATAGATTTTGGAATTGTTGTGGTCATCCTGGACACGAAATATGCCCGACCATATGCCCATTCTAAATTACCTTTCTGTATTAAAAAACCGAGAAACTTGTTATTCATCCCCGATAAATTTAAAAACATATAAAAAATGCCCCTCCATTCTACAAAATGAAGAGACATTTTTGTACATTATCACCAAATTGTATCTCATATTCCGAAGAAGCTCCGCGTGTTGGCCAGTAATATAGTTCTCAGCTCATCCTCATCGATCCCTTTAACCTCTGCCAGCTTGCGCACCACATATACTATATTTTCGGAAACATTGGGATTTTTAAGTCCCTTTATCCCCCTGGGAAGCAGATACGGTCCGTCCGTCTCTGCCATCAGCCGCTCCGGCGGTATGATATCCAGCGCATCCAGAAGTCCGGCATTCCGCCGCTCATCGCAGACCCAGCCGGTTATACCTATCATGCAGCCCAGCTTAAGATATCTGAGCGCCGTAGCTTTATCGCCAGTATAGCAATGCACCACGGCCCTTTTGCAGATATCCCTGTGCTTTCCCAGTATCTGTGCAAAATCCTCTGCCGCTTCCCTCTCATGAAGAAACAGCGGCAGATCAAGTTCTTCCGCAAGCTTTATCTGCTCCTCAAAAACATACAGCTGTTTTTCCTTAGGTGAGAACATCCTGTCATAGTCCAGACCACACTCCCCTACAGCCACCATATTTGCGGAGCTTTTAAGCATCTGCCTCAGTTTACCGGCTGTATCGCCGGTCCAGCTCTTTGCATCATGGGGATGAACACCGGCCGTAGCGTATATGCCTTCTTTATCTTTTACATACGCCGACGCCTTGCGTGAGCTGCGCTCTGAGCTGCCGGTAATTATCATGCCCACTTCTTTTTCAGCAGCGCGCCTGACGGTCTCGTCTTCCCGCCCGGCGAACTGCTCGCTGAAGAGATTTAAACCTATATCAATATATTTATACATCTTACTTTAATTTAACTTCCTTCTTTCCTCTTATATCCGCGCTGGAGCTTCCGATGTAGATCACCATCGCTCCCTTCATCTTCTTCCAGGAAGCGCTTTCCTCATCAAAGTGCGAGAAATCCTTATCTCCCAGGCTGAATTTTACGGTCTTCGTCTGGCCGGGTTTAAGCTCTATCTTCTCAAAGCCCTTAAGCTCCTTAACGGGATTGCCTTCCGATACTTTCTTCTCGCCCACATAAAGCTGTACAGCTTCCTTAGCTGTAGCAACGCCTGTGTTAGTCACCTTCACGGATACGGTAAAGCCTTTATCCGACTTCTTTATTTCCATGCCGCTGTACCTAAAATCCACATAGGACAGGCCGTGTCCGAAGGGGAACTGTACCGGAACATTGAATTTCTCATAATAACGGTAGCCTACAAATACACCCTCTTTATAGGTTTCCGTCAGTCTGCATCCTTTGATCTTTTTCTTCTGTGCTGCGGTGATCTTCTTTCCGGGATACTCACCGAATTTAACCACAGGAGTATCCTCATAATGAACAGGCATAGTCTCTGCCAGCTTTCCGGAAGGGCAGATCTGTCCGCTTATAACTTCTGCCAGGGCTGTACCGCCCTCCATGCCGTTATAGCTCATCCAAACTATAGCCTTTGCCTTATCGCTCCATGCACTCATATCTACCGGGCTTCCGGCTATCATCACAACTATGGCATTGGGGTTCACGTCCAGTACGGCGCTGATCAGCGCATCCTGCTCATAAGGCAGCTTCATATCCTTACGGTCTGCGCCTTCAACGTCAAAGTCGTGGTCCAGACCGCCGAATATGATCACATCATCATACTCTGCTGCAAGCTTTACAGCTTCTTCACGGTATTCTTTTACCTTTTTCTTTGCTTCAGCCTTGCGTTTCTTATCGTCACGCCTTTCCACATCGGCGCTGAAGCTCTCAGTGATGCTCTTCTCCTGCCAGTTTGCTTCCTCACGGAATTTCTTCGGCACATAATATCCGGGCACATACTTAACCTGAGTATTTCCGCCGTATTCACGGGCAATACCCAGCAGCGGAGTTATCTCATACAATGCCTTGATCTCTGCGCTTCCGCCGCCGTTGGCATGCATCCTGTTGGCATCATCACCAATGACCAGTATCTTCTTTGTGGTCGAAGGCTTAAGAGGCAGACGCTTCTTTTCGTTCTTAAGAAGGATAACTGCTTCCCTTGCCACTTCCAGCGCATGCTGCGCCATCACGCGGCCCGCATAATATCCGGGATCACGATCTTCACAGGGTACCGCCTTTGCTTTAAGCTTACCGTTCTTCGCTTCGTTTATCTCGATCTCTATCTTGCGCACACGAAGCAGCAGGCGGAGGATATTGCGTACTTTCTTATCTATCTCCTCCATGGGCACCTCTCCGCTCTCAACCAGCTTCTTAAGCGGATTTCCCATGTAATACTCATCAAAATTATCAAAGATACCCATCTCGATATCCAGACCGCTCATGCCTGAATTCTTCGAGTCATAATTTGCGCTCCAGTCGCTGAACACGCATCCGTCATATTTCCATTCATTACGCAAAATGCCTGTCAGGAACTTAACACTCTCACTTCCGTGCTCTTCACGGATCAGGTTATAAGATCCCATAAGGCTCCAGCTCTTTGCGCGCTTTACAGCAGCTTCAAAGCCGGGCAGATATATCTCACGCAGAGTCCTCTCATCCAGCTCCACATTAATTCCATGACGGTCCCATTCCTGATTGTTGCAGAGGAAATGCTTAACACATGCGCTCACGTCATTTTCCTGCACACCCTGTATCAGGGGCACTACCATCTCTGCTACCAGATAAGGATCTTCGCTTAAATACTCAAAGTTACGTCCGCAAAGGGGATTACGCTTGATATTGATACCGGGAGCCAGGATCACATCCTTACCGCGGCCTCTTGCCTCACGCCCCAGGGTCATGCCGCCGTCATGGGCAAGCTGCCTGTTCCAGGTAGCTGCCAGTGCGGAATTACTTGGCAGATAGCTTACATAATCTGCGCTGCTGCCTATCACATACCATTTGTCATCATAAAAATCGTTTCTCACTCCACAGGGACCGTCAGAGCTGACCACAGCGGGGATCCCCAGCCGTTCAACTCCGCCGCTCTTAAAAAAGCCTGCGCCATGGATCATACGGATCTTCTCATCAAGCGTAAGTTCATTAAGCAGCGCCTCAATTGCAGCATTGATCTCTTTCTTCTTTTCTTTCAAAATAAAACCCTCCTGCATTTTTTGATTTTTTACTCCCCCATTTAGAAAAAGATCCTTCCCTGCGCTCAGTATGACTGAGGCATAAGAAGGATCTTTTAATAATTCAGATTAATAGTTAGTCTTTACATTTCCGGTGGACTGGATAAAGGTATTTCTGTAAGTCCACTTATTGATGCGGCAGATACCCCATGCACTGTAGATACCGCAGGTGATGGTCATTAACAGGCCAACGATCGCGTTCTCACCCCAGTAGCCTGCACCTGTACCGTTAAATGCAAAACGGTTGCCGTGTATTACGGTGTGTTCCATATCATACTTCAGAAGCTTTACAACTGCCCAGGGAGCTCCGATACCGCAGGTAAAGGTGATTATAAGTCCTGCTACCAGCGCCTGGCCAAGTCTTTCGCCTACTTCACCATCATAGAAGCAGTCGGAGAAGTCCATACCGTCACCGTGATAATCATCCTCAAAACATGTATGTGACATTTCCCATTCACGTATACGTATGTTAACCCAGTAGCTATAGATACCGCAGGTTACAACGGTAAGCAGCCACCACTTGATCCAGTTACCAAGAAGGTCTCCGGGAGTTCCGGTAAATGCCAGTCTGTGTCCGTTAACGATAGTATGGGATTTTCTCCATTTTAAATTCTTGCAGATAACCCAGGGAAAAGCTATACCGCAGGTCACAAAAAGCAGAAGTCCGTTCAGTAAAAGGATAGGGAAATATTCCGATCCTTCTCCGTCGAAATAAACGCTGGGCTCACCGCCGTTTGTCTGGAACTGGTTAGGCTGGCCGTACCCCTGCTGGTACTGCTGCTGGCCGTAGCCCTGCTGCTGATACTGCTGCTGGCCGTACCCCTGCTGCTGGTACTGCTGCTGGCCGTACCCCTGCTGCTGGAATTGCTGCTGGCCATAGCCCTGCTGCTGGAACTGCTGTTGCTGCTGGAACCCCTGCTGGTTCTGCTGGAGCCCCTGCTGGTTCTGCTGGAACTGATCCTGGGGCATGGGTGTCATCTGGGTCAAAGGTGCGCCGCAGCTCACACAAAACTTGCCCTCTCCTCCTTCATTTCCACAATTGGGACAGATCATCTTTTTATCCTCCTGTTACAAGTTTTACTCTATAAACCAAACCGCATTGCCTGCGGTAAGATCCCTGTGATATATTCCAGCGTCTGCGCCGGAAGATTTCGTAAAATGCCATATGCTATGGCAGCTGCAAACATTATTGACAATACCACCGTTTCCGGTATGTTTATCTTTCTGTTTCCCGTCCTTATATACCGTATTTCCTGTATCAGCAGTATCACTATTAAAAGCGGCACCACAGTGACAGAAAGTTTATTATAAGCAAAGGCCCCTGCTATATCAAGATGTGTAATTGCCACCGCCGCATGAGTCATGCCGCAGCCCGGACACTTGATCCCAAAGACCAGTTTAAATAAACACGGAATGCCAAACCCCGTAATATTGCACCATATAGCATACAGGACTCCTATTATCAGCAGGATTCCCAGTTTTTTCAGGTCTGCCTTCAGGCGCCTCTTTGATTCTTCATTCATAGATCATCAGAGCTCAAAACACAGTATCACGTGAAATATATCACAATTACCGAAAATATACAATACAAAAGCGGCGGTCCCGGAAGGCCGCCGCCCGTTTTAACGGTAAAGTATATTTCAGAACTTTTCAGGTCCGCTGTAATTATACTTGCCTTTCTTTACCTTACCCTCGACCTTAACGCCCTTTTTATTTACTTTGTTAAGCGTAACGCCTGATATTGTGGTATCACCTGTCAGTTTGATATCACCGGTAAATGTCATCGTATGGGAATTTCCGTTAATAGTGATGCTGCCGTATCCGCCGGCGGGCATCCTGAAAGCTCCCATCATATTAACATTACCTTTAAGACTGACTATAAAATTCGCCTTTGAACCGGCTTTTTTTGCCCCCTTCTGTGCTATGTTCATGGCAGCAACCGCTTCGCTCCAGATAGCATAATCACTGCCGTTAAAACTTATAGCCTCTCCGAAGATGCAAGCCTTGCCCTTGTAATAATGCAGGCGGGTAGCTATCTGGTTATTTGTTACAGCACTGACATCAAAGGCCTTCGCCAGGGTTTCGGCGGTTATCTTCTTTGCAGAGGTTTTAAGTATCTGGGTACCGTCAGCCTGTTTTGCACCGGTAAACTTCACACTGCCTTCCACAGTCCCTCCAAGGCTTATGGGCTTAAAACCGTCTGCCAGATAAATGCTGCCGCCGTTGCTCTTCAGCACCTGCTTAACATTGATCTTACATCCCGCTACGGCACCAAGCATGCCTCCCTCATAAATCCGCAGTTCTTTGCAGCTTACCGTATTTACGGTCAATGCCCCTGTAATACTTATCTCTGCTCCGGATCTTACTTCGGTTGTCTTGCCTTCAAATGTTACACCTTTGTTTACCATCAGGCCCTTCTTTGCATTCAGTGTAAATTTTGCGGGTTTACCGTTTTTATCAACTGCACGGATTTTCACGCTTTCAAGTATGAGCGGTGCATTTGAGGTAAACTTTGTACCGGTTATCTCCACCGTATGCCCGTTACCGGTTATTGTTACCGATTTTGCGGTTTTCGGTATGGTAAGATTCTTTTCCCCTTTGAGATCACCTAAGATCACGACGTGGTAATCCTTGTTCTTATCCTTCATCATCTTGAATGCAGCTTTAAGGGAATTTACTTTCACACCGTCAAGGGTCAGCTCACCGGTTACGGGATCTTCCTTCGTGCTGCCGCTTATCTTGATCCACTCGGCATTAATTAATGGGTCGTTACCATCACTGATCTTTATCTTTTCCTTGCTCTTGGCGCAGTATACCTTGGCAATTCTGCTGCAGCCTGCAAAAGCCCAATACTTTATGGTCTTGATGCTTTTCGAAAGCCTTATCTCTTCCAGCATGGTACATCCCTGAAAAGCATAGTCTTCGATAGAAGTGACTTTATCAGGAATGGTTATGCGGGTAAGTGATGTACAGCTTTTAAATGCCTCTCTTCCTATCTTTGTCACACCGGAAGGAAGATCTACGGCCCCAAGCCTTATACAGCCTTCAAAAGCATTATCATATACAGCCTTTACCGACGAAGGGATAGTCACCTTTGTCAGGCCTTCTGCAAACATAAAAGCATTTTCGGGTACATAAGGTATTCCCGCCTCAAGAGCTGCGGTAGTCAGGCTTGTACAGCCGCTGAACACGCAATAATAGCTTGTTTCCGCTCCCATTTCCTTTGCGGTTCTTTTAGGGATAGTCACATTATCCAGATTGATACAGTTCTTAAAAACACCGTCGCCAAACTTAAGCTCACCGCTGCCTTCGGCAAATCCGACAGTCGTAAGCGCCTTACAATTCTCAAAAGCCCAGTTGCCAAGTTCCGTTACGGTTCCCGGTATGGTAAATCCGGTAAATGCGGTTCCCTTGAATGCAGAAGCACCTATCCTCTTTACGCTGCCTGTAAATGTAAAGGATTTTAAGATGCTGCACTCCTCAAAAGCATGATCACCGATCTCAGTTACGGATGCAGGAACACTTATATTAGTCAGGGCGCTTGCGCCGATGAATGCACATTCCGGCACATATTTTGCCCCATCCTCTATCGCCGCATTGGTAAGCGAAGTACAGCCGGAAAACACTCCGTAGTACGTTGTCTCCCCGCCGATCCTCTTTGCTGTCCTCTTGGGTATGGTCACATTGTTAAGCCTGGTACAGTTTTTGAATACTCTGTCCCCTATCTTCAGCTCACCGTTTCCTTTTTCAAAAGTAATGGAAGTAAGCCCTCCGCATCCCCAAAACGCATCATTTTCTATCTCCAGTATGTTTCCGGAAAAAACAACCCGCTGAATAGTTCCTACTTCCTGGAAAGCCTCATTACAGATAGTGGTGACATTGCCTCCGAACACTACATCTGTTACAGCATAGCTCTTAAGTGCCGAATCCTTAAACTCTGTCGACATCGTGGTTCCTTTGCCATCTACATAAAGGATCACTTTTCCGCCTTCATAATAGATCGAACCGGTAACATTATCGCCTAATGTCGCCGTTGCTGCCGGATTCCCCGAAGGCTTGGCCGCATCAACTATATCCTCTTCGTCAGCCTCTTCTCCATCCTCAGTCCCCTCATCATCCGGTACCGTTTCGTTTTCAGATACAGCTTCTGCATCATCATCTGTTACTGTTTCTTCTTCAGCGTCAGTATCAGCCTGTGCATCATTCTCAGATACAGCATCATTTTCCGAAACCGCCTCATCCGAGGATACACTCTCATCTCCCGTAATATCTCCGCTCTCTTCCTCTGCCGCAGTTTCAACTACCTGTGCATCGCTGCCGCCGTCTCCCTGTGCAAATGCGGGCATAACATCCCCCGCCAGCATAAACAGGCTTGATAACAGTGCCAGCATCCTTGTTACACTTCTGCGTTTCATAACTATCTCCTTTCCGCAAAACCATTTCAAAAAAACAGTGGAAATTATAATATAGGCCGCGTCTGAAGGCAAGATGACAAAATATTGATAAATGCCGGCAAATAATAAAAAAGGCGGCCCGGAAAGGCCGCAGGCTTTGCTTATCACGATCTATATAATGATCCCCTCCAGGTGATCACACTCATGCTGTATGATCTGTGCAATTTGCCCCTCATATTCCTGCGTATGGGGCCGGAATCCTTCATCTTTATACTGAACCCGTATCTTATTATACCGCTTTGTTTTCCTTACACCATCCAGCGAAAGACAGCCTTCCTCAGTTTCGTAAGGCTGTGACTTCTGCAGTATCACCGGATTTACCATTATCACATTCATGAAGCCCATTGATACTATGATGATACGCTTACGGTAACCTATCATGTTTGCCGCCATACCCACACAGCGCTCATGATTTGCCTTCAGTGTATCCTTAAGATCATCTATGACCTGTTTATCGTTCTCCGTTGCTTCTTCGGACTTCTGCCCGAGAAACAATACATCTCTCATTATCGGTCTAACCATAAACTCACACTCCTGTTTCTGCCATATGAATGCATCATATCAGCCGCCCTGACAGCTTATACTCCCCTTTTTCTATTTTCTCCTGTATCTCTTCGTATTTCATCGGCTTACCGTAGAAATATCCCTGCAGGCAGCCGCAGCCGGCGCTCCTTAAGAAATCTACGGCTTCATTATTCTCAACGCCTTCCGTCAGAGTCCTCATATTAAGAGATGCCGCCAGATCAAGTATGCTCTTAATGATGCGTTCGGAATTGGGATTCTGCCCGAAGTTCTTCAGAAATACCATGTCTATCTTAAGCATATCAAAACGGTAATCCTTCAGCACGTTCATCGAAGAATAGCCGGAGCCGAAATCATCCAGCCAGACTGCATAACCCTTATCGTGCAGCACATCAATGGCGTCATGAAGCAGGGCATCATTCTCGGAAAGGGCACTCTCCGTTATCTCCACATGCAGATAATGCCTGGGAATGTCATATTTCTCCACAAGTCCTTCCAGCTCTTTCACAGCATCCATCAGTTCAAAATCCAGACGCGAAAAATTAAGGGAAACAGGAAATACCGGCCGGCCGGCATCCATGCTCTCACGCATCTGCCTGCATACGTTCTCGTAAATACATCTGTCCAGTTTGTGGATCTGGCGGCATTCCTCAAGTACAGGTATGAACTGTCCGGGTGACAGGAACCCTACTTCGGGATCTATCCAGCGCGCCAGAGCTTCACAGCCGCAAAGCTCTACGTTTGACGCCTCCATTACCGGCTGATAGAACACCTGTATATAGCCCTCTTTTACTGCTTTATCTATATTGTTGAGGACATACTGTCTGGTGGAATAAGCATCCGCCAGCTTCGTGTCATATTCCCGCTGGTAACGGTCATCATGATTCTTTAACAGGCTGGCTGCATAACGCGCTTTATCCACAGCCTGCCTGGGCTCGTCTTCGGTCTTATCGCTCTTATAAATGCCGATCTTAAGGTCCAGATAAACCTCACCTTTATTCTCTGCAAGGAAATCATCATGTATCTTTCTGATCCGCTCTTCTATCCCCTCCGCCGGACACAGGGCTGCAAATTTATCATCACCCTGTCTGGCAACAGGTTCTCCCGGAAAATGTTCCTCAATAAACCTGCCCATTTCGATAAGCAGTTTGTTTCCGCCCTCATAGCCATATCGGTCATTGTATGTCCTGAAATTCTCAATATTAAAGGAAAGGAAAGCCTGTTCCTTTCCTTCGTTAAGCTCCTGGTATTCCTTTGCTTTATCGCAGAACTGGTGCATGTTGGGAATACCTGTCAGCTCATCGGTAACAGCCGACTTTGCAAGGATATCCGATTTGACTGCCTCACGGTAGCGCTGGTAGTATACGCTTAACACCAGCACGGAAAGCGAAATAAAGAAAGTTACATAGTTCAGACGGTCACCCTCGCCCATCTGCACCGGATTCCCTTCCTTGTCTATGCAGAAATGATCGATCAGGTATAAAAATCCCCCTCCGAATCCCGCCATCAGCATAAGCGAGGTGAAAGGACGCCAGACCAGGATTACGGTAACAAAGAGCATCATGGTCAGAAAAGCTGTAACCATCTTCCCCTTCGAAAAATCCGTCATTCCCGTAAGGATACCGAAATATATGCTCACAGCGAAGAATGCTCCGGTAAAGAGCCAGCTTAACTGTTTTTTCTTTTTGATCCTTCCGCTGATATACAGCCACGCATAGGTAAGCATGAAAAGCGCTGCCGCCAGTAATATCCAGTATGACTTTGTATAATGGAAAAAGTCAGCAGCTGTAGCACATTTTCCGGTCAGGACCCATCTGAACACATAGCGTATGAGCATAAAAAGCTCCAACACGGCTACAACCCCCGCCATATACATGGTACTGCGCATATCCGCTTCGCGCAGATGATCCGCCACATATGCATTATTCTTATAAAAGCCCAGCGAATCCGCTAACTTGCGAAACAGTCCCTTCCCGTCTTTCCTTTCTTCCATAACATCATCCTCATTTAAAGGCCAGCTGTGCAAAATTATAAAAGCCAAGATACCAGATATTGAAATCGTGTCCGCCGCTGCGCTCCTGCCACATGAAATTCTCACCGTCAACAAACTGATCGCATACAGTGGGAAGACTCTTTGCCGCAGCCGATGCGCTGGAATAAGCGATCTCATCATTCACTCCGCACAGATTATAGAAGTAATATATCGGCAGAGTGTTGTCCTTCAGCAGTTCAGCCGTTTTTGATGCGGTATTGCTGGTGGGTGCCGCAGAAAAAGCTCCGAAGTATCCAAAAAGATCCACACATTCACCTATCCCGATATTTATGGTCTGCATGCCGCCCATGGAAAGTCCCGCCATTGCGCGGTGTTCACGCGCAGCCTGCATATCGTAACCGTTTTCATCATATTCGGCATAGGTTGAGTAATGTGACTCGATATAAGGTATCAGGTCATTTCTGAGTTCCTCTCCGAAACAGTAAAAGGAATTGTAATCCGATCCGTTGGCTGCATGATTCTTTGCTGAACGGCCGTTAGGCGTTACCACTATAAAGGGCTCGATATCACCGTAATAACTCAAGCAGTCCATCACACGCTTTACTATCGAGGTGAAGTCCGTCATGCCCCATTCATTCTCATCTCCGCCTATTCCGTGCATAAGATAGAGAACATTGTATTTTTTACTCTCATCATAGCCATAAGGAAGATATATGTTTGCATCCTTGGTTATCTCTGCTCCGTCGCCGAAATAATCGTGGGCCGTATAGGTGATCTTCTCTATCGTTCCGCTCTCATCCGGAACGTAGCCTTTATACTTTGCAGGTATCTCATCGCTGATCTCTGCAGTAGGTATCCTCTCTTCCTCTGCTGAGACTTCCTCACCTTCCATTTCCACTGTCGCCGTCTCCTGCGCTATAGCCTCGGCTATCTTATCATCCTGGGTCACCGTCTCTTCCTCCTTTTGTTCAGTTGTCTCTTCTGCTGCCTGCGCAGCCTCCCTGGCCGCCACCTCCTCCGGGGTCGGCAGCGGAGGTGATTCCGGCGTACATCCGCCGATCAGCATAGCTGCGGCCGTCATCGCCGCACCTGTTATTATGACTGATCTCTTTTTCATTTAATCTCCTTATATTAAGATCCTTCGGGCTTCGCCCTCAGGATGACATCAGGTATTGTCATCCTGAGCATAGCTGAATCTTTTTCCCGATAATATTTCAAATAATTATACTACATGCATGCCAAATATGGAACAGCTTGTACAACGCCCCCCTTTCGGGTTATAATTTCAGCTGTATACATTAGTTTTGCATTATGTGCATACATATTTGCATCATCTGTTATAAGCTATGGAAATACCGGCTTCCTTCCTTTATTATCATTCTAAGGAGGATTGCCGCATATGAATATTAAAAGGTCTGTCACCGCCGTTTTAATCATCGCGATCATCATTTGTGCAATTCCGGCTTTTTCCGCGGACACAGATGAGATAAATAATATCGTGGATGAATTCCATAATAAAACCAGATGCGAAAACTTAAGCATCTGCGTATATGACAAAGGCAGTATAAAGTATTACGGCGATAATGAGGGACTTTACCAGATAGGCTCCATGACAAAAGCCTTCACCGGTCTGGCTGTGCAGAAGCTGATCTGCGAAGAAAAACTCTCGGATGAAGATGTGATCACAGACCTTATCCCCGGATTTGAAGCCTTCTATGCTTCGGAGCCGGCCGGTATCACTGTAAAAGATCTTCTGGAGCAGAAAAGCGGATATACTAATGACGAGCGGAAATATCCTGCCGCTGCGGAAGGCATGTCTCTTTCCGATTGGGCTGCAAGTATCTCCGGCAGGGAACTTTGCAGCAAGCCGGGTACGGAATATGCATATTCAAATGTTAATTTCAATCTGCTGGGCCTGATAATAGAAAATGTTTCCGGAAAATCCTACCGTGCATATATGGAAGAGGATATCCTTCTTCCCCTGGGACTGGATAACACCTTCGTCGGAACGCCTTCGGACAAAAGGATCGTAGAAGGATCCCGTCTGGGTTACAGAGCTGCATTCGATTACCGGATCGCAGTAAAAGAAGCAAGCATACCTGCAGGATATTTTTACTCAAATACTAAGGACATGGTGCGCTGGCTGCAGATATGGACAGAATGCGCAGACATTCCCGAAGATTTTATAAAGCCTGTAGAGAATATCAGAAACTGTCTTAACGCCGAAGGTGATTACTATTCAGGCTGGGAACGGTTCGGCAATGACGTAACAGGGCATTCCGGAGGAACCCCCAATTATTCTTCCAGGATAGTTTTTTCCGCAGATAATAAGACCGGCGTATGTGTTCTGACCAGCCTTAATGTGGCCGCCACTACAGACAGTCTTTGCAACAGCATATTTGACCTGGTTTCCGGAAAGGAAGCCACCGGTCTTTCCACAGATGTGTGGACCGTCTTTGATAACATTTTTACTATAGTGAGTCTTATCTGTATAGTGCATCTTTTGGTCATGGTCTTTACCAGATCAAAAAAACTGCTTATAGTTTCGGATATTATACTCATTATCCTCCTGGCTTTGATCCTTATCCTCTTCCCTGTTATTTTCGGAGCAGGACTGAAAGCCATACTGTTAACCTGGGCTCCCTTAAGCCTTGCCGGCGGACTGATACTGATGACCGCTGATATCATCATAACCACGATCAAGATATTTACATTAAAAAAACATGCAGATAATTTCAAGACAGGTAAAAGACAAACCTCTGACGGTAATAATCGAATATCCCGAATACAATGAAACTGCTGCCGGTCTGATACGAAAGATCAGCAGCATGGATATACAATTCAATGCTGCTGATGAAGGCCGGCAGATACGTATAGATCTGGCAGACGTATATTATATTGAAAATGTGGACAGAAAGCTTTTTATCTACACGCAAAAAAATGTTTATCGTTACGACTCTTCCATGACCGAACTTGAAAAGATAACGCCGGATACGGATCTGGTAAGGATATCAAGAACCTGTATCATCAATACCTCTCATCTTAAAGAAATAAGGCAGGTAAAAAACAGTCACCTCGAAGCCGTCCTGGATAATGACGAGATGCTGATAGTTTCCAGAAAATATCTGAAGGATATAAAAAAAGTATTCATGAGGGAATGACGATGAAAAAAATACTTAAAGACACCTGCATACTGGCGGCGCTGATGATCTTATCGGTCTTTACGATCTCTATAATCTGGTCAGGAGTAACGGATGAGATAAAACTTGTCCTTCAGTTATTCGCCCTGGCCTTTTTGATCTCTGCCTTTAATTATCTGCTGGATGAATATGTAAGCTTATCCATCATTATAAGCTATATAGTTAAATACTTTGCCATTACAGCCCTGGTAATGCTCTTTGGATTTATCGCCGGCTGGTTTTACCCCGCCAATTTCTGGATGGCATTTATCTATGTAGGCGTAGTTCTTATCCTGGCTTATTTCATAGACGATCTCAGAATAAAAAAGGATATCAGCTATATCAATAAACGTATCCGTGAACAGCACGATACAGCCGGCAGCTGATGTTCTGACTGTTATATATCCTTAAGCTTCCGGCATATCTCAATATATTCGTTAATGATCTCAAGGAGCATCTCCTCATCACCGGCACTGTATTTAAGCGCGGTATCATAATCAAGACCTCCTATGCCCGAAAAAAAACGATACCGTGTTACTTAAGACAATTGCCGCATTTCCCGGCACATTTGTAAAGCAACACGGTACCTTTTTCAATTGATCAGGTGCGTTCAGCGCCTGTTTTATGACCAGCTTCCGTAAACTACCTTGCCGTCTGCGATCCGGTTGAAACGGCTAAGCTGTATCACTCTTTCGCCGGTGTCCTCGTTATATACGGTAACAAGGTCACGGTCACGCTGCCAGCTTAAGCTCTTGATAAACTTGGCAGCCTTTCTCTTCATATCCTCGACGGAAGAAGCATAGATCTTGCGATCCTGTACGCCTTCGAGGATTCCAAACAGCTTTTTGTTATTTCCTAATCCGAACATAACTTTTTCCTCCTCCTTATTCTTTTCTCCTCAAGTTTTGCAATTATTAATATAGCACATTCTCACAATTTTCATATAGTAATATTAAACATAAATAACAAAAAACTGGCCCAAAAAACAGCAAATGGACCAAATTTCACAAAAATATAGCGCCGGAAACTACGATTCAAAAGAATGGAGAAGACCTGAGCATCTTCTCCATTCTTTCTGCTATTGTATTTCAAGCTCAATTACCGCTTCCCCTATACCTTCTGCCGTGATCTTCAACGAAGTACTTCCCTTAACATATCCGGATCTGATTATCGCCATGGCACGTCCCCTGTAACTTACGGTATCACCATCTGTATAATCATCTTCCGTTACAGGGTTTGCCGATCCGAAGCCTGCAAGCTTTCCGGCACCGGATATATCCGCATGAAGCTTTATTTCTGCATCAGGAACAATCCGTCCTTCTTTATCCGTCAATTCAATATTAACGTATATCAGGTCATGGCCGTCAGCCTTCATTACTGTTTTCTCCGGACACAGCTTTATCTGCTCAGCTTTTCCGCTTGTAAATAATGTGTCACGGCTCACTTCGGATCCGCCGGAAAAGCTCACGGCTTCTACCTTCCCCGGTACATACGTGGTTTCAAAATATACCGTATTGGGCATGGGGCGTTCCCTGCTTACCTTCTTTCTTCCCAGTGACTTATCGTTTACAAATACTTCCACTTCCTCAGCACAGGAATAGACCACAAGCTTTACATTTCTTTCTTCCCAGCCTTGATAATTCCAGACAGGACGTACATCGGGAAATCCCCACATTGTCATCACTTCCGTTTTACCGAAAGTCTTAGGATGCATGGAAAACAGGAAAGTCTCTTTATTTCCCCACACAACACTTCTGTATGCTCCCTGGGGGAGCATATGTCCCGTTATGTCAAAGTCGGCGTCATTAGCACATCTCCAGGGATACGGCGATCCTGGCCAGGGCATCAGCGACCAGGGATTCTTTACTGCCGGATCATCCTCATCAACATAAACTGCCTTACCGATGCCTGCTTCCCCAAGATAATCCCATGCAGTCCAGGTAAAATCACCGATCACATAAGGAAGGCTTTCTACAAAAGGCCATCTGTATCCTATCTGTACTGCAAAGTTTTCCGATCCCAGTATGACACGTTCCGGGAACAGCTCGTGATCACGTTCGTACAGATCTTCCATGTAGTTATATCCTACGATATCAAGTCCGTTGGTAAAGGGTTCGGTTACCCTTTCCCATCTTGTCTTATCAAGACCTTCAGATGAATTCTGTTCCTGATTCTGTCCCTTTGCCAGTTCATCATCCAGGCCGCTCCATAATGAGCAGATTCCGTTGCTTACAGGTCTCGTCTGATCCAGTCTCCTGATGGTTTGTGCAAGCTGCGTAGCAAGGGTATACCCGTTATCCAGTCCGCCTCTCTCCGGGATCTCATTCCCTGTAGACCATATGATGACCGAAGGATGACTCCTGTCACGTCGTACAAATGCTGGCAGATCCTTTTCCCAGTCATTTTCAAAAAACTGGCTGTAATCACCGCCGCGTTTAGCGATCCCCCAGGCATCAAAGGCTTCATCAAAGATATACATGCCCAGCCTGTCACAGGCTTCCACCAGTGCAGCTGACGGCGGATTATGTGCGGTACGGATGGCATTAAAGCCCAGTTCCTTAAGTTTTCTGACTTTTCGTGCTTCCGTTTCATAAAGGGATACTGCGCCTAATAAGCCGTTATCATGATGAAGG
>JAEEGL012383262.1_pt1 | contig 22069 bp, 18 predicted proteins | sample 9134231 | NCBI WGS metagenome assembly JAEEGL01 (sample SAMN16246548, study PRJNA631951) | gut metagenome | biome: gut microbiome; feature: rumen; material: fiber-attached | host: Bos | place: Iran: Karaj | collected 2018-10 | reverse complement strand
GATAGAATTAACCGTGGTAGTTGAATACGCTTGAGATCTTGGATGAGAGAGTCGGGATTACATTTGTGTCAAACAAAGTGTAAAGACCGCCTAAGAGCAAAGTGCCGATTACAACTGAGATTACGATCTTGACAGCTGTGTCAACGTAACCTTCGCCCTTCTTGTTTCTGAGGGCCTCTTTAGCCTTGATGTATGCCTTGTTGAATTTGTTTGTGATAGAATTGAGCTTTTTCATTTTTGTTTCTCCTTAGATTTAAATAATTATTGCTGAGCGAAGATTAAATCTTCTGTTTGTTTTTGCTGAAGCGAGATGTCGTATGCGCCTAAAACCGCGCTGGACACTGCTTCTTTCAATTCTTTAGATTGAATGCTGAAAATGTCCACATATTTAGGATTGCCATTTTCATCTTTGGTCTGAAAAGACGGCATTGATACAAATCTGTCAGTCGGCCCTTCCACAACTTTGAGTCCGTGAACCGTAAAAGAGTCATCGATGCAGATAGTGGCATAGGCTCTGACTTTGCTGTTGTTGTCTTTTACATGATTTGTGATTTTTGCTGTGATTGCCATAAAGTTTTCCTTTATTACTCTATTCGAAGTATCCGAAGAATTTCAAATACGGCGAGTTCTCAAGCGACTGCTCATCAAATTGTCCGGGTTCTCCCGCATAGCGCATGTAGTCTGACACATTCTTGTCCGAGATGTCCTTAAGGTTGCCGTAGTTATCATCTTTGACAACGAATATGGGGCCGGCATAAAGCTCGCCGTTCATTTCGCGGTTAAGCGGCATATTGATGAGTTTTGCTTCCTCGTTGCCCAGTATCATGCAGTCGTCCGGATACGGAAAAGAGTATTCAATAAGACTGGGTTCTCTGTGATCCGACACGGCATTCTGCAGTGACTTTAAACTTGAAACTAGTTTAGTCTCCACAGCTTTGAAGCCCGGCTGCATCATGAGCACCCTGACGCCATCCATCTCTTCGGCAGACTCAACATCAAAGCTTGTTGGTTTAAGTGTTCCGTCTGAATAGACATAATTGCCTCTGTCCAGGAATTTTCCCGGCTCTTCGACTGATATGACATCTCCGTCTTTCAGCCTTTCTCCTTGATATGTTCCCGGAAGGGGGTAGTCGTGGAATTCAGATATGAGGGAGTCCATGTCCTGGGATTTGGTGTAACCGACATAAGCTTTTTTGTAAGAACCGTCTTCCAGTTTATGGTAGACACTGGTCTTCATCTGATAGTCTTCCTTTCTTCTGAAACTGAGGGATTCGTCGTTTATGACGATGAAACTATCCATTTCAGGATCAACGGGGTAACGCTGTCCGGTTTGCCAGGTAACACTGAGTTTCAAATATCTGTCTACACCCGTAACCTTGCCGACTGTTCCTTTTTTGATCGGGGCGTACGAGTTTTCAAATTGTTGTGCGCAAACTATTGTTCCTACCGGATACTGGACAAGATACTTCGCCTCTTTTAGTTGATAAATGAGGTCTGTTGTCAATGTGGCGTAAAAGTTGGATGGTCTGTTGATGCCAAGGGTTGAATAATAATCTTTCAACGCTTTTCCGAGTTCTTTTTCTACTCTCGGTCCGTTGTGGTCATATGTGTACCAGGATCCGTTTTTGTATATGTAGAAATATTCGGAAAGAAAATTGCGCCTGTACATTGACTGTTCATCTTCATAAAATAGAGGACTGTCTTTGCCATCTTTGCTTATTTCAAGAAACTCACAACTGTCTTTTTCCGTGTCAGTCGGATGTAATTCTTTTCCGAGCCTCAATATTTCAGGACCACTTACCATTTTTTCGATTTTATCTTTGTCGTTATAATGGTCAAACAAAAGTGCTCCCGTGCACGTCAGAGCGCCTTCTGTCCTAACAATATTAGCTTTGATGTGTCCTTCTTTTTCAATTCCGATGATTGCTTGATCGTACATTGTTAATCCTTTCATGTTTGTTGTTTTGAAGAATCCCTTCACTATATAAGCATTTAGGAGGGCAAAAAGTTGACACATTTTCAAAAAAAAATACCAAGACTTGAAAAAATCTTGGTATTGATATGAAAAAATGTGATACGAATTGAACCGTAAATACTGATAAATGCTTGTTTTTTCCTTATTTAGTATTCTTGTCTTCGATAACTCCGGTAAAAACAAATACAATGTTTGGCTTACATGCATAGGATTCACTTTCCGTATGAAGGAAAACATCTTTGCTTTCAATTTCAACAATCTTATCCTTTAAATTTTTGGAGGTGTAGATATTTTTAAGATTAATCTTTTTGTTTGACAAATCATCTTTTGACCAAGTCGAATAATATACTTCGGAAGTGTTTTTTATTCGTATGGTGCACATTATTCTTGAAATAGCATTCTCCGGTATATCTACTCCAAACATTTCTTTGAAAGAGGTGTTATCGAATACTACATGAGAGATGCTCTTGTATTTTTCTATGTGAAAATTAATCACGTTTTTTTGTTTTGTTACAGAATCATTCCCACACCCGCAAAGAAGAATTATCATTGATAGACTGAGAATGATTGAAGCTGTTCTTTTAATCATGTTTCATCCTTAAATAAGTATTTTTTTTGTATTATATCATCATTACATGGTTGTATAGCGACTTTTATAAAAAAGTGATATAATGTTATAAAAAGTGTTAACGATTTAAAGGATGGCAAATAATATGGCTAAAATCGATTATTCAGATGGTATTCTACAGTTAAGGGCTAAACTTAATTTATCTCAAGAGGAACTTGCCAAAATATTAGGTGTTTCTTATATTTCCGTTAATAGATGGGAAAACGATAAGTATGCACCTACAAAGTTGGTTAAAGTCAAATTAAATCAATTATTTAAAGAACACGATATTGAAGTGAAAGAGGTAAATGAATAATGGCTATTGATAAATTACAAAAGCAAACAAATATTAATATACAAGAGAAAGCAAATCTTATTTGGGAAATTGCTACTCATTTGTATGGTGAATATAAACCACATGAATATGGTAAAGTCATTTTACCTATGACCGTTATCAAAAGATTTGATGATGCTTTAAGAGATACTAAAAAGGCAGTTGTTGAAAAGAATAACGAGCTTAATAGTTCAAATAAGGAAGTAAATGATAAGACTAGACATGCTATTTTAAAAAATGTTGCAAAGCATGATTTTTATAATACATCAAAGTTTGATTTTGCTGGATTAATTGCTGATGCAGATAGCATCAAAGAAAACTTCACATCTTATCTACAAGCTTTCAGTGATAATGTTAAAGATATTATTCAACGTTTTGATTTCTTCAAAGAAATAGATAAGATGAGTGAGAATGACCTTTTATATACAATTATCAATGAGTTTAATGCAAAGAAAGCGGATTTCTCACCAAGTTTAGTAACTGCTCAAGATATGGGCTATATCTTTGAAGAGTTAATTAGAAAATTCTCAGAGTCATACGATGAACAAGCCGGAGCTCACTTTACTGCAAGAGATATTATATATTTAATGACTGAACTACTTGTTGTAAATGATAAAGAAGAATTGAAGAAAAATGGTGGATCTAAAACTGCATATGATATGACAATGGGAACATCTCAGATGCTTACATGCCTTGATGAAAGATTACAAGATATTAATGAATCTATTAACTTGACTTGCTTTGGTCAGGAGTTTAATCCCGAAACATATGCTATTGCTAAAGCAGATACTTTAATTCGTGGTGGCGATGCTGATAATATGAAGTTCGGCGATACTTTATCTAATGACCAATTTGAAGGTTATACATTTGACTATATTATTTCTAATCCACCTTTTGGTATTGACTGGAAGAAAGAAAAAGATTCAGTTGAAAAAGAAGCAAAGCTTGGTGAATCAGGTAGATTCGAGGCGGGATTACCAGCAATTGGCGATGGGCAAATGTTATTCTTACAAAATGGTTTAAAGAAATTAAAACCTACTGGAAGAATGGCTATTATTCAAAACGGTTCATCATTATTTAATGGTGATGCAGATTCTGGACCATCTAATATCAGAAAATTCATAATTGAAAATGATAGATTAGAAGCAATTATTCAATTACCTAATGATTTATTCTACAACACTGGAATTGCTACATATATCTGGGTAATCACAGGTAAAGAAGGCAAAGAAGATAGAAGATTAGGTAAAGTTCAATTGATTGATGCTTCTAAGTGTTATGTTAAGAGAAGAAAGAACATTGGTAATAAGAGAGTAGATCTTTCTGATGAAGCGATTAGTTTAATTGTAAAAGCGTATAATGGTTTTGATAACTTAGAATTCAATGAAGATGGATTATTTGTTGAATCCAAGGTTTTTGATAATGCTTATTTTGGATATACAAAAGTTACTGTTGAAACAGCTGAAACTGATGAAAAAGGTAATGAGGTATTAAAGAAAGGCAAGAAACAAGCGGTTAAAGGCAAGACAGATAGTGAAATAATTCCTTTAACTGAAGATATAGAGAAGTATTTTAATAAGAATGTTTTACCTTTCAATGAACATGCTTTTATGGATAGAACAAAAGATAAAATTGGTTATGAAATACCATTTACAAGAATCTTCTATAAATTTGTTGAGCCTAGAAAGAGCGATGATATTTTTGCTGAATTTAAAGAACTTTCTAACCAAGAACAAGATTTAATGAAGAAGATATTGGGGGAATAGACCATGAAGTACAGTGGAGTAGAATGGATCGGCGAAATCCCCGAAAATTGGAAGTTAAATAAAATAGGCCAATTATTCAATTTAAGAAATGAAAAAGTAAGCGATAAAGATTACTCACCTTTATCTGTTTCTAAAGGTGGAATAGTTCCACAAATGGAAAACGTGGCCAAAAGCGATGCGAGTGATGATAGAAAATTAGTTCTTAAAGGAGATTTTGCAATAAACTCAAGGTCTGATAGAAAAATGTCTTGTGGTGTTTCTCCTTTGGATGGTTCGGTATCACTAATTAATACTATTTTGTATCCAAAGAATGATGATGTTATATACAACGATTATATGAATTATCTACTAAAAAATTATGGATTTGCTGAGGAATTTTATAGATGGGGTCATGGTATTGTAGCAGATTTATGGACAACAAAATGGCAAGAGATGAAGAGTATTATGTTACCGTTGCCATCAGTTCAAAAACAAAAAACTACATATGACTTCCTAAATCAAAAAAATGCTGAAATCGACTCTTTAATAGAAATAGAAAATCATCAAATAGAAAAATTAAAAGAATATAAGCAAGCAGTTATTTCAGAAATAGTCACCAAGGGATTAGACAAAAATGTTCCGATGAAAGATAGTGGGGTTTCATGGATAGGCTTGGTTCCAGAATCATATAATATGATGAAAATGGGTTGGCTAGCTAATTATAAAAAGGGTCCTTTTGGAAGTTCATTAAAAATTTCGATGTTTGTTCCTAGAGGGGCAAATACTTATAAAGTATATGAACAAAAAAATGCAATATATAAAGATGAAACATTAGGCTACTATTATATCTCTAAAGATAAATTTGAAGAACTTTCATCTAACGAGATTTTGCCGGGAGATATAATAGTTAGCTGTGCCGGTACAATCGGCGAGTGCTTTCTAATGCCTGATACGATGGAACCTGGAATAATTAATCAAGCCTTGATGCGTGTTCGATTAAATGAAGAAATTATACCACAATACTTTTTATATTTATTCGATTCTGTAATTAGTAAAGAATCACAGTCTTCCAGCAATGGATCTGCAATGAAAAATATCCCTCCATTTGATGTGTTAAAAAATATAAGGGTGTTTATTCCAAGTAAGGACGAACAAATAAAAGTTGTAAGTATTTTAGATAAAAAAAGCAAGGAAATAGATGCGTTGATTTTTATTAAGCAAAAGAAAATTGATGATTTAAATGAATATAAGAAGTCTCTTATTTATGAATATGTTACTGGTAAAAAGGAAGTATGTTAAATGAAAAAGGGTGACAAATCAAAAGATAAAAAAAAGAAAGAAAAAATGGCAAAAGATAAAAAAACAAGAGTGAAAAGAAAAAGAAAAAAGATACCTTTCGTAATTATTAGTTGCATAACAACACTAATTGTTATTATTATCACGCTAGGTGTAATTGTACCTCTGCATTTGTGTTTTCCAAATATAATGACATCTTGCTGGGTTATTGCAATTAGTATAGCTGTTATAAGCCCATTCGCACTTGTTAACTCAAAAATATACATGGAATCAAAAGTAAAATATACAGAAGAACAAAAGAAAAATGTGTCTAGAAATATAGTTATATCATTATTGTCTATATGGTGGGCAGATTTTGCGTTTGTTTGTATGTTTATGAATTGGTTGATCGCGTTCTTTTTGTTGGCTGGATTGTACTTGATTAAGATGGTTTATGGTGTTGCTGTTGCTTTCATTAATCGAAATAATAAGTTATCTTATCCAAGTGTTTTTATCGTGGGAGATTTTGTATTAAGTATTTTATTGATAATTCTTATGATTTATAAAATTCCCGATCGCTCTTTACAAACAATTGTGCTCTCGCTTGTTGCAGCTCTAATTGGTGGATTATTAACACTAACAGGGGTAATGCTAACTATAAGGAAATCTGACAAAGATAGAGAAATTGAAAGAAGAAATCAAGCAAAACCTTTTTTCTATTACACTCCATATTTCGGAGGACCTGAGTATCATAATAATATAAAAACATGTCATGACAAACAATTTGTTAAGGGCATAAAGAAAAATAATTCTGTTTTTTTAGGGAGGTTTGTTAATAGTGATAAAGTGGAATTTTTGATTAAAAGCATAATTATTAACAATGAGGAATGTGAATGTGATTTTGATCCTGCAGTAAGTAAAGGTGAATTGTTTGAAATAGTTTTATTCACGGAAAACGAAATAGAGCGCCCAAATGATTATACTTTAAAAATTGAAGATATTGATCAAAGAATTCGCTTAGTTAAAATATCTATAGAATATGATGAAAATGAAAGTATTCCAAAAAGTATTGAGTTCATCGATTAAGAGGAAATATAACATGGATATAAGTGAAAAAAGATTTGAACAAGATATTGAGACATATTTTTTAAATCATGGTTTTAGAAAGGTTTTGCCTTCAACATATGATAAAGAAAAAATGTTATTTTCTGATGTTTTAGAAGAATTTGTTTCTACGACTCAACCTAAAGCATGGGCAAGATATACTAAATTATATGGAGCATCAGCTGTAGACAAATTAACTAGAAGAGTAAATACAGCTATATCAGAAAGTAATGTTCTTGATGTCCTTAAAAAAGGAATTAAGGATATGGGTATTGAAATCAAATTATGCTATTTCAAACCATCATCAAATTTAAATCAAGATTTAGTAAAACTATATGAAGGAAATATTTGTGGTATTACAAGACAATTTCCTTATTCAAAGAATAACAATAATACGATAGATACTGTTTTATCTATTAATGGTATTCCTTTATTTGCATTTGAATTAAAAGACCAATTAAAAGGACAAGATGTAAATAATGCAATGAGACAATGGAAAGAAGATAGAGAACCTAAAGAACCTATTTTTAAGTTCGGTCAAAGATTCTTATGTTACTTTGCAATTGATTTATACGATGCCTTTATGACAACTGAATTAAAAGGTGAATATACTAGATTCTTACCATTTAATCAAGGTTCAAATGGTGCTGGTAATCCAGGAGGAAAAGGAAATCCTAAAAATGATGAAGGATATCCAACTTCTTATATCTGGGAAAGAGTCTTCAGCGTTGATTCAATGATAGATTTAATTGCTAAATTTATTACTATCACAGAAGAAAAAGAAGAAAAGAATGGTAAATCCTATATTACAAAGAAAATTATATTCCCTAGATATCATCAATATGATGTAGTAAAAAAGATTTTATCAGATGTCAAAGATAAAGGTGCTGGTGTAAATTATTTGATAGAGCATTCGGCTGGTTCTGGCAAATCTAATTCGATTGCTTGGATTGCATATAGACTAGCATCAGCTTTTGATAAAGATGACAATTATATTTTTGATTCAGTAATTATTGTCACTAATAGAATAGTTTTAGATTCACAATTACAAGATACTATTAATTCATTTGACCATAAAGCTGGATTAGTTGAGTGCATCACTCAAAAGAAAGGCTCTAGAGGTCTTGTAGATGCTATAAATGATAAGAAGAAAATTATTATTTGTACTATTCAAAAGTTCTTATATGCTTATAAAGATTTCGATGAATTAAAAGGTAGAAACTTTGCTGTTATTATTGATGAAGCACATCAAGGCCAAAGTGGTGAATCCGCAAGAACATTAAGAAGTTCTTTAATTGATGTAGAAAAAGAAAAGAAGGCATTTGCAGAAGAAAATGATATGAATCCTGATGCAATAGAAGAGACTGAAGAATTATTAAACATCTTAGGTCAAGGTCATCATGAGAATCAATCATTCTTTGCTTTTACTGCAACACCTATAAATAAAACACTAGAGTTGTTTGGAACTAGTATCGGTGATGAAAAGAAAAAACCATTCCATACTTATTCTATGAGACAAGCAATAGAGGAAGGCTTTATTTTAGATGTTTTAAGTACATATGTAACTATTAAAGAAGCATTTAAGTTGATCACTAATACTGAAGATAACCCTGAATTATTAGAAGAAAAAGCTAAACGTGCATTATTTAAATATTATAAACAACATGAATTTACCATTTCTCAAAAGGTAGATATGATTATGGATAACTTCCTTAATAATGGTAGAAAGAAGATTAATGGTCATGGTAAAGCTATGATTGTTACTGATTCTAGACAAAGTGCTGTTTTATATTATCAAGCAGTTAAAGAGTATTTATCAAAGCATCCAGACGAAACTAAAGGATGCGGTGTTTTGGTTGCTTTCTCAGGTAAAGTCAAATTTGATGGTGATGATACTGAGTATATTGAAGCTGAAATGAATGAATATCCTGATGGAAAGAAAATCAATTCTGATGCCAAATTTAGAAAAGCATTTAAGAGTGATGATTTCAATATTATGGTTGTTGCTGATAAATATCAAACAGGTTATGATGAACCATTATTACATTCTATGTTTGTAGATAAGAAATTAAAAGGTGTAAATGCAGTACAAACATTATCTAGATTAAATAGAACTTGTCCATTTAAAAATGATACTTTCGTACTTGATTTTGCTAATACATCAGAAAGTATTAAAGAGTCATTCCAACCTTTCTATGAAGAGACTACATTAGTAGGAAGCAGTGATGTAAATAGAGTTTATGATTTAAGAAGCAAATTAAATGAGTTTGCACTCTTTAATGATGAAGATATAGATAAATTCTATGCAATTATGAAAGTTAATTCTGATAAGAAAAAACAAGATGACTCAGCGATTGGAAAACTTGTAAGTGTTATGAAGCCAGCTGTAGATAATTACGCTGATTTAGATGATGATAAGAGACTACTTGCTAGAGATACAATGATGAAGTTTATTCGTTCATATGGATTTGTTACTCAGCTTGTAAGAATTAATGATGAAGACTTATTCAAAGATTATTTATATATTTCTCATTTAATTAGATTATTACCTAAGACACAATATCCTGTGTTTGATTTAACAGGTAAAGTATCACTTGAATACGCTAAATTAAAAGAAACTTTCAAAGGTGCTATTGAGCTTGAAAAAGAAGGTGGCGAAGTTGTTCCAGGAAAAGGAGCTAAGCCAGCTAAAAAGAGTAATAAGACTGATACTTTGGAAAGAATAGTTGAAAAAGTTAATGAGAAATATCAAGATGATTTTTCAGCAGCTGATAAGGTAGCACTTGATAGTGTATTCCAGATGCTTATGGGAGATCCTGTTGTTAAGAAAAAACTTACTGAGTATGCCAAAACTAATGATGCTCAAATGTTTATTAAATCAATATTTCCTAAAGAATTTGAAAGAGTATTAGTTGAATGCTATACAAAGAATGATGATGCTTTCCAAAGATTACTTGGAAACGATCAATTCCAAAAAGCTGTAATGGACATTATGGCAAAAGAACTATATAAGACATTAGTGTCTGGTGAGAAAAAGAAATAAATGAAAGAAGAGGCTTTATAGATGAAAAATTCAGCAGATAGAATCCAATTTATAACTGATTATATATTTTCTTATGAAAGTAAAATTAAAGAACTTAATAAGCAAGGTCTTTTTAATGATGCGAAAATGTTTGAACTTTTTGCTTCAAAAGTCGGTCAGTTATATTTGGGATTATCAAAGCCTCTTATAAATTTAAATATAGAAACTTCAACTTATCCTTGTGTAGACCTTTTTTCAGAAGATGGAAACATTTATTGCCAAGTGAGTACGTGTCAAAATGTACCCGCCAAAATAGAAACAACTTTAAATAATATTAAGGATTCTGCTAGAGAAAACATAAAAAAAATAAAAGAGGTTTATTTTATCGTTTTAAACAATGAAAGTATTGATAAATTAAAAGATTTAACCATTGGGAATGTTTCTTTTGTTAAATCAAAGAATTTAATTACAACAAGTAACATCATCGAAAAGGCAGTTAATGACTTGAGTTTTCAAGACGAACTATATATTTTATTAAAAAAAGATGATGAATTGATTAAATGTGATTTTAAAAAATATCAGGAATCAATTTATTATGAAAGTAAAGGTATTTTAGAAGATATAGATGAGTATATTGATAATACTTATCATATTGATTTAACTAATCAAATTAATGAAATCAAATCTAAAACCCCAAAATTTTTATTAGTTTCCGGTGAAGCGGGTAGTGGCAAATCTGTTTTATGTAAAAAAATATTGGAAAATAAAAAAAATGTTCTATGTGCAAGAGCAGAGAAAATAGTTGAAAAAGGCGATGTAAATAAGATTTGGGATTTTAATGTAAAGGAAACACTTAGCTTAGTAAAAGATGAAGTTTACATTTATATTGATGCATTAGAATTTATTGCAGATAATTTAAATAGGCTTGATGTTCTTAATTCACTTTTGATGAGAATTGAAGAACTTGAAAATGTACATTTTTTATGCTCATGCCGTAGCTCAGATCTTGGGTCATTTATTAAGATTATTGGAAAGTATCAGATAGTTGAGTATAACATAAAGCCAATTAGTAAAGAGGTACTGAGTGATATTTCTAGCAATGTTAAAGTTTTAAGTAAAATCGTAAAAAATACTAAATATGATTCTTTATTGACTACCCCATTTTATATTAATTTTTTAACTAAACTTGAGAATTTTAGTTCTATAAAAGATGAGAATCAATTGCGAAGGAAAATTTGGGAAGAAATAATATGTTTGAATGATTTAACTATCAAACCTATAATTGAAAGAATTGTTCTTGAAAGAGCAACCAAATTTACATTGTACTCAGATACTTCTAAATATGAAAAAGGTATTATTGATAGACTTATATCAAATAACATTTTAATAAAAAATGATAATGGAATAAGACTAAAATACGATATTTTTGAAGATATATGCTTTGAGCAGTATATAGACAATCTTTTTGACGAATCAAAATCTGATTATTCATCATTTTTCAAAGAATTGGAAAATGTCGGTAGGTGTATTTATAGAAGATATCAAATCTGGATAGAGAATAAACTATTCTCAAAAACAAATCGACAAAAATTTTTATATACCCTTATTTTTACTGACACTATTCCATTTGTGTGGAACCAACAAAGTATAATTGGAATAATTAAATCTAATTATTGTCAAGATTTCTTCAATGAATATTCTCTTCAAATAGTTAATAATGACTTATTAATAAAGTTTATTGATATCGTAAATATCTACGGCTTCGAAATTAATGATATTTCTTTTGAAATGGGGACATTTATATTAAAAAATAAAGGATTTGGTAGAGAATCATTAATAAAAATTATATATGAACAAGAAATATATAAGAAAGATTTTAAAAATGTTGGAAGTATAAAGAAATTAATTTTTGACTATACTAATTCAATAAGCAGCAAAGAAGTATCTCAATATTCTTTTGAAATTCTTAAATTTTATATTGAAAAAGAGCTAGAAGAAGATTATTCATATAATCCAATTCAAAAAGAATTTGATGCGATATACAAATTACATGAATCCGCTGATTGCTGGTTAAGAGAATACTTTGAAAATCTAAAACAATTCATAGATGGTGATGATGAAGAAAAATATGATTTTGCTAATGATGCAATTAAAGATATTCTTTCATCAAATGGAATTTGTTTAGTAAAGAATTATTCTAATCTTATAAGAGAATTATATACTTTTTACTATACTGCAATAAAAGAAAATAAGAATCCTTTTTATAATCACTACCATGATGAATTAGACAGAAATATTTTATTTGGATTAAATAATAATGCAGATACATATGAGCATGAAAGTTTTAATCAAAATCCTAAATATTATAATATTGTTTTCGCTTTGTTAAGAACATCCTTTTGGCCAACTTTTGAGTGGTATTTAGATTTCATAAATAATTGTATTAATACATTTAAAGAGAAAAATAAGCTTAATACATATAAAATTTATTTCTCTAAAGACTCTATCAAAGAATATCTTGGTATCGCTGGAATGTTGGAAACAGGGGAAATTCAAAATAATATGCCTGCTTTGATTTCTGATATGACTTATATAGTTAAATGTACAATAATTGATTTTATCAAGGGACTTGACAATAATAGCAGGGAAGAATTTGCAAATAGTATTAAGAGACTAGTTTACGAAAAGACAAATAATATTATTGGGCTTTCCATTATATCCAACATAGGCTTAACTTTTTTTAAAGAGTTACCAGGGTATTGTTTGGAATTGGTTTCATCTTTGGAATTCGTTCTTGATGATTTATCTAGGTATAGTCAAATTCTATATAGTCCAACAAGAAAAATGCTTGAAAATGAGATGGCTTTAAAGGTTGGATTACCAGATTTATCTATGGATAGATATAAAGACGTTTCTCCAAATATCGAATTAAGAAATTATGCTTTCCTGTCCCAATTATATTATCCATATTTAAAAACTAAATTTTTTGAAATCTTTGATTACCTTTATTCATTTTTGAATAATGATGAAGAACATGCATTGTTGTATTTGCAATTACAGCACATGGATATCAGAAATGCATCAGTAAAAGAAGTAGATGACCATACACTTGCAATTGTTTCTAATATTAATGGAGCCGCAAAAGAAATAGTTGATAATGCTGAAGAACAAAAGAATTCTTTTCAGGTAGTTTCAGATGAAGTCAAAAAAGTTTCTGACGCACTAAAAGATAAGACAATCACTACCAAAGATATTGATGAGTTTATTGAAGTTGTTTTGGCGCATGATAGTGATCCGTTGTCATTTCAATTTAACAATATCTTAATTGGCTGTATTTCATTTGCGTTAAGTAAACTTAAAATTGATACTATGAAGCGTAATGAATACTGCTTGATATGGTTAAAATATGCTAAAAGGCAACTTAATAATGAATCAATCATTATTGAAGCTAATTTATATCAATTCTTATTTAATCAATTGAATGAAGAAATTGATGAAACTATAAAAAATGAAATCAAACTAATCATATTAGATTTGTTAATCAATAAGAATACTAGTGATGGAAGTATTTATGAGATTTTTAATTGTGCTAGAACATTTATTTGCTCTAATAAAAAATATAGCTCGTTATATCTTAATACTCTTTTTTTATTAGCAGAAGATGAGATGGAGCACCAAAAATATAACTATAGATATTTATGTAAGTACCATAAAAGAGAAAAAGAAAATTTTATTACTAATATGCAGCCAAGATTGGGTGGTATGGATTATTATATAAAACAAGATGGAAGAAAACCTTTTAAATCAAAGAAAGATGTTATTATAAAAAAGTATTTGATTGATGAACAAGGATATGATTATTCAAACATTGATTTTAAAAAGCTAGATATTAAGATTATAAGTCATACTTTTAGCTGTGGGCTTGATCCTCAAAAGAAATCAGATAGATTATTTATCGATAATTATTTAAAGCAATTAATAGATATCTATAGCAAAAAAACATATAATGCTCACGATATTATAAGTTTCTACGAAATATCAGAAGTAGAGAACTACTTTAAGAGCAAATTGTCAGATAAGAATTTATATTCTTTAATTATTGATATTTTATTTGATAATGTTGATTTTCAAAAGTTTACAACTGAAACTACTGATTTTTATTTAAATATATTGGCATCTTTAACAGCTTTTTACTTTGATTCCTACGATTCAAAAGAAAAGCGTGTACATGTAGAACGTGTTATTAGATTGTTGGAAAGATATATAAATAATATCCAAGTTGAATATGTGAAAACTGAATTATCGAGAGCATTGTTTCTTGGATTTGATAAGTTTGGTGGCCTAGGAGATTGGAGTGAATTTAAAACCAATTATGAGTATTCTGATAAGGTGTTTTTAAATGAAATGTTCTCAAAATATGGCCATCTACACTTTTACGATTTATTAGTTGTAATCTATCATCTTCAGTATAAAAAATTACTTCCAGAAATACTGATTTCACTTCATGCCTCATTTAAAAAATACTGTGAATCCACGAATAAACGTATTAGTGATATGGAAAAAACAATTAGATTCATGAACCAAATTATGTATTTTGCATATGTAAATTTTGAAAGTGAAATCAAAAATGATAAGGAACTAATAAGCTCATTTGAGGGAATATTATGTCTTCTAATTGAGTTAAAAGATGAAAAATCTGCAGTCTTATTAGATGAATTTAGAATTCATTAGGTGCTTATGAAAAAGAGGCTAATATTTTTAATTGCAATTATGCTTATTGCACTAACATCTTGTGGTAAATCAAACAGCACACCTACTCCAACTACTGATGAGGCTAGTATAACAATTACTACGCCACAAGATGATAAGACAATAACTAAGGAAGATGAAACTGCCAATATGAAAATAACATTAAAAATAGATGGTATAGAAGTAGATGTAATATGGGCTGATAATGATTCAGTAAAAGTTTTGAAGAATCTTGCTAAAGATGGATTAACTATAAATATGAGTAAGTATGGTGGCTTTGAACAAGTAGGATCTATTGGTTCTACATTACCATCATCTGATACTAGAATAACTACTAGTCCAGGAGATATAGTTTTATACTCATCAAATCAAATAGTATTATTCTATGATTCTAATACATGATCTTATACAAAATTAGTACACATTAATTTGTCTAAAAGTGAATTAACTGATTTACTTGGCGATGAAGATGTTGTTATAACAATGGATTTGAAATAATATGAAGCGCCATAAGGCAAATCATTCAAATTTGGGGGAGTGTGATTTCGATGTCGACTAAAAATCAAGAAAAAGGAAAAAAATATGAAGATTTTTCTGAAAGTATTTTACTGTTGAAAGAAATAAGCTGGGATAGGGGAATAATATTCGATAAGGTTTCAGATGACCACAATGATAAAATAAAAGGTATATCAGGAGCAAAACATCAAATAGATATTCATCTTTTATCTTCAAATAATCCCGATTACCATTTGTTGTGCGAGTGTAAATCACATAATGGTCCTGTTGAAAAAACAGAAGCATGCTCATTTGTTACTGTTATAAGAGATATTAAAGAAAAACATAATGATTGGAAAATTATTCCCTGTTTTGCTTCAAATTTAGGATTTCAAAGTGGAGCTGTAAAGATATTAATTTATTATGATATTGCTCCATTAGATTTATGTGATGTTTCTAATAAAACATATAAAATTACAATCACAGAGTCATCCATAAGACCAAATATTAAAATAACAGGAGTATATTTAAAAGGAAATATTAAAGCTGATTGTATTGATGGCTTTACCAATGATGATAGAGGCGATATTTTAAGACCAGAATATGTGTTGGGTTATTATGAATTATTTGATGAATGTGGAAAAATAATTGAGGATTTCATTAATTACAAAGGTCCATTTGTAACCGGAAAAAGAAAATATGTCAACAATGAGTATGATGTTTTTAAAAGTTTTATTACAAAATTAGAACTCAATAGAATAGAAGGCATTTCTTATGGCGCAATTAAAACTGAACTTCATTCTTCAACAAGTATTATAAAATCTGATACAAAAGCAGTTTTAAAGATTGATGATAAATTGTTCTATCACTTCAATAAAGATGGAAGCATTAAAAAAATTGATTATTCTAGTGTTTCTGATGAAGATTAAAAGCTGGTGAAAAATGGCAGAATTATAATAGTTAAATGACCTGGGCTATTTAATTGCTAAAACGGAGGAATGACATGGAATTTAAAGAATTTATTGAAAAACTTAATAGTGATGATAAAAGCACATTCGAAAAGTATTCTAAAATTCGAGGTGTTCAGCAATATAGGATTATATTTGAAGCGTTGAATAAAGTTGATTCTAATGTTAAATTTGCTGATGTCAATTCATTTGTTATCCTCGATAAGGCAATAAAAGATGTCTTATTTAAATATTTAGGTACATTAGAAGAATTCACTAGAAATGATATTTTGTTGAGATTTGATTTTGATTCAGAAGCTGAAATAAAGAAACCAGAATATCATTATTTTAAAGGACTTCCAAAATGTATTAGAAAGAGTAATCCAGCGGACGAAATAACAGACTTTTATAAAATGTTTTCTTTAAACTTTGGAGATTTAGTTTCTTTTATAAAAGATTATGATTCACAAACTTATGATACTAGCAAATTAGATATAATAATAAATTTAAGAAATAGTGTAATGCATCACTCACCTTTATTATTTGATTATAATTTTGAATCAACAGTTGATGAAACACTAAAAGGAATAAATGCTTTAGTTGAAATGCTACCATCAGATTATAAAGATGGATGCATCACAAACCTTAAGGTGCCTAATAAAAAGACACAAGATAATATAGCAAGTGCTTATTATAAGTTCTTACTATATAAGGAGGATTGATTATTATGTGTGATTACGTAAATAAAAACGAATTAATTGAACCTAGAGAAATATTTGGTGAATGGATTTCTAATGTTCAAAGCGAAATCAAGAAAAAATATGAAATTACATTTTCTTACAATCCTATTGGAAGTGGAAGTAGAAATATGGTTATTAGAAGATGTGACAACGATTATTTTGATTTAGATTTCCAAATTGTAATGCAATCAATACCTGATGATATGGATTGGGATGGTGATTGTAAGGAAATTAAGGACATTCTTAGAAATACCTTCAATAAATATAAACCTCAAGGATTTAAAGATTGTAAAGATAGATCTCAATCCTTAAGAACAAAGAATCTTAATTTAGGCTTTGGCTTTGATATAATCATTACGTGTTTCGATAATAATGATAATTTCTATATTTTATTTAATAAAAAAGATACTAATGGTGCCAATAATGAAGACTATGAGTGGGCTATAAGAAAAGACATGAATAATTATCGTGAAAGATTAAGCCTAGTTGAAGGTCCTGAAATGTGGAGTTATCTTCGTAACATATACAAGAATAAGAGACATAAGCATATGCATGATCAGGAACCAAAAAAGCACTCTTATCAGTTGCTTAATGAGGCTGTAGTTGAGACACTAGTAGCTTTTGGAATTAGAACTATCCGAGATAATAATTATATGAGATAATATACGTGTAACAATTTTCTGATTGTTGATCGTCCTGGTTTGACCAGAGGAGGTTGTTACAATGTTTGATTTAATATCAAAGGAAGAAATTCGTATAATTGTAATCGGATTAATAGGAGATTTAACAGTTAGGTGTTCTTATTATGAAATGTCAATTATTCTAGATGTTAATAAAAAAACAATCTACAAATGGCGTTCAGGATATATACCAAAAGCTGATAATTTCCTTAATTTACAAATTTTACATAATACTCTAACAAAATAGAGTAATTGAAGCATCAGTTATTAATTTAGCTGATGTTTTTATTTTCGCATGAAGGCCTGATATGAATTTATTTATTAAAATATAATGAAGCCCGATGTGATGGAAATGTATTCTTGTATAAATCTTCATTTTACAGATTTCTGTAATTTTCATTGTAAGTGAATATTCCGGTGCGGCAGAGCCGCCTGTCCGGTGATAATTGAGCCATCGTTCCGGATTTGGTGAGCCATCATTCACGGAACAGGTTGATCCAGTATAATTTAAAATTTTACGTCTCAAACATCTAATAAAAACAATGCAAAACTACTTAGTGCGAGCCAAATTGATGCTTGTCTATGATACGCACCGTCTAGTTTCATTTTCATTGGTTATATGCGTATTTTATGATAATGGTCATCACTCTTCTGGAAAACAAATGCGTTAAACTCCAGGGGTGCGGGGACAGCGTCTCTGGTGCGCAGCCACATTCTACAATGAAGGTGGCTCACTTCACTCCGGAATGGTGGCTCACGATGTTCCGGACTCATGGCTCATTGGAAGGCGGAATATTCAGTAAGCATTGCTTTGTTAAAAAAGAGAATTGTGAGTTGTCATTTGATGAGTTAAAGGTTGTAAATGTCAATGAATATTTGATCCATGTGATAACAAATATTTGATCCACTTGTGATAATGAACACTTGAACCATTACAGCAAAAAATGATAACGAATATTTGAACCACTGTGATAATGAAAATTAGGACCACCAAAATTCTTGATGTAGATACCACCTGAGATTAGGATGTAGACCGCTGAAGATGGGAAAACAAACCGACGGCAAATAATAGTCAAATTTGTATTGTTCTGTAATAACACCTAAACATATACGGGGGCCAGCCCCCGCAGCCCCTGAGGTTTATCGCTTTTAGATTTTCCAGAAAGAGTGATGAGTATGTTTGTATTGCTCTACCTTTTCCCACCCCAAGGACATCTCCTTCTTCCAGATCCATTACACATGTTGCATATTTGTGTCCTTTGTGTATTGCGAACTCATCTACTGCAAAGATTCTCGGTTTATATCCCCTTTGCTGCAATTCTTCTTCTCTGTGGCACATGATTTCTTTCATTGCATCCAACTCTACTTTGCGAACTGTAGCCCAATGAATTCCGGTATATGCTTCTATTGCTTTAGCAGACATTTTGTTTTTCAAAAAGCCTTTTATCCAGGTTGATGCTCTTGTTGTTATTCTTGTTCAAGGATATTTGAATGGTATTTCTTCGGTAAATGTTTCTCCACAGTGTTTGCATCTATATCTATTACCCATGCATGGCACTGTCATTGTTGTATTTATTTCCAGTGGCATATCTTTTAGGTTTATCTGAAATCTGTCGTATATGTTGACTCATTTACCACAGCGTGGACATGCCATATCTTTTGTCTTTGTTTGACTCTCCATCATTAGAACACTTTTATCTTCTTGTTCATTGTAATGGTATCCGACTGCTTTATATCCTTGAAAATTTAACTCAAGTTTGATATCTTCTAATTAGAGCATAGATTACTCCTTTTTTGGGTTTGGTCACTTTGAATTATGGAGTTTCCTATGCTCTTTTTCGATTGTTTTTTGTTTTTATCCCCCCCTTGTCCAGTTTTAGTTTACCACTGCATGACTACAAATTGCCATATTGGTGAAGGAATAAGGTAATAGCTTTCTTAAATGAAAATATAAGTATAGAAATGTAGAATTCCGATCAGAAATGAAGGTTATTTACGACCACATGAAATAATATTTCCTGTTGGAGGCTTGAAGAATGTTGCATGGCGTAATGCAATAATAAAACAAAGAGAGGATTAATTATCTTTTTTGATTGATACTGTTATGACGATTTCAGACAACATATTCTCCTGAATGATATGCGAAGATGAAAGCATAAAACCATATGTTCCATCATTCCAGACATAACAGCAACCAATTTTGGATTCATGGCAAATAACTTCATAGTTACCAAAGGTTTTTAAAAACGTAATTCCATGCAAATTATTCACTCCGATTTGTGCACTTCTTGCATCACTGATGTGTAAGACGATAATATCATTACCATTTTCCCATTGCCTTGTGATTACTGATTCACTATCACATGAGGATATTAAATGATAATTTTTCGGTATATATGTCGTGTTGAAAATCTCATTCACGGATTGATTGTTTTGATCAATTGTATCGGATGGTGATATTTTGATAGTATCATCGAAGAATCTAACTATATAGTTTCCAATTACTGTTCTAAAAATATAACCACAGCTGCTCAATGCCAAAATCAACGCAACCAAAACCACAACAATAACTTGTTTCACAGAGGGGTGCCAATGGATATCGATTCCGAGTTTATTTCTAAGAGACTTGACTTTTTTGCGCGAAACACCAAATACTTTTTTCGATTCCTTAATATCGCATTCTATAGCTGCGAGAGTGTCATATAGTAAATACTCTCTCAATATCTCTTTGCCATCAATGTTCATTAGTCTCTTCCTCCGCAAAAAATGAATCTTTAGTAATTTGTTGTCCGCGTTTCAATCTGTAGTAAACAGTTCTTATTGGAAGATTTAAGCGTTTAGATATATTTTCAACAGATAAATCAAACTCATATTTCAGAATCATTGGTATTCTATATTTTTCATCTAACGAAGTAATGATTTTGGACACTCTTTGTAATTGTTCTCGAGTGTTGAATGATTCGAAAAAATCTTCATCGGCTAGGTTATTTTCATAATCATCAATGTTTTCGTTGTACGCTTCTTTTTTTAAAAACCTATATATCTCATTGTCAAGAATAGTAAAAATATATGCCTTCTCATATTCCATTTCATCCGGCAAGTATTGAATTAGATTCAAGAAGACATTTTGAACAATATCATATGCATCAATTTGACTATTCCTCTGACCCGCTTTTGTCAGCTTAGATTTAGCAACCGAAAGCAAAATGGCGTAGTATTTATTGTACAAATATTGTATTCTGTCTTTTTTGGAGTCATCGGTAATAGACATCAACAATTGAATCAAATCTAATTCACCCCCAAATTAAAAAAATCATATTCAAACAAGTTGCGATTAAATAGTAGCAAGATAAGAAATGATTTTCAAGGGTAATGAAAAAAAATAAGAAAAAATGAAAAAAACAAGAAAAAAGTTGCAAATATTTTGCGTTTTTTACTCTACATTATTAGAAAGCAGTATTTTGAGTGCTTATAGGACAAGAAGCAAAGAAAAAAATATGTGCTCTTTTCGGGCACAATTAGAATGATTTAGTAATTAGACATAGTCATTAGAAAGGAGACCAAAAATGTGCAGAGTTATTAGGAAGACATTGATAGTATCTCTTGCTATTGTTATTACATTTTGTAGTTGTTTATCAAATGTGATTGCTCAAGAACAAATTGACAATGATTCTATTTGCGAGGTTCAACCGAATCCGGATTTCCAAGAGACATTTAAAGCAAGAGAATTGACTTCAAGAAGAGAAAAAAACGTAAAACAGTTTTACTTGGGCAATGGCGACGTGCAAATGATTTCATTCGGCAAATCAGTACACAGACAAAATGAAAAAGGTGAATGGCTAGATATCGATAATAACCTTAGTATGGTTATGGATGAAAGTGGAAAAAAACTTTTTTCGACTAAAGATGGATGTGTGACTTTTACTAGTGACACTTCTGAATGTGCCATGGTGTCTATACGAGATAATAAGTATAGCATTGCCATGTCTTTTGTAAATGATGGGTTCAACTCCAAAACAAGTGCAGAAGTAGAGAATTATGAATCCCCAAATCCACCAAATCAGTTTGAAAGTGTTGAAGAGGCCATAGATTATTACAACAGTTTTTCATCGAAGAGCACTGTTTCTTATTACAACATTTGTGACGACACTGATCTTGAATTCATTCTTTTCGATAATGACATAAAGAGCAACATCGTCATTCATTCCGCTGATGTTTCAAACAGGTATTTCTTTAAACTGTATTTGGAAGATTTGGTTCCATTAACACAAGAAAGTGGACAGCTATTTTTAGTTGATGAAACCACTGGAGAACTGGTTTACGAAATATCGTCTCCGTACATGGTTGACGCAAAGGGAGAAATATCAAGAAATATTACTCAGACAATTTCCGAATT
>JAEEGL014554313.1_pt1 | contig 22071 bp, 16 predicted proteins | sample 9134231 | NCBI WGS metagenome assembly JAEEGL01 (sample SAMN16246548, study PRJNA631951) | gut metagenome | biome: gut microbiome; feature: rumen; material: fiber-attached | host: Bos | place: Iran: Karaj | collected 2018-10 | reverse complement strand
TTCCAGGTCGTGTTCCAGTCGCACCAGACGAACTGCCTGCCCGGCGGCAAGACGAACCGTGAAAGCGGCCAGGAGCAGTATTTCTCCACGACCGGCATGATCGACCTCGTCAAGGGCACGGTGTCCAACGGCGGCGTCGAGGGCAAGGAATTCCACGAGGAGAACCTGCCCGCGCCGAAGGAGGCGATCGTCACGTCGGCCAACACCGGCGGCGACCCGCTCACCAGCGCCCACATGCGCAACTGGATGGAGTGCGTGCGCTCCCGCAAGAACCCGAACGCCTGCGTCGATGCGGCCTATGGCCATGCGATCGCGCTTATCATGTCCAACGCGGCCGCCCGCACCGGCATGCGCGCCACGTTCGACCCCGACAAGCGCCAGGTGATGGTCGGCGGCAAGCCGTTCGTGGGCTACAAGTCGATCGCCTGATAGGGGGATCGTCCTGAAACCGGAATGCGGGGGGCGGCGATGTTGCCGCGCCCCCGCGTCCATTTTACGGAAATGAAATCCAACCTGCATACGCATACTACCTGGTGCGACGGCAAGGATGCCGCGGAAGATGTGGTGCGCGCCGCCATCGGCAAAGGGCTTCAGACGCTCGGTTTCTCGTCGCACGCCTCGTTTCCGGAGGTCATGCCGGGCGTGCTGAAGCCGTCGTCCGCAATGGACTATGTGGCCTCCATGCGCGGCTTGGCCGCGAAATACGCGGACCAGATACGGATATTGTGCGGCGTCGAGGCCGATTACATACCGGGTATCACCGATCCCGACCGTGCAAGATACGCGCACATGGGACTGGACTATATCATAGGTTCAATCCACTTTGTCATTTCGCCGGATGGCGGGCGGGTGCCGGTGGACCATGCGCCGTCGCTCCTGGAGGAGGGGATACGCCTGCATTTCGGCGGTTCGGCGGAGGCGTTCGTACGCGCCTATTTCAGGCAGCAGCGCGACATGCTCGAACGTTACGATTTCGACATTGCGGGACATCTGGATCTCGTGCGCAAGTTCAATGTCAGGCATCCCTACTTCGACGAGTCCGCGGAATGGTACCGGGAGGAACTTGCGGCCACTGCGGACGTGGCCGCCGCAGCGGGGAAGATCGTCGAGGTGAATACCGGGGCGATCTCACGCGGGTGGCTGGACGATGCGTATCCATCCACCATGTTCCGCAAGATGCTGCGGGAGCGTGGAGTGCGGTTCATCCTCAATTCCGACGCACACTCGGCCGATGCGGTGGATTGCGCTTTCGACCGTTTCGCCGCCGCCGAGGATTATCTGCTTGTTAATTTCCCATGAATGTGATATCATACGATGCGTTCGGACGATATCGTGCCGAAGAGAGGAGTGTTCTATGCGTAAATATCTGAGTTTTCTTTTGCTTTCCGCCCTTGCGTTCCATGCGGCGGGAAATGGCACCATAACCGTGCATCCCGACAGCCATGTGGTATCCGTAACACTGACGTATTTCTCGTTCTCGCACAACAAGTTGGTGACGGCCGTATGTTCCAATGACACGCCCCTGACCAGCTGTGTCTGGACCAGTGCCGATCTCAACGTGACGGGCATGGAGTTCGAAGACGGCTACGGGATCGGGACGGCGGTGCTGACGGATGACGGACCGCAGGTTACTGCGATAACCAACACCTACGGCACCACGAGTTTCACGCATAAGGCGCAATACATGGACTCGCTCGTGCATCTATATGTCTATGCGTGCCCGGCCACAAACACCATCAAGTACGTCCTCAACGACGGAGCTTTCCCCGGTCCCTACGTCACGACATACACCGTGGAAAGCGGCGACATCGAGCTGCCGTCGCCGACGAAAGGCCACTACGATTTCTCGGGATGGTATACGAACGCGAATTTCGAGGGCTCGGCGGTCGCTTCCATCCCCAGCGGCTCCACCGGCGACAAGACGTTCTACGCCAAATGGACGCCGGTCAACTACGCCATAACGGTACAGGCGTATCCTACGGCTGGAGGCGGTGTCGCCGGCGGCGGAACTTATCCTTACGGTTCTACCGCGACACTGACGGCCACGAACAATCCGGGGTATGTTTTCACGCAGTGGAATGACGGTTCCTCCGCCGGCACACGGACGGTCAATGTCATAGGCGAGGCCACGTATACCGCCTATTTCACGATGGGCGACTATACCGTGACGCTGGACAACCAGGGCGCGGACGTATCCGGCACCCCTACCGTCCCGGTTAAATACAACGGGGACATGCCTGCCCTGAAAACTTGCCCGGAGAAGACCGGTTATGACTTCGGCGGCTACTTCGCACAGCCAGGCGGCGCCGGCACGCAATACTACAAAAACGATGGGACGCCACGCGGCAACCCGTGGGTTACGGCGGGCGACGGGACGATCTACGCCTATTGGATACCGCATTCCTACACGATATCGTTCGATCCGGGCGAGGGTGGCGGAACGATGGACGACATGGCGCTTGACTATGGCGTCGAGACGAACCTGCCCCCCGTCGCATTCGAGAAGGAGGGCTACGTGTTTGCCGGCTGGAGGACGAATCTGACGGCGGGCGTGACGTTTGCCGATGGAAGCGCCATCTCGAACCTGACGGCCGAGGCCGGCGGCGTCGTGCCGATGACGGCGACATGGGTTCCAGGACGCTACTATGTCGCCTTTGACGCGAACGGCGGCGAAGGAGAGATGGACGTACAGGAGTTCTCGTATGATGAAGGCGCGGCGTTGAGTACAAACGCCTTTGTCCGCGAAGGGTTTGCTTTCGCGGGATGGGCGTGGGATTCGAACGCCACCACCAACAACATGGATTATCTGGATTGCCAGATGGTCACGAACATAATTTCCGAGATGGGCCGGACGAATACGCTTTACGCGGTGTGGAAGGCCGGTCTTGCCGTGGCGGTCAATGCGGACGGTACGAAACTGGCCTACACGACGGGGGGGTACATCAGGACGTCCCACGAAGACATGGACGTCAAATGGTCGCCGGTCGACAAAGACGGGGCTTACGTCGGCCAAAGCGGTGAATTGCCGGAAGTCAATTCGTCCTACACATATATGCGTACCACATTGCCCGGGCCGGGCGTGTTGACGTTCAAGTGGCGCATCCATGCCCCTGTCGGCTGGTATGACGGTTACGATCCGTACGATGATCAGCAGGATATAAGCACTCTGCCCCGCGTCGGGAACTGGCTGACCTTCAGCGCGGTCGGGGATGAAGCCGAGACGAACATCGCCGAGATCGCCTCCGGCATCGCAGATACGAAGGTGTGGGCCGACACCGGGTGGGTGCCGGTCGTCTACACCAATATGGCGGATAGCTTGACGGTTGAATGGAAGTTCAGCTATGATCTCAATGATTACGTGATCGGTGGCGGCGTCGCATGGGTGGATGACGTGGCATGGACCTCGGACCCCGGCACGCTCAAGACCGTTACTTTCGACGCGAACGGCGGAACGCCGGCGGTTACGACGGTCAAGGTGGCCGACGGCGCGAAGGTGGGCGCGCTGCCGAAAGTGGAATTCCCCGGCTATGATTTCGTCGGTTGGTTTACGGAGACGGAGGGCGGCGACGAGGTGACGACGGAGACGGTCGTGACCAATGACGTCACGTTCCATGCGCACTGGTCTGTGCTTCCGGGCACCATAGACGTCATGGTCTCTTCCTACGACAGCGTCTACGATGGCGCAGGGCATGGCATAACGGTCGAGGTGGTCGAGCCTGCCGGCGCAATTGTGAAATATGCGCTTGCCGAGGACGGCCCTTACCTGGAATCTCCGGTCCTGTTCACCAACGCCATGACGGAGGCGGTGACGGTGTGGTACACGGCCGAATGCGACGGCTACGCGAGCTTGACGAACAGCGGCACCGTGAAGATCTCGCCCAAGACGCTGACGGACGGGATGGTGACGGTGTCTGACGAAGGATGCACGTACGACGGCGAGGCGAAGGAACCTGCTGTTACCGTCGTAGACGGCAATCCGTCGATCATATCCGAAAGCGACTACGAAGTCGTCTACACCAACAACGTGAATGCGGGAACGGCAAAGGTCACGGTGACGGGCAAGGGCAACTATGCGGGAACAGTCCAGAAACAGTTCGAGATATCCAAGGCGACATACGACATGAGCGCGGCCGCGTGGGACTATGCAGGCGCGTTCCAGTACGACGGAACGGTGAAGACGGTACTTGTCACGGGACTGCCGGATGGCGTCGAGGTGTCCGGCTACGACGGCAATTCCGCATCGGCGCCCGGAACGTATACCGCGCATGTGACGCTCAGCTACGATACGGTGAACCACAACGCACCGGTCGTCGAAGACCTTGAATGGGTCATCCAGGCAAACGCCATGTCGAAACTGTCTGAAACGTTCGATGGTGTCGGCGAGGTGACGCCGGACGGCGAAGGCGGCTGGAAAGTGACGCTCACGAACGACGTGACCGGTCCCGTCGAGATGGCCGACAATATGGGGAACGTCTCGATAGACCTGAACGGCCATTCGATCACGGGCACGGGCGGCTCGCCTGCGATACGCATCGTGGCGGGCGATGGAGACGGGCCGGCTACGCGGCTTTCGATCGGCGATTCGTCCGACGGGGAGAAGGGGACCGTGTCCGGCGACGGCGAGAGCGTGGGCATCGAGATCGCCGAAGGTGCGGCATCCGGAGTGAAGATCGACGTGCAGGATGGCGTGAAGGTGCTGAACGGCGACGGCACGGAACAGACTTGGCTGGAGACGCTCACGGTCGGCGAATACTTCAAGGCGACGCTGTCGGAACTTGGCTACGACGTTCCGACGGACGGGACGCCGTACAGCGTTGTAGCGAAGGGGCTGCCTGCAGGGTTGAAGCTCAAGTACAACGCGGCCGTCAAGAACAAGAAGGGCAAGATCGTCACGAAGGCCAAGACGACGTGGTGGATCGAAGGCGTGCCCACCGCCGTGCTCGACTACGGAACGAATCCGGCATATCTCGTGATAACCGCGAACGGCGCGACGGTCACGGAGCCGTTGCCGGTGAAGGTGCTTGCGCAGACGGTCGAGGATCTAGGCGAACTTGCGCTTGGAACTTCGGTCAACACCAACGGCTGGCTGGAGGGTGTCGGGAAAGGCTGGTCCGTCTCGGGGCTTCCGACGGGTCTCAAGTTCGCGACGAAGAAGGTGACGAAGAAGTCCGGCAAGAAGACCGTTACCGTCGCCGAGGCGTATACGGTGTATGGCAAGACGACCAAGGCCGGGCTCTTCACTATAACGGCGAAGAAGAAGAAGGGCGCGTTTTACGAGACGATGAAGTACAGGGTGCTGGTGACGCCGAAGGCGGTTGATACGACGTTGTTTGGCGATTCGCTCACGAACATCACCACGATGGCATACGTGCCGTTCGAGTGGGATCTCACGAACGACGTCTCGTCCGTCGGCGGCAAGGTGACTAAGGTGGCGGGTCTGCCGGCGGGGCTCGTGTTCGCGGCGGCGAACACGTATCGCGACAAGAAGAAGACGAAGCTCAAGCAGGCGGGTCAGACGATCGTGGGCAAGCCCACTAAGCCGGGCACTTACGCCGTCACCTTCACCAAGAACGTGAAGAGCGGCAAGAAGACGGTCGCGAAGACGGCGCAGATTCTCTGGACCGTGGTCGAAAACGACGCGGAGCTGTCGCTCGACTTCAACACCGCTGGCGGCGTGATCGAAAGCGGCGTCGTGGGCCTCAAGTACGGCGATCTCATGGCGTTCACGGCTACGGGCGACGCGACCGTGACGGCGAGCGGATTGCCGAAGGGGATCACGCTCGCCAACCTCGGCGGCGGAAATTACGCCTTCAAGGGCTTCACGACCAAGGCGGGCACGTACCTCGTGACCGTGAAGGCGACGCTGAACGGCAAGACGGTGACGCAGCGTGTCGCCCTCAAGGTAGACGCCCTGCCCGTCTGGGCCAAGGGCACGTACAACGGCGTTGTTACGGGAACGGGCGCGACGAACGGACTTGCGACGGTGACCGTGAGCGCGGCCGGCAAGATCAGCGGCAAGTTCCAGGAGCTTGGCACGAACTGGACGATAAGCGCCGCGAGCTACACCGGATATGACGCCGTGGCATCCAACTACTCCGCCACAGTCGCGGCGAAGTACACGTACAAGGTCAAGAGCGGCAAGAAGACGGTGACGAAGAGTCTGACGCGCGAGTTCACGTTGTCCGTGGAGCCGGGAGCTTTCGGTGGCGTGGCGGCGCTGGCCGCAACGGGAGGGTCGCCGTCCCTGGCGACCGAAATCGAAGCATGGCAGAATCTGTGGGGCTCGACGTACAAGGCGGTCGGCAAGAAGCTGTTCTACACCAGCAAGAAGAAGCAGTACAAGACGTTTGCGCGGACTGTCGAGGTGGACGGGAAGGAGTGCGCGCTGTCGCTCAAGGTGACGACTGCGGGCGCGGTGACCGCCACCTTGACGTTCGACACCGGCAAGACGAAGAAGGGCAAAGCCGTATACTACAAGCCGACCTGCTCGACGGCGGTTATTCCCACCTCGGCGGCGGACGCGGATCCCTTCACTGGCGAGGCCTTCCTCTACTTCGCGCCATCGTCCGCGAACAATTTCCCTGGCTATTCAGGTTGCGTAGATCTGCCGTAATGATTGCCGTGCCGCTTGCATGTTTCAGAAAGGAATCGACCAATGACAGGTAAACCACTTTCAAAACGCGAGCGCGACAGGAAGATCAAGCAGATCTACCGGGATTTCGAGGCAAAAAAGCGCACCCTCGGCCTTCGGGCGCCGGTTTTCAAGAAGGGGCCGGTGTTCTACATGGTCGTGCTGATCGGCATGGCGCTCTTGGGCGGGGCCCTGATCCAGATGTCGGGCAAGGCCGACGCGATTGGATTGGGAGGGCGCAAGCTGCGCGACGGGCGCCCCGTCATGGCGCAGAAGAGCGTTGACGCCGTGGCGGAGGCGCTGGGCCGGTTCAAGTTCCACACGGGCGTATATCCGTCCGTCGCGGAAGGCGGCATCGAGGCGCTGGCGGTGAAGTATTCCGGGCACGCGGGCTGGGTGGGGCCGTATCTCCATAAGGACAACCCGTACAAGAAAATCGCGATCGACCCGTGGAAGCGGCCTTACATCTACGAGCCGCCCTCAGATACGAACGGCCTGCCCGTCGTGCTGTGCCTAGGGGCCGATGGCGTGCGCGGCACGTCCGACGACATCATGCCGGCCGAGGCTCTTTTCACGAAGGCTTTCCGCGACACGACATGGACGAACGACTGGGTGCCTTTCACCCAGCGCGGAATCATCGTCAAATGAAAATGGGGACGGAAACCCAGATTCCTGATGTTTGTGGTTGAAAGGGCCGGTCTTATTTAGTATAATAACAACTCGTTTTTCGAACAGGAGAAAAGAAATGAGTCAGCACCGTAGTTTGAGAGGTTCAGGAAAGATCACGACCAAGCGTAACGTCCTCAAGCGTTTTGAGCGCGTGGATCTGCTCCAGAAGCGCGGCGAGTGGAAAGACGGCAGCCGCGGACTGGGTCTCAAGAAGACCAAGCCGGAGTGATCTTTTACATACATAACCCGTTATGAGACGACCGCCCCGGAAGGGGCGGCGGTCTTGTTTTTTAGGAAGGAAGCATAAAAATGACGATTTCAGAAGATATCAAGTATGTCGGCGTGAATGATCACGATATCGATCTTTTCGAGGGGCAGTATGTCGTGCCGCGGGGGATGGCCTACAACAGCTATGCTATCCTTGATGCGAAGACGGCGGTCATGGATACCGTGGACGCCCGTTTCTTCGACGTATGGGCGGCAAACGTGAAGGATGCGCTTGGCGGCCGTTCGCCTGATTTCCTGGTCGTCCATCATATGGAGCCCGATCATTCCGCGTGCATCGCCAAGTTCCTGGCGGCCAATCCGTCCACGACGGTCGTCGCCTCGGTGCAGGCGTTCAAGTTCATGGACCAGTTCTTCGGAACCGATTTCGCCGACAGGCGCATGGTCGTCAAGGAAGGCGACGTGCTCGACCTCGGCAAGCACAAACTCACGTTCGTGGCCGCGCCCATGGTGCACTGGCCAGAGGTGATGGTATCCTACGATTCGACCGACAAGGTCCTTTTCTCCGCAGATGGGTTTGGCAAGTTCGGCGCAAACGACGTCGAAGATCCGGAAGGGTGGGACTGCGAGGCCCGTCGCTACTATTTTGGCATCGTCGGCAAGTACGGTATGCAGGTCCAGGCGCTGCTCAAGAAGGCGGCCGGGCTTGATATCGCGACCATCTGTCCGCTGCATGGTCCCGTCCTCAAGGGCGAGGATATCGCGCATGCCGTCGGCCAGTACGACACCTGGAGCGGATACAGGGTCGAGACGCCCGGCGTCTGCATCGCCTACACTTCCGTCTACGGGCACACGAAGGAAGCCGCGCTCCTGCTCAAGGAGGAGCTCCTCAAGAAGGGCTGCCCGAAGGTGGCGATAGCCGATCTCGCGCGCGACGACATGCCCGAGATGGTCGAGGACGCGTTCCGCTACGGCAAGCTCGTCCTTTGCACGACCACCTACAACAACGGCATCTTCCCGTTCATGCACACGTTCATAGAGCATCTTACGGAGCGCTGCTACCAGAACAGGACGGTCGCTTTCGTGGAGAACGGCACCTGGGCGCCTGCGGCGGCCAAGTGCATGAAGGCGCTCTTCGAGGCGGCCGGTTCAAGGAACATCACCTTCGCGCAGAACTCCGTGACGATACGTTCGGCGTTGACGGACGAGACAAAGACGAAGATCGCAGCCCTCGCGGCCGAACTGGCCTGACATGGATCTTGAAGCGGCATATGGACTGATCGAGGGTGCGATCGACGCTGGCCGCCCGGCGCACGGCTATCTTATCGTAGGGGACGTACGCGGCGATGCCATGCAGCTTGCCGAGCGCGTGCTGGAGCGGCTGTTCGGACCGGAGCATGTCAAGGATCGCGCCCATCCCGATATACATTGGCTTCTGCCGGAATTGACCACACGCATCATATCCGTGGAATCCATGCGCACGCGGATAGTCGACCCGATGGCGCAGACCGCCTTCGCCGGCGGTTGGAAGGCAGGGGTGGTCGTATCGGCGGACCGGTTGAGGAAGGAAAGTGCAAACGCATTCCTGAAGACGCTGGAGGAGCCGCCCCCCCGTACTATCTTCCTGCTGCTCACGGATTCGCCCGAACAGATATTGCCGACCATCATCTCGCGCTGCCAGCGCATCGATCTGGAACGCCCGGGCGGCAGGTGCCTTGCGGAACCTTGGCTGTCCCGCGTGCTCACGATCCTTTCCGATCCCGGGCTTGCCGGCGTCACCGCAAAGGCGGCGGCGGCGATGCGCCTTGCGGGTTTGCTGGCGGAATTGAAGGAGAAGGCCGAGGAGGTCGTCGGCGAAGAGCATGGATTCGAGGATGGCGGCCCCGGTGAAGAGACGACCAAAGAGCAGCTGAAGGCGCTCGTTTCATCCGTCTACCGCGAATACCGCACCGATTTCGCGCTTGCCGTGTCGGGCTGGTTCCGCGATCTTGCGGCCGTTTGCGCCGCCGGGCCTGACGTGCCGCTGCGCAACCCCGACTACAGGGCCATACTGTCTGACAGGGCCGCCCATGTCACGCGTGCGCAGGCTTTCCGCAATGTCGAGGCCGTCGAGGAGATGTCCCGTTCCTTCGATCGCAACATGAAGGAAGAGACGGTCCTTTTCGCCTTCACCGACGTCGTGCAGTTTGGAGTGGAGGCGCGATGACGGAAGGCATGCCGGATGTCGCGCGCGTACTCATGCCCGAACGGGGCGTGTTTCTCGTGTGTCTGCCGGAAGGCTTCGATTCGCCGCGCGGAACGAAGTGCGTGGTGCAGCTTGATTACGGCGAAGATATCGCCGAGGTGAAATGGGCGGGGCCATTCGATCCCGCGCAGCATGGAACGCGAATACCCGGATTTCACCTGATCCGTCCGGTCGGGCCTGACGATACCGGCCGGCTTGAAGCGAACGCATCGCTTGCCGAATCGATGGTGGTGACGTTCCTGAAGCTGGCTTCGGCTGATGGACATGAACTTGATGTGGTCCACAAGAGGCTTTCATTCGGGCGAGACCGGCTCTTCGTGCGTTTCATGTCCCGCGAACTTCGTCCGGACCTTTCGCGCCCATGCTCCGAGATAAAACGCCTGTTCAACGCCACGGTGAACGCCTGGCAGCTCGGTCCGCGCGACGAAGTGTCGCTTGCGGGCGCGATAGGTCCATGCGGCCGGGCGTGCTGCTGCTGCGATTGGCAGTCGCGCTATCCGCAGGGGATCTCAGCCGATCGAATCCGCGCGATGGGCGTCTCGCCCGGCAGCCAGAACGGAATATGCGGACGATTCAAATGCTGCCTCGCGTTCGAGGACGGCGACTGCACGGAAAATTGCACAATGAAGGGATGACGCCATGAAGAAGAAGATACTGATCGTCAACGGACCGAACCTCGGCATGCTGGGCACGCGCGAGCCGGCCATCTACGGCACGACCACGCTTGCCGACATCGTGGGCATGGTCAAATCGGCCGCGGAGGGGAAAGGCGTGCTTGTCGACGCGTTCCAGAGCGATGTGGAAGGGGAGCTCGTGAAGGCGATCCTGGCTGCTCGCGGCGCGTATGACGGGATAATACTCAATCCGGCGGCGTACACCCACACGTCGGTGGCCCTGCATGATGCGATAAGCGCGTGCGAGACGCCTGTCGTGGAGGTGCATCTCTCCAACGTCTACGCGCGCGAAGGCTATCGTCACGAATCGCTGACCGCCGGCGTCTGCCGCGGTCAGATATGCGGCTTCGGCGCAAAAGGCTACCTGCTTGCCCTTGACGCGCTGCTATGTTTCACTTGCCGTTAGGAATCTCCGTATGAAGAAGTTGATCTTTATCGTCGTTCTTGCGTCTGCCTGCGTGGCCAGGCCGCAATGTGCTTCGTGCAATCCAGCCAATGCCGCGCCGTGCTGCGGGAAAAAGCAAGAGGTAAAGGTTTCGGACTTCGGCTATGACAGTGAAGATTCGACGGCGTTTCTCCAAAAGGCGTTCAACAGCGGCGCGGCGCGCGTGGTTGTCGACAGGCAGGCCGGGCCTTGGGTGACGCGTCCGCTTTCCATCCGTCGCGAGAATCTGGAGCTTGTGTTCGAGCCGGGAGCGGAGATTGTGGCGAAGAAGGGCGAGTTCAAGGCCGTGGGCGATTCCCTCATAAGCGTGAGGAAAGGGAACGGTCTCAAGATACGCGGCAACGGGGCGACGCTCAGGATGCACAGGGCCGACTATCTGGAGAAGCCTTACGCGCGCGGAGAATGGCGGCACGCGCTCGTATTCATGAACGCGAAGGACGTCCTTGTGGAAAATCTCCGGATCGTCGATTCCGGCGGCGACGCGATCTACCTTGGCGGAAGCCCGAACGGCGCGTGCGAAAACGTCACGATCAGGGGGGTTACGGCGATCGGAAATCTGCGCCAGGGAATAAGCGTGATCTCCGCCGAAAATCTGCTGATCGAGGATTGCCTCTTCGAGAACACATGCGGGCTGCCGCCCATGGACGGCATAGATTTCGAGCCGAACGGTTCAGGCCAGCGGATCGTCAACTGCACCGTAAGGAACTGCATATCGCGCGGAAACCGCGGTTTCGGATGGGACGTCGCGGCGTTCAAGCTCGATTCTTCGTCGCGTCCGGTATCCGTCCTGTTCGACGGATGCGTGGAGGAGGACAACTCCGGATCGTTCCGGGTATGGTGCGAGAACCGCGACTTCGACTGCGTTCGCGGCAAAGTGACGGTCCGCAACTGCTCGTTCGCCCGCCCAAAGGTGTCCACGTTCCAGTTCGGGCAGAATCCGGATTTCCCCGTGCAGCTGGAGTTTGAGAACTGCCGGTACATCCCCAAGGCCGGCGACACGCCGACGAACGTGCCAGACTGGCGCGCGATCAACATCTCGCCAACGCTGTCCGGCGCGCCCCTCATGGTCAAATCGGTGAAGGAACCCGATTTCCGCCGTGCGGTCGTATACGATTCCACCCCCGGCGAGATGACGGAGCTTTCCGCTTTCGCCAACAGGTTCAGGTTCAGATACGTATTTTATGCGGATCGCGCGCGGGCAGTCCGTTTTCGCGGACGGCAGATACGCATCGGTCGCGGGAAGGTTCCGCATGGAGACATTCCGATCCGCTTCATGGACGTCCACGGCAACAAGCTGGGCGAGATCAAGACTCCGGGCTTTGAAGAGTCCGAGTTCTCCGTGCAGGCGCCCGAGGCCGGATTCTACATGATCGAGGCCGGTTGCCACATGGCTTTCACGCTGACGGCTTCAGACGCGCCGGTCGCCATCAATGTCTGCCCGGGACGTGTTTCGTTCATCAATGCGACAGGAAAGCTGTTCTTCCGCACGGCCGGCGACGGCACGCCCCTGGCGCTTACCGTGCTCGGTGGCGGCCCCGAGAAGGTTCATGCGAGAATACGCGACCCTAAAGGCGAGATCGTCTGGGATCGCGACAACATAGCCCACGCCTTCCGCCACGTCATTGCGGATCCTGCGGAGGGACTTTGGACGTTAGAGCTCTTGAAGCCTTCAAAAGGGAGGTTCGAGGACTACAAGGTCGATCTTTCGGGAATCCCCGGCCACTTTTTCCTCTGCAAGGAAAAGACCTGGTGCATTCCGTCAACGGCTGAAAGAAAGGTGGCAAAATGAAAACAGGAAAGCTAACAGGCAAGGTTGCTGTTTTGGCGACTGCCATGGCGGTCGGCGCCGCCATGTTCGCCCGTGCCGACATTACGTGCATCATATCCGGCGATCCCGTGGCTGCGGCCACGGAGTACAGCTACTCGGCCGCCTCTGCCGCGACATCGCTTGAAGTGTCCACACGCGCCGTTCCGGCTGCGGCGTCTTCGCTCGAGGCGCGATATCGCACGATCGACGAATCCGACGGCATCGCGCTACGCTCGGACAAGTATACCTACATGATAATCACATTCAAGTAAAAAAAGGAAAACACCCCATGAACATGAAGAGAAGATTGCTCGCGACAATTCTCGCCGCCGCCGCAGGCGCGACGCTTTCCGCCGCCGTTCCTGAAGTGACCGGCGTCACCATGACGCAGGCGAACGACCGGCTTGTAACCATAAACTACACGCTCTCGGATGCGCCGGCCGTAGTGACGCTGGACATACAGACGAACGCGACCGGCGACACTTGGGCCAGCATCGGCGGTGAAGGCATCTGGAATGCGATGGGCGACGTGTGGAAGAGAGTCGAGACGGGCAGCCGCACGATCACCTGGCACCCCGACCACTCGTGGCCCGACCACAAGGTCGCGGATGGCGGTGCGCGCGCGGTAGTAACGGCATGGGCGCTGGAGAACACCCCTGACTACATGGTGGTTGATCTTGTCGTCAGCAACACGGTACGCTACTATCCCGGCGTGGATTTCCTGCCCGGCTCCGAGATGGGGCAGAAAGGCGCCGTCACGAACAACATCGCCTACAAGACCTCGAAACTCGTCATGCGCAAGATAATGGCCCGGGGCATTGAGTGGAGAAGGGGGTCCATCGCAGCAGAGAGTCCGCAGGATGATGGTCGCGAGACCCCGCATGTCGTGACGCTTACGAACAACTACTACATCGGCATATTCGAGATCACGCAGGCGCAGTGGAATAATATCAAGCCTAGGTCCATTACGCCTCATTTCCAGGTAGAAGGGGCGATGCGTCCGATGGATAAGGTACTTTACAATGTCGTCCGGCTCGGCAATGGAAATATCACTGATTCGAGTGCTTTCGCAACCGCCATCGCAAACTATTCATGGCCCAGGCCTCCCCATCCATCGTCTTTCCTTGGCCTTTTGCGTGGTAGGACGGGGCTGGATTTCGACCTCCCTTCGGAGTCGCAGTGGGAGTTTGCCGCCCGCGCAGGACATGGCTCCGGGTACTGGAACGATGGCACCGAGCTCGTGACAGGCGCCGCGCATTATGGCATGGGTCATCTTGGCCGCATAAGCTCCAACAATCCAGGCTCAACTTCCATGGACAGCTCGCTGGCGCCGTCACAGGGCGGAACTGCCATAGTCGGTTCCTACAAACCGAGCGACTGGGGGCTTTATGACATGCACGGCAACGTGTTTGAGTTGTGCCTTGACTGGTACGAGACAAATGTCAAGGAATTTGGCGGCAGGGTGAACATAGATTTCGACGTGCCGGGGAAAACATTGTCTGGTGCGCAGATGGACGGTACGTCGGCTTCGTCGCGTACGCGGCGTGGTGGAGCCTTCAGCCATGCAGCGTCAAACGCACGCGCGGGAGCCCGTCTTACTGCTCGCGCGGACTATAACGAATCGGATCCGCATAAAATAAATGGAATCCGTGTCATCTGCACAGCCGGGTTGCGATAGGCAAGGAGCCGGGAAATGTATCGCAGGACGTTCGTGAAAGGTGCGCTTTGTTCCGCCGCCGCGGGATTGGCGGGGTCTGTCTCCGGCGGATTGCCGGGGACTGTCCCCGCAGGGGGCTGTGGAGAGGTGCTTGATATCTGGCAGCGGGAGACGGACCTTGTGACCGCCGACATATACGAGGCGTATATGAGTGACGGCAATACGCGGGGATTGGCTTCGCTGGAAAAGCTCGAACAGGGTTTCGAGAAGGTGTTCCGCGAGGTTGGCGAGACGCGTGTGGGCGATATCCCCGCCATATGGAGCGTGTACAACATGGGGTACATCGTCAAGACGCGCGAGGCGCTTTTCTCCATCGATCTAGTCCACAGGCGGGCGGTGGAGTTCGCGCCGCGCCTCGATTTCGCGCTTATCACCCACAATCACAGCGACCATTGGCGTCAGGAATTCTACCGGGCGATGAATTCCTCCGGCAAGACGGTCATCTCGAATTTCCTCGACAACTATGGTGCGCGCGACTGGAGGAAAAACGGCGGCTTTACCCGTGCCGTGAAGACGTTCAGGATAAAGGATGTGGAGATCAGGACTTCGCTCATTGACCACAACGACTATCTGATCGACTTCACGACGGCGTTCGAGATACGCGTCGGGAATTGGATCCTTTATCATACCGGCGACAGCGGCAAGGGAACGGAACCGAAACTCGGGACGATCTGGGGGCGTCCCGATCTCTGGCTGTTCTTCCCGGGTTGCGGGATAGATGTGGCCAAGGCGGTAGATCGGGTCAAGCCGAAACGAGTAGTGTTCGGACATCTGTGGGAACTTGGCCACGGATATCGCGGACGGTTGACCACGCCTATGATCCGTGCGGCCAAGGCGAAGTCGGAAGGCGCCGGCTGCGTCAACGTGGCGCCGGCCCTTTGGGGCGACAGGGTCGTGTGACGATATCGTGCGACCGGTTGCGATGCACCGGTCGATATTTGAAGGTAAACGGAGAAAACAAAAATGAACATAAACAGGAGAAACTTCATCGCCGGATCGGCTGCCGGCGCGTTCTTTGTCGCCGCGTCCGGCAGGGCGCTCGGGGCTGGAGCGGCATCCAACCGCCTGCGCTTCGCGCTCGTCGGCTGCCATGAGAAGGGCCGCGGGGTGCAGGTGGGCAAGGCCGTCCTCAAGAACGCGGGCGTCGAGATCGCATGCGTGTGCGACGTCGACTCGCGGGCGAGGGACTTCGCCGCCGGCCTGTTCGGCAAGATGCAGGGCATCGCCGTCCGCAAGGAGAAGGACTTCCGCAAGGTGCTGGAGATGAAGGACATAGACGGGATAATCTCCGAGACGCCCGACCATTTCCACGCCTACTCCGCCGTGATGGCGATGCGCGCGGGCAAGCACGTCTGGGTGGAGAAGCCGTGTGCGTTCTGTCCGGCCGAGGTGTTCGCGATGCGTCGCGCCCAGGCGGAGACGGGCATGGTCTTCCAGCAGGGTTCGCAGCGGCGCAGCGCGCCGTCGTTCATAGCGGCCATCCGCGAGATCCGGGAGAAGGATCTCATCGGCGAGCCGCACTGGGGGCGTTGCTGGTACAACACCGTCCGCGGGCCTATCGGGCGCGGGAAGGAGGTCGCCGTCCCCGAATGGCTCGATTGGGACCTCTGGCAGGGCCCGGCGCCGCGCGAGGCGTTCCGCGACAACGTGGTGCATTACAACTGGCACTGGTTCCGCACGTGGGGCACCGGCGAATGCGGCAACAACCAGGTGCATTTCGTTGACGTCGCGCGCTGGATGCTAGGCTGCGATTGGCCCGAGCGCGTCGTCTCCAGCGGCGGCAAGTACTGGATGCCGGCCGACCAGGACTGGCAGTGGCCCGATACGCAGATGGTCTCCTACGAGTTCCCGAACGGCAAGTTCATCTCCTGGGAGGGGACGTGCTGCACGGACGTCAAGCCGCACATGGGTGTCGGCACGGGAGCGGTCGTCTACGGCGACAAGGGCGCGGTCTACTTCGCGCCGGGCGGCGGCGTGACCGTATTCGACAACAAGTCGAAGCCGGTCAAGGAATGGGAGCCTGCCGGTGTCCCCAAGGACAAGATCATCACCAACACCAACAACCGCTCCGGCGGCGGATGGTTCGATTCGACGCCCGTCCACTTCGGCAACTTCGCCGACTGCATACGCGCCAATGCGCCGCAGAAGTGCGCGGCGAACGTCGACATCGCCACAAAGTCCACCTTCCTTGCGCTTGTCGGCAATGTCGCGCAGCTCACGGGCGAGGTGTTGAAGATCAACCCCTCCGACGGCAGTCTGCTCTCGGGCGGCGCCGCCGCGAAGATCTGGAGCCGCGAGTACCAGCGCGGATGGGAGGTGGCCTGATGCAAGCGCTCGCCGTTCTCTTCGCCGTCGTGCGCGTCGGCGTGATCGGGCTAGACACAAGCCACTCTATCGCGTTCACCAAGCACCTCAACGTCACGCGCGACAAGCCCGAGTACCAGGATTTCCGCGTAGTTGCGGCGGTGGTGCACGGTTCGCGCGACATCGAGTCCTCGACGAACCGCTATCCGTCATACACCGCCCAGGTGCGCGAGATGGGCGTGCAGATCGTGCCCGACGTCGCGACGCTCCTCGGCAAGGTGGACGCGGTCCTGCTCGAGACGAACGACGGTCGCGAGCACTACGCCCAGGCCGCTGAGGTGTTCCGCGCCGGCAAGCCGTGTTTCATCGACAAGCCGCTCGCCCACAATCTCGTGGATTCCGTGAGGATCGTCGATCTGGCGGCGAGCACCGGCGCGAAGTTCTTCACGTCATCGGCGATCCGCTACGTGAAGGCGATACGCAAGGTCAAGGCCGAGAAGCGCGAGATACGCGGCATGGACTGCTGGACATGCTTCAACTACGAACCGACGCATGAGCGCTGGTACTGGTACGGCGTCCACTGCGTCGATCCGCTCTTCGCCGTGATGGGCACGGGCTGCGAGACGGTGACGTCGTTCTCCGGCGAGGACGGGGAGATCGCCATCGGCCGCTGGCGCGACGGGCGCTTCGGGGTCGCGCGCGGGCTTTCGACCGCGAAGAAGGGCGCACCCTACGGCGGCATGATCTTCACGACGGCCGGACAGGTCGACATGGGCACGTACGAGGGCTACGGCGAGGAACTTTCGGAGATACTCAAGTTCTTCAAGACCGGAGTCGCGCCTGTCGCCCCGGAGGAATCGCTCGAGTCGTTGGCCTTCATGACGGCCGCCGCGGAGTCCTCTGCGGCCGGCGGGGCCCCAGTGAAGATCGCAGACGTGCTGGCCCGCGCCAGGGCGAAGGCGGCGGCGATAAAGTGAAATGACGCAGGGTCCTGTAGACGACAGTGAAATGAAAAATCCATGTCATGCGCTTAAAGCCGTTCCGGCGTTGCTGCTGGCGGCCTTCCTGCCGGTTTCGACGCCGGCAGGGAGCATGGATGAATACCGTCCGCCGGAAACGCCGGAGGAGACGCTCGCCCTCGCCCGCCGTACCTACGACTATGTGGCGAAGAGCGTGCCGGAGGAGAGGTTGTCCGTTCTCAAGAAGGAACTGGACGCCGACGCGAAATGGCTTGCGGCGACGAAAGACGAGAAGTGGCGGCGTGTCGTGGAGAAGGATATCCGCAGAGTCCGCCGCCGCATATTGTTCATGCATCCCGACCTACAGTTCGACAACCTCCTCGCCGTGCAGCGCGGTATACGCTATGTCACCGAACTTTGCATGGTGGACCAGTATCTGGGCCGCTGGTCGCGTCCCGGGCCGGGACTTGTGGTGCTGGAGAACTGGAAGAAGGCTCCGCGCAAGCGCGTTCTGCTGGAAGGACGCCTGCCTAGGGGCGCAATACTCAATCCGAATCTCCATTGGGACGCAGATAGGGTTATCTTCGCCTTCGCCGACCACACGCGCCCCCCCGAGGCCGACCCGGACGAGGTGAAGGTCCCGATCGTGGAAAACATGCTAGGGCGCCATCCGAATTCCGAATGGGTGCTTTCGCAGGATCCCGGAAACCCGTCGTTCACCGAGATAGACGGCGTATCCCAGGAACGCAAGGCGGCGCATATCCGCTACTTCATATGCGAGGCGGCGACGGACGGCTCGTGGGTGCGCCAGCTGACCGGTGGTCCGGGCGACGACATGAAAACCACAGAAGGCCGGCAGACCGTCCTCGTGGAAGATGTCGACCCGTGCTATCTGCCCGATGGCGGTTTCGCGTTCATTTCCACGCGCAACCAGAATTTCGGCCGATGCCACTGGGGGCGCTACACTCCGTCGTTCCTGCTGTACAGGGCCGACGAAGGCGGCAGGAACATCAGGCCGCTTTCCTTCGGCGAGGCCAACGAGTGGCGTCCTGCCGTGATGAACGACGGGCGCATAGCCTATACGCGCTGGGACTACATAAACCGGCATGCCGTCAAGTACCAGAGCCTTTGGGCGACCCGTCCGGACGGTACAGGCGTATCGCATGTGTACGGCAACTATTCCGAATACATGTACACCACTACCGAAGCCGCCGCCATCCCGGGTTCGCAGCTCATACTGGCGACGGCAAGTGCGCACCACAACTACACATGCGGCTCGCTGGTACTCATAGACCCGCGCATCGGCGAGGACGGTCAGGAACCCGTTACGCGCATCACGCCGGAGATACCGTTCCCTGAATCATGCAAGGACAAGCGGTCCGGCAGGGGGGCGTGGAACGTGCCGGGCGTGTTCGCGAATCCAACGCCGGTAAACGATACGCTCTTTTTCGCGTCGTACTCTGACGAGCCGCTGGATTTTCCCAAGAGCCATCCGCGGGCGCGGCAGAACTACGGTGGAGCATGGCCCAGCCAGGCCGCATACGGCGTATGGCTCGTGGACAGGTTGGGAGGACGGGAACTGATCTACAAGGAGGACGAGTGGAGCACTTTCAACCCGATCCCGCTGGCGAAGCGTCCCAGGCCGCCTGTGCTCAGGAGCGTATTGCCGCCGCAGGATTCCGCCCCGACGACAGGGGTTTGCTATGTCGAGAACGTCTATGACAGTCGGGCGGGCATTCCCCGGGGGACCGTGAAGTCGCTGCGGCTGAACAGACTCATCGACTTCTACGCATGCCGCCGGCCGACATTCGTGCAGAACCTCGATCTCGCGTTGTACAAGGAATGCCTCGGCGAAGTGCCTGTGGACGAAAACGGCAGCGCGATGTTCAACATTCCTGCAGGCATGCCGATCCAGCTGCAGGCCGTCGATGCCGACGGCAAGGCCATCTTGACCATGCGCAGCTTCATCTATTCGCATAGAGGCGAGATACAGGGCTGCATCGGCTGTCACGAGCAGAAGTCCATGAGCGCGCCTTCGGTCCGGGCGCCCGGCATCCGCAAGCCGGACGATCCCGTCAAGCGCGTGGACCTTGGATATTCAGGCGCATTCAGCTTTTTCCGGTCGATACAGCCGATACTGGAACGCAGATGCGTTACGTGCCACAACGGCGGCGAAAGGCAGGGAAAGACGGTATGCGACTTCACCGGCACGAACGGCTGGAACAGGCTCGTCAGGGGCGGACACGTCAAGTTCGTCAAGTCGTATTCCGAGACCACCGAGTCGAAACCATACGATTATTTCGCGGCGGCGAGTCCGCTCATGAAACGGCTCGACCGCGGACATGGAGGCGTGAAGCTGACCCCGGACGAGCGCAACACGTTCGTGCTGTGGATGGACTTGAACGTGCCGGACTGCTGGCTTGGCGGCGGATATTCCTGGCACACGCCAGAAGCCAGGAAATACGCGCCTTCGCGCAAGCCGTTGCCGCCGGACGGCCATGACGTGCTTGGAACGTGCGGGCTGGACGACGATTGCGAATGCAACAGCTGCTGGGTGCGCCGTGGCGGCTATAACGCGGCGCCACGCGCCGGCGCGACAAGGAGAGACAAATGAAGATAAGTGCAGGGAAAATCATTGGCGCGGCGATGTTCGCCGCAGGTGTCGCGGCGATTTGGCTTTGGCCGAAACCGAAGGTGGAGGTGGCGGAGGAGACCATCGTCCGTCCGGTGCGAAGCATGGTCGTCTCAGGCCGGGCCACGCTTCCGGAAATCCGATGCCCCGGCAGGGTCCGGGCCGGAGAGTCGCGCGATCTGATGTTCGAGGTGCCTGGACGGCTCGTGAATTTCAAGATCGACAGGGGACAGCAAGTGAAGAAAGGCGACATGCTGGGCAAGCTCGACACGCGCGACTACGAGGCCGACGTGGCGAAGGCCGAGGCGGCGTACGAGAGCAAGAAGCTGTCGTATGAACGCTACAGCAAGGCGCTCGGCAAGGGCGGCGTCTCGAAGGACGACGTGACGAAGGCCGAGGCTGAATTCAAGACGGCCAAGGCGCAGCTCGCCGTCGCGAAGAAGGCGCTGGAGAGCTGCACGCTGGTCGCGCCCTACGACGGACTGGTGGCGGACAAGTATCCCGAGGAGCTCGACATGGTTTCCTCGGGGCAGAAGATACTCACCCTGCTCAGCATTGACAGGGTCAAGTTCGACATAACCGTTCCCGAGACGGCGATCATCTCCCGCCGCTTCACGGAAGTCCTTAAAGGCCGCCGCCGCTACGTGGTGTTCGATTCGCTTCCGAACAAGGAGTTCGACGTCGATTTCGAGGAGGCCACGACGCAGGCGGACGCGAAGACGCAGACGTTCACCGTGACGTTCTCCATGCCGGCGAATGCCGAATACAACATCCTGCCCGGAATGAGCGTGACGCTCGTCATCGAGGGCGGCGCGAAGATGTCGGAAGACAACGACGCCGAAGCGTCTCTCGTCGTGCCGACTGTCGCGGTGGGCGCGGACGAAACCGGCGCGCACTTCGTGTGGAAGCTCGTCAAAGCCGAGAAGGAAGGCGAATACAAGACGGTGAAGCAGGTTGTCGAGACCGGGTTGACTCTCGGCACGAACCTCGCCGTGAAGAAGGGTCTCGCCGAGGGCGACCGCATCGCCGTAGCCGGCGTCACCATCCTCACCGAAGGCCGCATCGTCACGCTCTGGAGGGAGTGATCCCGCATGAACATCGCAGAATACTGCATCAAGAAGCCGACGGTGACGGTGTCGTTTGCCGTGGCCATGCTGCTCGCGGGCATACTGGGCTACTTCCAGCTCGGGCGTCTCGAGGATCCCGAGTTCACGATCAAGGTGGCGCAGGTCATCACCTGCTACCCCGGCGCGACTGCCGAAGAGGTCGCGAACCGCGTGACTGACCCGTTGGAGGTCGCCATCCAGCAGATGGGGCAGCTCAAGCAGATTACCTCCACGTCCTATCCCGGTAAGTCCATCATACAGGTGGAAATGAAGGACAAGTACGATTCTACCGCGCTGCCGCAGGTCTGGGACGAACTCCGGCGCAAGGTGAACGACGAGGCGTCGTCGCTGCCCTCCGGCTGCGGAACCCCGGTCGTGGTTGACGACTACGCCGATGTGTTCGGCGTCGTGTATGCCATCTACGGCGATGGCTTCACCTACGCCGAGCTGAAGGAACACGCGAAACTTCTGAGGCGCGAGCTGCTCCTTTGCGCGGACGTCTCGAAGATCGACCTCCTCGGCGACCAGCAGGAGATCGTCTCGTTCGAAATGTCGCGTGCGAAGATGGCGAACCTCGGCATTACGCCGGAGATGATAAAGGCGGTCGTCTCCGGACAGAACGAGCCGGAAGACGCCGGCAAGGTCAGGATCGACGAC
>JAEEGL013713285.1_pt1 | contig 22072 bp, 15 predicted proteins | sample 9134231 | NCBI WGS metagenome assembly JAEEGL01 (sample SAMN16246548, study PRJNA631951) | gut metagenome | biome: gut microbiome; feature: rumen; material: fiber-attached | host: Bos | place: Iran: Karaj | collected 2018-10 | reverse complement strand
CGGATATCCGCCAGTTCAACCTGATGTTCAAGACCTTCCAGGGCGTGACCGAGGATGCGTCCGCGACGGTTTATCTGCGTCCCGAGACGGCTCAGGGTATCTTTGTCAACTTCAAGAATGTGCAGCGCACTTCGCGGAAGAAGATCCCCTTCGGTATCGGGCAGATCGGTAAGAGCTTCCGTAACGAGATCACGCCGGGCAACTTCACTTTCCGTACCAGGGAATTCGAGCAAATGGAGCTGGAGTTCTTCTGCGAGCCGGGCACGGATCTGGAGTGGTATGAGTATTGGAAGAAGTTCTGCAAGGACTGGCTGCTTTCCCTGGGGATGAAGGAAGAAGAGCTGCGTTTCCGCGAGCACGATCCCGAGGAGCTGGCGTTCTATTCCAAGGGCACGCAGGATATCGAGTATCTCTTCCCGACCATCGGCTGGGGCGAGCTCTGGGGTATCGCAGACCGTACCGATTACGATCTGACGCAGCATCAGAACGTGTCCAAGCAGGATATGAGCTATTTCGACGAGAACAAGAACGAGAAGTATATCCCTTACGTGATCGAACCCTCACTGGGTGCGGACCGTATGGTGCTGGCTTTCCTCTGTGCTGCTTACGATGAGGAAAACCTGGGCACGGAAGAGGCACCGGATATCCGCGTGGTACTGCATTTCCATCCGGCTATCGCACCGGTGAAGATCGGCGTGCTGCCGCTTTCCAAGAAGCTGAACGAGGGCGCGGAAAAGATCTATGAGCAGCTTTCGAAGAAGTACAACTGCGAATTCGATGACAGGGGTGCCATCGGCAAGCGTTACCGCCGCCAGGACGAGATCGGCACGCCGTTCTGCGTGACTTACGATTTCGATTCCGAAGAGGATCACAAGGTGACTGTTCGTTTCCGCGACAGCATGGAGCAGGAGCGTGTGGCCATCGATGAACTGGAAGCGTTTTTCGCGGATAAGTTTTCTTTCTGATCATGCATATTGACGATCGTTTCACACGACCGCATAAGGCAGCGGCGATCCGGAAGCTCCATGAAGCAGAGCTTTCGGACCGCCGTGAGCTGTCCTCGGAGTGTTTTCCGAATGCGACGGTACTCCCGCTGATCAAGTTTGAAGAGGATAAGGAGAGCCTGCTCTTCGGGCGCGGGGCCGTGATCGATGAGCAGGGTAGATATGCGGAATGTTCCGGTATCCCCGGAAGGGTCGGCGGTTTTTATGAGCATGAAACGCCGCCTCTTACGGAGGAAAAGGTGGTCTTTTGCGGTTACCTGGCAAGAGGCTGGGGGCATTTCCTGATCGAGAGCATCACGCGCCTTTGGTATGCGCTTTCCCATGAAGGGGAAGCGGATCGTTATGTCTTTGTCACCGGGGAGAACGGCGGAACGGCTATCGAAGGAAACTTCCGCATCTTTCTGGAGCTTTTCGGGATCCTGGACCGGACCGTGCTTCTGGACAGACCTGCGCGATTTAGAGAGGTCATCGTACCGGAGCGGGCTTATGTATCGGGAAGCTACACTTCCGGGGCCTACAATGAGATCCTGGATAAAGTGCTTTCGGGGCTGCCGGAGGGCGGGAGCGTAAAGCCGGGAGCGAAACTCTTCCTTTCGAGGGCACACTTGTATGATAAGAAGCATTTTTACGGGCGGAAGCGGAGCAGGGAACGCGGCCTGGATATGCTGGACGATTTTTTCGCGAAGAACGGTTTTACGATACTCTATCCCGAGAGGACGGATCTGATCACGCAGCTGAATTTCATGCGTAATGCCGCGGTCATCGCATCGGAATCGGGCAGCTGTGCGCACAATATGCTGCTGGCCCCCCGCGGGGCGCAGACGCTCATACTGGAGCGGCAGGCACTGCCCAACCGCTTTCAGACCGAGATCGACCGCATCCGTGATCTGGATACCTGCTATGTGGATGCATATTATGCGCTGTATCCCACAGCGGATTTCGGCGGGCCGTACCTTCTGATGTATAACGACTATATGAAGCGCTATGCGGAAGAGCATTCCATGACAGCGCCGGATGCAAGATATTTAAGTCCTTTCTATTACCGTGCTTCGGCCAGATGGTTCATCCGTCTGTACCGGCATCTGTGGGGGGCAAGGCTCTTCTGGGGGGACGAGATCGACCGCATCTCGGACTGGAGCGAGGTTTTCAGCGAGGCGAACGAGGAAAGCTTTGAGGTGTTCCGGCCTTATCTGGAGACCGGCTTTTATCGCCTGAAATGGAAACTGCGGGAAAAGCTCGGATATTAAACAGCGACGGAGGGGGCAATGATAAAAGCGGATATAAAAGGCTTTTTCGGCCATTGTAAAAAGAAGGATCTGTTCTTTCTGGCTTTTCTTTTTATCTTTCCCAGCCTTTGTTTTTTTTATGTGGACAGCAGGGCGATCGTGCGTCAGGGCATGAATTTCTGGCGGGCCATCGCGGAAGGCCGTTTTTTTGAGTATTACAGCGTGAACCTGGAATCGCAGGCGGCCGGAGAGATGAACTTTGCGGCCAATTACGATATGTTCATGAATCTGCTGAACGGCATCTGGCAGCTGCCGCTTTACGTGATCGAACGCATCGCCGGGGGCGATATCCTTGCCTCTCCCTTTGCCAAATTCTGGGGGCTTCTGCAGCCGGTGCTCTACAGCTTTATCTCCGGGCATCAGCTCATCCTGCTGGCGAAGACGCTGGGCATGGCGGAGGAGAGAAGGGAGAAACTTTATTTCCTTTATATGTCCGGCGTTTTCCTGATCATGCCTTCCTGCATTCTGGGGCAGCTTGATGTGGTGGGACTCTGTTTCCTGCTGGCGGCGGTGCGGGCCCTGATCGAAAAAAAGGAGCGGCGTTTCCTGATCTGCGCGATCCTCGCCGTGCAATGTAAGAATTTTGCCATCTTTGTACTCCTTCCGGTCGTGTTGCTTACGGAGAAAAATGTCTTCCGCATCATGGCGAAGCTCCTGCCGCCGGTGGCGGTATTGTGGCTGGTGGGTCTGCCTTTTTCCATTGCGGATCCCGCCGGGGTCGCCGCGAAAAATCCGCGACTCTGGATCCTTGCGGATTATATGACGCGGGCCAGGGTGGAGCTTTTCGGCTTCGGCGTGCCGGTACTGTTCATCTTTATGGGGCTGGTGGTGATGGCGGCCTATTATGTCTCCGGGAAGGAGCGGCGTGAGGACTGGATCCTGTATTTTGCGTTCCTCGGGATGCTGCCCATGCTGGTCTTCCAGCATTCGCATCCGCAGTGGATGATCTATCCCTATCCCTTCGGACTTCTCCTCCTGTGCAAAAAGGAGAAGGGCTTCGGCAAGAGCGTGTTTTTTGAGAGCGTTGCGGGCTTAAGCCAGCTGGCGGCCTACCTGATCTCTTTCCAGTTTGTATTTAATTCGGATAATCTGAAGAAGACCTTCTTCGGTACGCTCTTTCCCGACGAGGTGAAGCGCAATGTGCTGGAGAGGATCAGCGATATCGTGATGGATGAGCGATATTTCAATTTCTGGACCCTGGCTTTTGTGCCTTTTGTGATCTGGGTGGCGGGAATGGCACTGTTTTACTGCCCGGCGCTTAAGCTGCGGAAGGCGGAGGAGGAGGGCTGGCTGGATAAGAATATCGGCCTGCTCATGCACCTGCGGGCCCTGGGGGGCTTCCTCCTCTGCAATATTTCGGTATTTCTTGTGTTTATCCGGCCGTTTTTGAAATTTTAGGTTTACAATAAGATATCTTTATGCTAAAATAGCTTTTGTTGTTTGACCACATCTGAGATCCCGGAGACTCCGACCCCGATCCCGGATGCGGCTGTATCTTTAGAAGAAGGAGGAAAAAGAAAATGATCTCTGCAGAAAAGAAGCAGGCCATCATGAAGGAGTTTGCCCGCACGGAAGGCGACACCGGTTCACCCGAGGTACAGGTTGCGGTACTTTCCGCACGTATCGAAGAGCTGACGGCTCACCTGAAGGAGCATCCCCTGGATCATCATTCCCGCCGCGGTATGTATATGCTGATCGGTAAACGGCGCGGACTGCTGGATTACCTGATGGACAAGGATATCGACAGATATCGTGCGCTGATCGAGAAGCTCGGTCTTCGTAAGTAAGAAAAGGGAACGGACGCAGAGAAAAAAGCTTTTTCTGTGTCCGTTTTTACTTTTATCAATGCCGATGGAGAGAACGTCAGCGAGACCACTGAAGAGTATTGCAAGCTTTGCAGTCCTGTTCAGTGTTTTCGGGGCTTCTTTCCGGAGGCGGTACAAACAACAAGGCCAGGATTGGCCGGCATTTGGCTGAAACGCCAGGAAAGAGAGGCAACATGTACAAGACCTACAGTATTGAGATCGGCGGTCGTACCCTTTCCGTAGATATCGGAAGAGTATCCGCCCAGGCAAACGGTGCGGCTTTCATGCATTACGGTGATACCACCGTGCTCGCGACCGCGACCGCATCCGAAAAACCCCGCGACGGGATCGATTTCTTCCCGCTTTCGGTGGAGTATGAAGAGAAGATGTATTCCGTGGGCAAGATCCCCGGAGGCTTCAACAAGAGAGAAGGAAAGGCAAGCGAGAACGCAGTGCTGACCAGCCGCGTGATCGACCGTCCCATGCGTCCGCTGTTCCCGAAGGATTACCGCAACGACGTGACGCTGGATAACCTCGTGATGAGCGTGGATCCCGAGTGCCGCCCCGAGCTGGTGGCCATGATCGGCAGCGCCATCGCAACCTGCATTTCCGACATTCCTTTCGACGGCCCCTGCGCCATGACGCAGATCGGTCTGCTGAACGGCGAGCTGATCGTGAACCCTTCCCAGCAGCAGTGGAAGGAAGGCGACCTGAAGCTGACCGTGGCGTCCACCGCGCAGAAGGTGATCATGATCGAAGCCGGCGCCAATGAAGTGCCCGAGAGCAAGATGCTCGAAGCGATCTACACGGCGCATGACGTGAACCAGAAGCTCATCGCCTGGATCAATGAGATCGTTGCCGAGGTAGGCAAGCCCAAGCACAGCTACGAGAGCTGCGCGATCCCCGAGGAGCTTTTTGCAAAGATGAAAGAGATCGTTCCGCCCGAGGAGATGGAAGTGGCGGTATTCACCGATGAGAAGCAGAAGCGTGAAGCCAACATCTCCGAGATCCGTGAGAAGCTGGAAGAAGCTCTGGCGGACAATGAAGAGTGGCTGGCGATCCTCGGTGAGGCTCTGTACCAGTACGAGAAGAAGACCGTCCGCAAGATGATCCTGAAGGATCACAAGCGTCCCGACGGCCGTGAGATCACCCAGATCCGCAAGCTGGCCGCGGAAGTGGATATCATCCCCCGCGTGCACGGTTCCGCGATGTTTACCCGCGGACAGACCCAGATCTGCAACGTGACCACCCTGGCTCCTCTTTCCGAGGCACAGAAGGTGGACGGACTGGACGATAACGTTAAGACAAAGAGATACATCCATCATTACAATTTCCCTTCCTATTCCGTGGGCGAGACCAAGGTGAGCCGCGGACCCGGACGGCGCGAGATCGGACACGGCGCGCTGGCTGAGCGTGCACTGCTTCCGGTGCTCCCGAGCGAGGAAGAGTTCCCTTATGCGATCCGTACGGTGAGTGAGACCTTTGAATCCAACGGTTCCACCTCCATGGCCAGCACCTGCGCATCCTGCATGTCCCTGATGGCTGCAGGCGTACCCATCAAGAAGATGGTGGCAGGTATCTCCTGCGGTCTGGTGACCGGCGAGACCGATGACGATTTCGTACTGCTCACCGATATCCAGGGCCTGGAAGATTTCTTCGGCGACATGGACTTCAAGGTAACGGGTACGAAGGACGGCATCACCGCCATCCAGATGGATATCAAGATCCACGGTCTGACCAGACCCATCGTGGAAGGTGCCATTGCACGCTGCCGTGATGCAAGACTCTTCATCATGGAGAACTGCATGAAGCCCGCCATCGCGGAGCCTCGCAAGACCGTGAACGAGTATGCGCCCAAGATCATCCAGATCAGCATCGATCCCGATAAGATCGGTGATGTGGTAGGTCAGCGCGGAAAGACCATCAACGAGATCATCGCCCGCACCGGGACCAAGATCGATATCACCGAGGAAGGTGCGGTGAGCGTATGCGGCACCGATCCCGCAGGTATGGATGAGGCTGTCAAGATGATCGAGATGATCGTGACCGAGTTCGAGGAAGGCCAGATCTTCACGGGCAAGGTTGTCAGCATCAAAGACTTCGGTGCCTTCGTGGAATTCGCACCGGGCAAGGAAGGCATGGTACACATTTCCCGTATCGCCAACCGCCGGATCGACAAGGTGGAAGAAGTGCTGAATATCGGCGATGAGGTGAAGGTGATCTGCCTCGGCAAGGATCCCAAGAATCCGGGCCGCTTTACCTTCTCCATGAAGGACTGCCCTCAGGATTGATCCCTAAAGGATCACGGCAGCCGGAGGGCTGTCAGAGAGTAGTGGAAAATATCAGCGTCACGGTCATACAGGCCGTGACGTTTTTTCTTGTTTTCAGGAAACTGCTCCGCATTTTCACGTACTGAAAAACCATCCGGGAGGATGCGCACCTGACGCGGACATGCCGCGGGCAGCGTACATATTTACGGGAAAGCATTTTTCATGGAAGACGCGAAAAAAACGCTTGAAAAAATGCAGACATTAGGTTATACTACACGAGTATTGTCGAAAAAAAGCATAGCCAGGAGGAGAGTACGATGATTTCTGCAGGTGATTTCAGAAACGGTATGACGATCGAGCTGGACAACAGCGTATACCAGATCGTTGAATTTCAGCATGTAAAACCCGGAAAGGGAGCGGCTTTTGTCCGCACAAAGCTGAAGGATGTTAAGAACGGCGGTGTGGTTGAAAGAACCTTCCGTCCTACCGAAAAATGCCCGCAGGCGCGCATCGACCGTAAGGAGATGCAGTATCTCTACTCCGATGGTGATCTTTATAACTTTATGGATACGGAGAGCTATGAGCAGATCGCGCTCAATGCCGAGACCATCGGCGATGCCCTCAAGTTCGTAAAGGAAAACGAAATGGTCAAGGTGTGCTCCCACAACGGCAGCGTGTTTGCCATCGAGCCCCCTCTGTTTGTGGAACTCGAGATCACCGATACCGAGCCCGGCTTCAAGGGCGATACCGCTACCGGCGCATCCAAGCCCGCTACGGTAGAGACCGGTGCCACGGTGCAGGTTCCCCTCTTTGTTGATAACGGTGACAAGATCAAGATCGATACAAGGACCGGAGAGTATCTGAGCCGCGTATAAGAGCGGAGCAGTTTCCGGATTTACGGAAGCAGCTTTTAAAGCAGCAGCGGAACGGTAAGACAATGATAACTTAGTTTATCATTGTCTTTTTTATTTTATTCAAACGGAGGAAAACAGAATGGAAATGAAGGATTTTCAGCATAAAGTCGAAAAGGCCCTGAAGGAATACGGCGGAGATAAGAGCTCCGTGCGTATCTCGAAAGTGCGGAAGAATAACGGAATACAGCTGACGGGAATCTCGATGTTCAGGGACGGGAGCAATATCACGCCGACGGTATATCTGGAGGATTTCCTTGTACGCTATGAAAACGGGGAGAGCTTCGGAAGCATCATGAACGAGCTCATCTCGATCCTTGAGAACAGCGGAAAACAGAAGAACTTTGACGTGAATGCCTTTACCGACTGGAAACGGGCGCAGAAGAGAGTCGTATACAAGCTCGTGAATGCGGAGCTGAACCGGGAGCAGCTTAAGGAGGTCCCGCATCTGTCCTATATTGATATGGCGATCGTCTTTTACTATCTTCTGGGCGAAGATGAGATGGGAAACGCGACCATACTGATCTGCAACAGCCATATCGCCCAGTGGAATGTGACAGCGGAGGAACTCTATGCCTGTGCCCACAGCAATACGCGCCGTCTTTTGCCGGTAACGATACAGAATATGGAAGAGCTGATGCGGGAAGTCATCCTGGAGGATCTGGGAAAGAAGATCCGGGAAGAAAGCGCCTGCGAAGGAGAGGACTGTAATGAAAGCATTGATGAGATGCTGAAAATGGCCATGGACGGCCGGGAAGGAATACCGATGTATGTGATGACCAACAAAAACCGCTATTTCGGAGCAGCCTGTCTCTTATACCCCGGGGTGCTCAAAGCTTTCGCCGAGCGTCTGGACAGCAATCTGTATGTACTCCCGTCCTCGATCCATGAGGTGATCCTTCTGGAGGATGACGGCTGCACCGCGGCGGAACAGCTTGAGGAGATGGTGCGGCAGGTCAATAAGACACAGGTTGCGGCGGAAGAGGTGCTTTCCGATACCGTCTATTATTATGAACGGCATCGGGACGAACTGGAACGCGTGAGTATACCCCTGATCGCCGAAGCCGGCTGATCAGCCTTATGGGACAGGGTAACTGCCGGGGCAGCTGTATATCCCGCAGTTCATGCCGGTTCCCGGTCCCGGTGATCGTTGTAGGGATGATGCTTTGAAGGATTCAAAAAAAGGACGGGAAACATCCGTCCTTTTTTCGGTACCGAAACCTGCTGCGGATCAATCCGCCTCTTCGAACATAGTCCGGAGCATTTCGAGCTCATCGTCGCTGTACTCTTTATCGATCGCAAACATGCAGGCATAGAAGGTGATGAACGAGGTCTGTTCATCATTGGAAAGGAGACGGAATACATTTCCGACAAGCTCGTACGAATCGGACGTGTTTGTTTCACGGATAAGATCCGTAATCTCATCGTCGGTCATTTCGATATCGAGCGCTTCCAGGATGCCGCTTACCAATCCATTTGAAACTGACATCATTTTATACTTTTGGTGGTAAACATAATTATACTGGACAAGAGAATATTATTATGTTAATATACTACAAGCGTGCACTCGTAGTCTAATGGATAGAATGATGGCCTCCGACGCCATTGATGCAGGTTCGATCCCTGCCGGGTGCATCTTTTTATTGGGTAAAACGGACGTGTTGGAAGTATTTCATTCCGCGTCCGGCAAGTGTTACAAAGCGGAAAGATGAGTAAGAAGAAAAAAAAGAACCACAAGAATCCGATAGCAGCGGCCATTACGGAAGCCAAAGACATCATAAAGGCTGATGACGCGGCAGAAAAAGAGAGCGCCGGGGAAGAGAGCACCAGGGAAGAAAGCGCCAAAGAAGAAAGCGGGCAGGAAGAAAGCAGAAAAGCCGAGCCCGATAAGGGGCTTTTGCTGGCGGAGGAGAAAGAGGAAAAGACGGAAGCACCCTCGCTTTCGGATACCCTGCCGATCCCGGGAAATATGACGGAGATCCTTGCCGCGGAGTTTACGACGGAAGAAATGCAGGGACCGGACACCGGCAGTATCCTGGAAGAGGCGGTAAACGAGGCAAGGGAACGTCTGGCGCAGCTGAATGAGAGTACAGAGGAGCATCCCGCTGCGGGTGAGGATGCGCTGATCCTGTTTACTCAGGAGGAAACGGAAGCCGCTCATGCGACGCCGATCCCTGTGGATGCGATCTTTGAAGGGAATACGAACGAGCATCTGTATATACGGGAAGAGCCGCCGGTGCAGCATTATGTTCCGGAGAGCGTTACGCAGCTGCTTTATACGCAGGAGGAGAGCGCGGAAGTATATTCCGAAGCTGCAGAGCCTGTGCTGCCGGAGGAGAATCCTGCGGCAGTGCGGGGAGGGTATAACAGCGCTCTTTCGGCAAAGAAAGCCGAGCTGCTTTCAGAGCTTTCCTCAATGATCGATGAACCGGAGGATTCCTCGGATCTTGAACTGATCGAACTTCCGGAGATCGGGGAGGAAGCGCCGGCGGAGGGGAACGTAAAAAGCACCTCCAGATCGGAGATCAGGGGCGGAAAAGACAGGCAGGAAAAACGAAAGCCCGAAAAGAGCAAGGCAAAGAAGAACAAAAACGAAAAGAACAGAGAAAAGGAAAAGAGGAGCGGAGGCCGGGAGAATGTTTTCAAAGAGACGCCGGTAAAGACAAAGCGCCGCAGGGGAAACAGCTGGTTTGAGAGAAACCGGCAGTTCTGTCTGGCAGCACTTGCTCTGATACTTGTGGGCACCGCCATACTGATCTTTGTGATCGGTCTGGCACAGAAGAATAAAGACAGCAAGCCGGAAGAGAGTGTTTCCGTGGATGTGGTGCTCAGCAGCAGCGAGAACGGGGAGAGCGCGGTCCTGGTACCGACGGATCCTCTGACCGAGAATACGGACGAAGACCTGAAGACGCTGGTGGGGAATTACTTCAAGGCACGGCAGGAAAATGATATCGATGCTTATTCGGCCCTGCGCAGTTATACGGATTCCCTGGAGAAGGCAAAGCTGGAGGCCAAGAGCGAATATATAGAGGCCTACCGGAATATAAAGCTTTATACCAAGCCCGGACCTTATGACGATTCCCTGATGGTCTATGTTTCTTATGACCTGAAGTTAAAGGAATTTGAACAGACGGTACCGGCGCTGGAAACGCTTGTTGTATGCCGTGAGAAGGCTCAGGGCAGCGAAAGCAGCAATGAAAGCGAAAGCAGTAATGAAAGCGAAAGCAGTAATGAAGCCAAAGGCAGGCTCTACGTATACAGCGGTGGCTTTGACGAGAATGTAGTGGAGTATATCAAAGCCATCACTGCCCAGGAGGATGTGGTCGACCTTTTCAAGCATGTGGATGCGGCATACCAGGAGATCATGGATTCCGATCCCGAGTATGAGGAATACATGGCCAGCCTGAAGCAGCTGATCCGTGACGGCGTCGGAGAACGCCTGGCCGCTGAAGCGGAAGAGGAAGTTTCGCCTACGCCGGGGCCGGAAGACGGTGAAGACGGCGGAGATGGTGAAGATGCCGAAGGCGGAGGGGAAGAGGACGGCGAAGAAGCGGACACGGAAGAAAACAAGAGCTTCAAGGTGGAAGCGACCACGTCCGTAAATGTCCGCGCTTCGGACAGTGAAAATGCGGATCGTGTGGGAAATGTCAATCCCGGTACGCAGCTGACCTGCCTGGAGCAGCTGGCGAACGGCTGGAGCAAGGTTATTTTCGAGGATAAGGAAGCTTATATCAAGTCGGAGTATCTGCGTGTGATCCAGACCGAGGCAGATGTGAAGGTGCAGGGCAAGGTGACCGTGAAGGATACCGTTAATATCCGGGCCGATGCCAATACCACCTCGGCGGTCCTGGGATCCGCATATGCCGGAACTACCTATGATTATGTGGAGAAAAGGGATGACGGCTGGACCAGCATCCTGTATAACGGCAAGGTGGCCTTTATCAAGTCGGAGTATCTGAAATAGAAAAATGCTTGTTTGAACATTATTCTTCCCGCATGGATACAGCAGGCTTTGCCGGGGATCATATGTCACAGCAGATAAAAAGATCAGCCGGATGGTCCGGCTGATCTTTATTATTCCGTCTTTTCCGTATCGGTATCACATGGCCGTGTTTCCGTACGGCCGCAGGGATCATGACGGCGGCTTAATTGCCGGACGCTTCGTTTTCGCTTACGGCCTCGTCCGAACTCACGCTTCCGGCTTCGTTTCCGCTCACGCTTTCGGCATTTTCAAGCAGCCCGATCAGGTGCTCCATCAGCTTGTTCTGAAGGATGTGGTTACGGACATTATCCTCGCCGTACTGTTCGATAAATTCGGCGGTGGTGCCGGTATAGGCCATATCTTTGACAAGCTGTTCGATATCCGCATCGTCTACCGTGATGTTTTCCTTTTTCGCGATGGTGCGGTAGAGCGTGTTGCGGCGTATCGTTGTGGCAGCACTGCCCATGATCTCGGTCTTGAATTCGTCGAGCGTGACGCCGTAGGCTCCGAGCAGCATTTCCTCCACGCTTACCTGATACATCTGTGAGCTCTCGTCATACTGCTTCATGATCAGATTATAACTGTCCATCACTTCTTCTTCGGAGATCTTTTCTACATAAAAATCCGTGTCGATGAAGTTCCAGATCTTTTCGCTCTGCAGCATGTCGCGCACATAAGCACGCATGCTTTCGGCCGTGGTATGTTCACCGCCGGTGATCTCGTTTGCCAGTTCGTCCGTCAGCTCGGGGATGGTGTTGCCGTGCAGGATCTCTTTCAGGGTAATGGTAAATACGGCGGGCTGTCCGGCCAGATCCGGCTGACCGTAATCCTTGGGAAATACGACGTGGACATCCTTTGTTTCGCCTTCCTTCATGCCGATGACGCCCTCGGTGAAGCCGTCGATGAAGGGACTGACGCCGATGATCAGCTCCACATCCTGATCCGTGCCTCCGTCAAAAGCAACGCCGTCCTTTTTTCCGAGATAATCGATCTTAACGCTGTCATAGAGCTGTGCGACCGTGTTCTTTGTATCATTCTCCGTAATGTAGGAGGAGAGATAGTTCTTGCGGATCTCATTATCGACTTCATCCTCGGGCAGTCTGCACTGCTCCAGAAAATAAGCACTGTTGGTATAATCATGGACGTATACGGTGCCGCCGTTTTCGGAAGTGAGTTTGAGTACATGTTTTTCTTCGAGCAGTTTATCATAATCGGGCAGCTCGTCCGCCGCCTGCTCCGGAATGGGAGGGATGCCCACAAAGAGAGCGGAATTGTCGATCTCTACGATATCCTCGGAAACCGAAGCGTTGTTTGCAGCGTTGTTTTCAGAGGCGCTTACGGAAATCCCGTTGTCCGGAAGCTCTCCGTCAGCTTCGTTTTTCCCACTCTTGAGGATGATCGCAACAACAATGATGATCAGGGCAGCGGCAGCGACTGCGATCTCCAGGATGAGGATACGCTTATTGGATGCGGCTTCCTCGGGAGTAAGGGCGATCCGCTCGATCTTCTTTACGGGAGGCAGATCCAATTCGTCCCCGTCCTTCTTTTCTTCGCTGTCATCGTGACCGGACGTATCTTTTGCGGGATCGTCTTTTTCGGCGGCAGCACCTTCGTCAGCAGTCTCGTCCTTATCAGCGGGAGCCGCATCCTCTTCGGCAGCTTCATTTTCCGCAGAAGACGCTTCCGTCCCGGCTGCTTTACCGGACTTTTTATCGTCGGTCTCTTTTTCGAAAAGGACTTCCGTGTTTTCCGTTTTGTTTTCGTTCTTCTTCATAATATATCCTCCGGGATTTCCTCATACAATGCGTTCCCTATTCTATCATGAGGACGGCGCCTTCGCAAGTGGGATAAGCGGATACGCGGTACTGTTCCGTGGCCTGCAGCTTAAAGTATGGGCTTGCGGTCACGCGGCAGGTGCGTGGCAACGGGCCGGTACCATGATCGGAAGGCTGAAATAAGTGCTGACGATCCGTGCAGGGCTTCTTGTTTTTGGCAGGTATCCGTGATATAATTACTTGAATTTGCGGACGATATTAGGAAGCTTTGTCCGAAGATTGTAGTTTGCTGATTCGGCCGGAGATCCGGCTTGCTTGCATACATACGAACAGGCCGGAAACAGGGCAGGTTTGCATCAGCAGAGGTGGCATGAAGATGGCGGATCGGAAAAGGATCGCTTTACTGCTGGGACAGGCAGATGAAAATTATCAGGAACAGTTTATCCGGAGTTTTCTGACTCAGGCTTTTTCGGATGACATGGATGTGTGCATTTTTTCCATGTATCTGAAATATCAGAGTACGGCGGCGCGGGAGACCGGAGAAGCCAATATCTATACCCTTGTCAATTACAGTCTTTTTGATGCGGTCGTCCTGCTTCCCGATACGATACAGACCCCGGGTGTGGCCGATGCGCTGGTTAAGGAGATCAAAAAGGATTTTTCCGGACCGGTGCTCACGGTGGATCTGGAGACAAAAGAATTCCCGGGGATACAGACGGACAGTTATACGCCGGTACGAAAACTGGTCGATCATCTGATCGAGGTTCATGATTATAAGGATATCGCATTTCTTACGGGGAAAAAGTGGCATCCCCATTCCATCAGCCGTCTCAAGGCATACAGGGATTCGATGGAAGCCCACGGACTTACCGTACGCGAGGACAGGATCTTTTACGGGGATTACTGGTACAGCAGCGGATATGCCTGTGCCGAGGAACTGATGAAAAATCCGAAGGATCTGCCGCGGGCCGTTGCCTGTGCCAATGACCAGATGGCGATCGGCGTCTGCCAGACGATGATCGCAAACGGGCTGAAGATCCCCGGGGATATCGCGGTGGTCGGTTATGACAGCGTGGAAGAGGGGCGTACCAGCCCGGTTCCGCTCACTTCGGCGTTTATCCCTGCTATGTCCACGGGAAAGCATGCGGCAGTCAGTATACGCCGTCTGATGGAAGGTCTTCCGATCGAGGATCCGTCCACGGAAGTCGACCTCTTCCTGGGCGGAAGCTGCGGCTGTGACGGCAACAGAGCGGCTTATGTGGATATCCGGCGTAAAAGCTGGGAAACGGATCTTTCCGCCGAGAGCTTTTACTCCATGCATAACCGTATGCCTGAGGATCTGATGCTTCAGAATGACATGAAGCTTTTTCTGGAGACCGTATACAACTATCTGAGCCAGATCAGGGGTTATGAGCGTTTTTACCTCTGCCTCAATGATGAATGGGCTACGCCGGAGGCGCTTTCCAAAGGACGGGTTTCCGTCCATGGCTATACGGAGCGCATGCTCAAGGTGATGTCGGCGTTCGGAGCCGAGAATTCCCAGGGGCGTATCAGCCTCCACGAGAGTTTTGAGACCGCACGCATGCTTCCCGAGATCTTTGAAGAGCATACCATGCCGCAGGCCTGGTTCTTTACCCCGGTCCATTTTGAAGAAAGCTGTTTCGGCTACGCCGTGATCAATTACGGGGATAAGATACGGAGTTATGACGAATCCTACCGTCTCTGGCTGTGGTCGCTGATGCGCGGGCTGGAGAGTCTCAGGCGCAGTATCGTAGTGCAGGAGAAGAACGGATCGAAGAGCGGTGAAGGTTTCGGCAGGGAACTGATGCCGGAGGAGCAGGCGGTCTGCGATGAGGTGGCGGCGATCCTTACGGAAAACCGTCTGACCTATTATTACCAGCCCATCGTCAGTGCCGTGGACGGCAGTATCTACGCTTTTGAAGCGCTGATGCGTGCAAAGAGCGAGATGAAGATCTCACCGCTGCAGATCATCAAATATGCCACGCACTTAAGGCGTCTTGCGGATGTGGAAAAGGCAACCTTCCTGAACGTGCTCGCGCAGATGGAGAGTAACGAAGACGCATTTGGTGACTGCCATATCTTTATCAACAGTATTCCGGGAACAAAGCTGGACGATCAGGATTACCGGAAGATCGAGGAGATGCTTACCCGCCGCGGTCCCAGGGCAGTGGTGGAACTGACGGAGCAGGCCGAGCTGGATGACGAGGAACTGAACAGTATGAAAGCGCGTTTCGCGCGCATGGGTGTCGGAACGGCCGTCGATGATTACGGGACCGGTTATTCCAATGTATCCAATCTTCTCCGTTATATGCCGAATTACGTCAAGGTGGACCGCTCGCTGCTCTCGGGCATACAGGACAGCCCGCAGAAGCAGCATTTCGTGCGCGAGATCGTGACTTTTTCCCATGATAACGGGATCAAGGTGCTGGCGGAGGGCGTGGAGACCGGCGAGGAGCTGGGTACGGTGATACGTCTCGGCGTGGATCTGATCCAGGGCTATTATACGGGACGGCCTTCACCCGAGGTGCTCTCGCAGATCGATGGGCGCATCGTGGAAGAGATCTGCCGTTATCAGAAGGAGAGGCGGGAAGGAAGCCTGCAGCGGGTATTTGTTTCGGGCAAGGCGAACCGCTACCAGGTCGGGAAACTCGTCGGTGAAGGCTATACGACCATAGAATGCCGTGCGGGTGAGGTGACCTGCCGCGATTTCACGCTGAGCGGGACGCCCGGACAGAGGGCGGATCTGCAGATCGTTGTTAAGAGCGGCTATGAAGGGCTTATCACTTTGGAGCACGTTCATCTTAACAATCCCAAGCATCTGCCCTGCATCGATATCGAACCGGGAGGAAAGCTTACGCTGGTCCTTGTCGGCGATAATTACCTGCACGGCGGCGGTATCGCTGTTCCGGAAGGAGCCGGTTTTACACTGCAGGGCGATGGGAATCTGTCCGTTTCACTGAATGTGGATGAGTTCTGCGGGATCGGTAATCTGGACGGAAACGCGGGAAAGATGGAGTTTTACCAGGACGGAACGCTGACGATCGACGCAAACGGAAGGTCGGGGATCTGTATCGGCGGAAGGGACTCGGCAGATGTGGTCATCCGCCGCGGACGCTATATGCTGCAGATGATCAGCGATACTTCGGTGGCCATCGGATGCATGAAAGGCAATGTGGATCTGACGATACGCGAATGCGAGCTGAATATCACGATCTCCGGAACAGACGGCTGCGGGATCGGAAGCGTCTTCGGAAATGCGGATGTGGATCTGGAATCCGTATTCTTTCACTGCTATGGCCGGGCCAAGCAGATGGCGGTGGCCGGAACGATCTATGGCAAAAAAGCGCAGATCCGGTACAGCAATATGGGCAGCAACATCGATGTGCGCGGAGACAAAGCCAGCGGTGCCGGTTCCATTACGGGCTTTTCCTCGATCTATATGGAGAATATGTCCTTCCGCTTTACCGGCAGCGGTAAGGAAACCTATGCGTACGGCGGAGTGAGCGGCGATGGCGGTCTGATCGCCATCAATTCCAATCTTTCCATACGCATACGCAATGAATTCGGCCGTGTGGCAGCCTGGAAAGATGAGTATATGAGTTTTACGGATTGCCGTGGGGATACCACACTGAACGGTACGATGAGCGAGATCACGGGCTGAAGCCGGGATCCGGCGGATCGTCTGCCTTACAGCTCACATCAGTCTTCCGGCTTTTTTACGCGGCGGAAGGAGCTGCGGCCGTAGGCATCGGTGACGCGTTCGTATTCCGCTTTTTCGACCGGATCCGTCCGTTCCTTTTCGATCAGTGCGAGCTCCTCGCGAATGCGCTCGAGGGAAAGAGGGTAGCTTAAACGATCCCGGATCTCTTCGGCACTGTAACCCAGCCCGTAGAGATGGCGTATGGCTCCGCGGGCGGCAAAATCAAAACTCATATCGGAAAGGGCTTTTTGAAAAATCCGGTCTTCCATAAGCTACAGTATAACACAGAGTATATTTATTTTCAGATAAAGGAGAAAGAAAAATGAAGGGAAAAGCATTATTGACAAGACTGGCAGGCTCTCTGGCATCGGCGGCCGCCGTGGTGATGACGGCCGGAACGCTGAGCGCGCAGGCAGCGCCCGAAGTGATGGCGGACGGTACCGTTTTTGATGCGGTATATTACGCGGACACCTATACGGATGTGGTAAAGGTTTTCGGCACCCGCTCCGCGGATGTGATGTATAAGCATTATCTGCAGTACGGAAAGAAGGAGGGGCGCAATCCCGTAGCTCCGGGAACGGACGTGGAAGCCGTAAAGAAAAAGGCGGCACAGGCGGCAAAGCAGCAGGCACCTGCGACACCTGTGGTGCGTCCCGCAACAAATGCCGCAAAAGCGGAATCCCTTCAGGATTATTTCAACCGCTCTGTTTTTATCGGTGACTCGGTCATGGTGGGCTATAAGCTGTATCTGGCCAATCATCCGGAGTCGGCATCGGCCGGGACCAATTTCCTTGCGGTGACCAGCTATGCCACTTATCATGCGCTGAATGAACGCAGCAATATGCATCCTTTATACCGCGGCGTATGCCAGCCGGTATGGACCAGCATCTCGCAGATGGGTGTGGACCGCGCGTTCATCATGCTGGGGACCAATGATCTGGTATGCTATGATCCGGCGCGCACGGCCAGCGGGATCTTTGCGCTGGCGGACAGGATCCACGAAGTCAATCCCAACGTGGAGGTCATCCTGATCAGCATGCCGCCGGTATTTGCGACGACCAATAAGGGCTCGCTTAACAATACCGGCATCGATTCCCTCAATGTGATCCTGCAGGAAGGCTGCGAGGAGCACAATACTTCTTTCGTGGAGATCAACCATTTCCTGAAGGATGCGGGCGGCGGGCTCGCTCCGGCATACTGCAGCGACCGTTACGTCCACGAGACCTTTGCGGCTTACGGTGATGTGTGGGATGTGCAGATGCAGAATTTTGCGGCGGAAGCATTGAAGAAATAAAAGGTACGGAAAAGAACATATCAAAAAAGCCCCGGATTTCCGGGGCTTTTTGATTGAGATGATCTGCGCTTTTCAGGTATGGCCCTTCAGTTCGGCCGCATCGCTGTTTAAACTGTTCATCAGGCCGGTGAGATCCGAAACGATGGACTGGTTCCGTTCGCTGATATCATGCGTTTCGGAAGCATGCGCGTTCACTTCTTCGGTGATCGACGAGATGGTCTGGATGCTGTCTACGATCTCACGGTTGGCAGAGGCCAGGTTCTTTACGACCGTTGAGAGCTGCTGTGAGTGATCCTGTATCACCGAGATGTTGTCGGATATGGTGGTGAAGCTATGGGAGGTTTCCTCGGCACAGCGGCTTTCTTCATTGCCGGTACGGATCAGTTCCTGTATGGTCTGCACCATGGTATCCACCTGGGAGCTGACGCTCTCGATCAGGGATACGATATTGTCCGTGGCTTCCGTGGTCTGGCTGGCCAGTCCGGAGATCTCACTGGCAACGACGGCAAAGCCGCGGCCGGCATCCCCGGCGCGGGCGGCCTCTATGGACGCGTTTAAAGCCAGCAGGCTTGTTTCCGAAGCGACATTGGTGATCAGATCCGTGATGGTATTCATCTTGGAAGTGGTCTGACGGAACATTTCCAGTACCTCGGCTACCTTCCGGCCGGCCTGATCCACCTGTACCGTATAGCGGTTCAGTTCCGTGATATGTTTCTGGCCGACGGAAACGGCATTACCGGTGGTGTGGATATTGTCGGTGATGATCTGGCTGACTTTTTCCACATCGCTGATATGCGTCTGGATCTCTTCGGTCTTGACCAGCTGCCGCTGCACGGCCTGTGAAGATTCGCCGGTCCCGCCGGTCACTTCCTGCATGGATGTGACGGTCTGGTCCACGGATTCTTTAAGATGCGCCACCTCCGAACTTACTTTTTCGATGGTACCGGTCATGTGGGAGGAGACGGAAAGAATATCGTTCATGAGCTCCCTGGTCTTTTCTTCCTGCAGGGTCAGGCGTGCGGCACGGATCTTTTCAAAACGTTCGTTTCCGTTGGATACCGCGATAAGGTAGCAGATGATCACGATCATTACCAGCACCTGGATCTCCAGGGTGGCCAGAAGGGTTTTCGGATCCTCGGCTCTGGAGAGCTGCAGGGCGGCATCGATAATGTTTTCCAGACAGACTGCCACCCCCAGCAGGGTGGTGTGTTTTTTGTTGTTGAACAGGGGAATGACCACGATCATGGGGATCGCGTAGGTAAAGACCAGAGCGTTCTGCGCGGTAAACAGCACAAAAGTATAGAGCAGACCGTAGCCTATGGAACTGACATGCAGGATCGCGGGGGATTCCGGATTCCCGCGGTAGAGTACGATATCAATGATGGGCGGTACCATGGCCAGAAAGACGGTGATCAGGACATAGCCGATGGTGCGGGCCTGTTTGAATACTTCCAGAAGATAAGCTGCAGAGATGATGCTGCAGATGACGGTCAGGGTGATCGTCAGGGTCTTGTTGGCAATGGCCAGCTCGGACTGTGCTCCAAGGGCTTCCAGTTCTTTACGTTCGCGTTCGTTCATGCTTGGATCCTCCTGCTGTATAGAGATTTGTAGAAATATAATAACACAGATCAGCCTTTAGAACAACGCGCTTTACCGTAATGTACGGACCTGGGCTTTGATCCGTTCTCTTTTTATGCTCTGATAAAAAAATCCACCCCATCCGCAGAGGATGGGGTGGACACTGCCGGCAGCGGGACTTGAACCCGCACGTGGTTGCCCACAACAGATTTTGAGTCTGCCTCGTCTGCCATTCCGACACGCCGGCATTTCAACTCGGCTATTATAGCATGGATGACAGCGTTTTGACAAGAATTTTATCGTAGTGACGTCCAGAGGACAGGGGTGAGGACAAGGGGACGGTCCTTTCGTCCTCATTTTGAGGACAGGGGGACGGTTCTTTCGTCCTCATTTTGAGGACGGGGGGACGGTTCTTTCGTCCTCATTTTGTGAGGACAGGGGGACGGTCCTTTCGTCCTCATTTTGAGGACAGGGGGACGATCCTTTTGTCTTATTTTTTGAGAAGAAATGATTTCGGGGATTCAGGCGAAAGCTGTTTATATCGGTAATCGGCAGTAAGGCAGATTCTGAACGACGAAAATAAACAACAGGTGTGAAGCTGCCCTCTGTGTAACGGCAGAGGGATATTTATATGGATGACAGAACACTTAGACCGGCCGTTTAAACCGGCATATTTTTGAAGCCTTTACATCACGTGAGATCCTTGTTATAATGCCGGTGTAAGCAGTTTTTCATGTATCTGACCATATAGTCTTCTATGACCGTATCTTTTTCATTTCGGAAATTCCTGCTTATGATTCGCAACCATTATAGGCAGGGATGAAACGAAACGGCATTACTTTACATTCTCCTTGCCGCTATTTCAGGAGGAGGACCTTTTACAACGAGGACAGCGGCGGAACGGTCTATGATGCGGAAATGGAGAATCCGGATCATAAGATGGCAGAGCCGCACCGACTGCACGGGAGGAGCAGATACTATCAGGCGGCTATTGATATCGATCATATGGACCGGGGAAATTCCTGCCGGAAGCTGCCGGAATCCAATGTATTGTTTATCTGTACTTTTGACCCGTTCGCAGAAAGAATGCAGTAAGGAGGAGCCAGTATATGAAAGAAGTGGTGCTCATACAGGATGCCATGGACGAGGGGTTCGAGATTGGGTTCGAGATTGGGATTACTTATTATAGAGATACGCAGATGATCGAAGGAATGCTCCGCAGAGGAAAGACGGTTGATGAGATCGTGGAATTCTGCGACTTTCCCCGGGAGCTTGTGGAGAAGGTCCGGGCTGATATGGCAGTAACGGTATAAAAAACAGGGTTGTCCTTTCATGTCAGGCTTTTATGGTGCCGTTGGAGGACAGCCCTTTTTTGTTTTATCCGGCTGCCGGATGTGGTATGATTGCTTTAAAAAATATGAGGAGTACAAGGGATATGGATTCCAACACAGTGAGAAAAAAGAACAGCCATACAGGCCTGGTGATCGCCATAGCCGCAGTGGCCGTGCTGCTGATCGCGGTGGGTGTGCTGATCTTTGTAATGTCTGACTCTCCGGCAAAGAGATATGAGGAGCAGCTGAAAATGGCGCAGCGTTATCTGGACGAACTGGATTATGACAAAGCTATCGCAGCTTACAGGGCAGCGATCGAGATCGACCCGAAAGGGGAAGACGCTTATCTTGGTCTGGCGGAAGTCTATGTTGAAAAAGGTGAGCTGCAGGCAGCTGTTGATATCCTAAAGGAAGGCCTGGAGAAAACCGAGAGCGTGGCAATGGAAGAACGTCTTGCAGAGCTAGAACGGCAGCTGGCGGAGCAGAAGGCGCAGGAACAGGCGAAGCTTGCAACTCCGACGCCGACCCCGACGCCGGACCCGGCGGGAAAGGGGGAAACCAACTGGCGCGGCGGCGACTGGACAAACCGGGACGACATCCTGCCACATAGGAATGAAGAGGGCTATATCGTTTTCGGTGCCTATGAACAGGATGGGGACGAGAGTAACGGTCCGGAGCCCATCGAGTGGGAGATACTGGAAGAAAACGGGAACGGAACGTTCCTCGTGAGCCGTTATGTTCTGGATGCGCAACCATACAATACAGAATATACAGGTGTGACCTGGGAGAACTGCACGCTAAGAAGCTGGCTGAATGAGGAGTTTCTGAACAAAGCGTTTACGGCAGGGGAGCAGGAGCGGATCCGGATAACGGAGCTGGAAAATCCGGATAATCCTCAATCCGGGGCACCCGGAGGAAACAGTACAAGTGACCGGATCTTTCTGCTCAGGGTAGAGGAAGTCTTCTCGCATTACAGCTATAACAACTGGTATGATGAATATCAATGTGGTTACAGCCAGGAGCTGATCATCACGCCGACGGCCTATGCAAAGCAGCGGGGAGTATACAGTTATGTAATAGACGAAGACGATTACAATGGTACAAAATATGAAGAT
>JAEEGL015288136.1_pt1 | contig 22073 bp, 19 predicted proteins | sample 9134231 | NCBI WGS metagenome assembly JAEEGL01 (sample SAMN16246548, study PRJNA631951) | gut metagenome | biome: gut microbiome; feature: rumen; material: fiber-attached | host: Bos | place: Iran: Karaj | collected 2018-10 | reverse complement strand
ATCTTTGTCTGTGCTTGTCTCTTTTTGGCCTCTTTTCCTCCAATGTCTTGAACCGTAGCTCGCTACGCTTCTTCGACCCTGAAGCCAAATTTGCTCAAAAATAGACTAAGCACAATTCAAAGCTAATTTTTAGAACATACCTTAAGGCACAACTTACCGAGGTACAGAATCACATAGAGGGCGTTCAGGCTCTCATCAACCTCTACACAGCCTTAGGCGGTTTCTAAAGATATTTGTCGGTGGCATCGAGGATGAGGTCCATCTCAAACCCACGGGAGAGGAGGTGACGAACAAGCTTGCCTTTGCGTTGGTATGGGTCGGTTTCGCGCAAGGTGTGGTCTTTTTGGCGAAGAGCATCTGTGAGCGCTTGCAGATAATCCTCTTCAGGTATTGCCTCCATTCCCTCGGCTATTTCCTCATCGCTCAGACGAAGGTGACGAAGCATCTGTCTTATTTTCACTCTGCCCCAATGATTGTAGCAGAACTTGTCGTGACAATAAGCTCTGGAGAACCGTTTGTTGTCAATATATTTCTCCTTGATGAGATGACAAATGATATCCTCCGTATCTCTGTCTGAAATGCCCCATGACAGGAGTCTCTCCTGCATCTGGGATGTGCAATACTCACGGCAACTGCAAAGACTTGCAGCTTTTGCAAGTGCCTGCTCTTTGCTTAATTCACAACTCATAATTCATAATTATCTTTTTGCGCACACAAACCGCTCATTGTCATATTGGTCCTTAATTATATTTGCCTCTCTGTAACCTTTTTGTCGCAGAAGTTCGGCAACCTGTGTGCAGTAGGCCCTGTTTGCTTCGAAGAAGATTTGTCCGTCATCGGTGAGGTGTAGGAGACCGTAATCCGCAATCGCACGATAGAAGAGCAAAGGGTCGTCGTCAGGCACAAAGAGTGCAATATGCGGCTCGTGCATGAGGACATTGTCGTCCATCTCCGCAGCCTCGCTTTCGCAGATGTAAGGCGGGTTGCTGACGATAGCCCCCTCCCCGCTCCCCCTTTGGGGGAGTGCTTTGGAAGCGAAGATGTTTCCTGTTTGGACACTCCCCCAAAGGGGGAGCGGGGAGGGGGCTAATATGTCTCCTTTCACAAACTCCACCTCCGCACCGAGGCGTTGGGCATTCTTGCGGGCAATGGCTAAGGCTTCTTCCGAGACATCAAGAGCTGTCACGCGATAACCGTCAAGGGCAAGGGTGATAGCTATGCAGCCGCTACCTGTTCCAATGTCGAGTACACGGCTTCCCTGCGGAACCTTCTGTCGAACAAGTTCGACCAATTGTTGTGTCTCAGGCCTCGGAATGAGCACGCCTGGAGCAACGAGAAACTCGCGTCCGCAGAACTCCTCACTTCCCAAAACATACTGCACTGGCTCTCCTTTGGCAACTCTTTTGATAATTATTTCCAGCTCTGCTTTGTCGTCTGCGGATAATGTTGTATCTTTGCCCAAAAGAATATCCATGCGTGAGAGGCCGAAACGCCTTCTCAGCACTAACTCATAGATTGCCCGCGCTTCGCGGGAATCATATATCTCTTGTAGCTTTTGCAGTTCTTTCATGCTGCAAAGATACAAAGAAAATTAGAAACTAAGACAATAAGACAATAAGAAAGATGAGTGACGACATAAAATTCATGCAAAGATGCCTTCAACTTGCTCAATGCGGAGAAGCAGGGGCCGCGCCTAATCCTATGGTGGGAGCTGTGGTGGTGTGCGACGGACGCATCATCGGCGAAGGTTATCATCGGCGATGCGGCGGGCCTCATGCAGAGGTGAACGCCATCAGAAGCGTCAAGGAAAAGCATCTCTTAAGCCGTAGCACTATCTATGTCAGTCTTGAGCCATGCAGTCACTACGGCAAGACTCCACCTTGTACGGAACTCATTATCAAGAGTGGTATTCCTCGTGTGGTTGTTGGGTGCATTGATGCATTTGCAGAGGTCAACGGATTAGGCATTAAGAAGTTGCAAGAGGCAGGATGCGAAGTCGTTGTTGGTGTCCTTGAGAAAGAGTGCCGAGAACTGAACCGTCGCTTCTTCACCTTCCATCAGAAGCACAGGCCATGGGTTCTGCTCAAGTGGGCACAAAGCGAGGACGAGTATATAGGGGCCTACCCCCAGCCCCTCCCAAAGGGAGGGGTTACAAACCGCAGCATAACCCCCTCTCCTTTGGAGAGGGCTGGGGAGAGGCTTCTTTTTTCCAATCCTTTGACCCAAACACTTGTGCATCGCCTTCGTGCAAGGTGTCAAGCCATCCTTGTTGGCACAAACACAGCACTTGTCGATAACCCCTCTCTAACCACAAGACATTGGCAAGGTCCCAACCCTTTGCGCCTGACTATCGACCGAAAGGGCATCCTGCCACCTGACCTTCATCTTAAGGACGGCAGCACGCCTACCGTCATCTATTCCCACGAAAGCCTTCCAGAAATTCTCAACGACCTTTATCGGCGCGGCATACAAAGTCTCCTTGTGGAAGGTGGAGCGAAACTGCTCCAAAGTTTCATCGACACAGGTCTTTGGGACGAAGTCAGAATCGAGATTGCCCCCATACGCCTAGGTCAAGGCATAAAGGCGCCGACACTCTCAAACCATCAGCAAAAAAGAGTGAACAACTACGGCGGTCATATCATACAATACTTCCGTCATGAAACGTAAAAAATATGGAATAAAGTGTTGCACAAAGCACTTCATTCCCTAATTAAACTTAAAACAAGCCCTTCATTACGATTTAATTCTTAATTCTTAATTCTTAATTCTTAATTTCTTCGTATCTTTGCACCTTGAAATTACACACACACGCTATGCGCGCAAAAATATTTAGGAATTATTGGCTGTTAACGCTTCTCTTCTTGCCATTCATAGCATCATCGTGTTCCAAAGAAGAAGATGTTGCAGAATCCAATGACTATTGCTATATAAAGTCCGTTACTTTGGGAAATGTCAAGCGTCAGATTGCTTCAATCAACACCACGTTTGCAGGCAGTTCCTTCGAAATGACTATCAATCTGCGCGACAACACCATTGAGAACCGAGACTCTCTGCCCTACGGAAGCCAACTCTCTGCTGTTACCGCAAATATCGTATTCGACGGTTCCACGCTTATGTACCGCCCAAAGTTTTCAAACAGCGAATGGACTTCCTACAATTCTACCGACAGTCTTGACCTTACAAGGCCTTTGGAACTCTACCTTACCAGCAACGACAAACTTAGCAGTCGCATCTATACCTTCAAGGTAAATGTGCACAAGCAAGAGGGCGACTCACTCTATTGGAGGAAGTGCGAAAGCAATGTGTCTCAACTTACAGGCTTATCAAACACGAAAGCCTTTGTCCTGAACGACAAACTGATGGTGCTCGGCAACAACGGTACGAGCATTATCCTCGCTGAACGCTCTGGAATAGAAGTACGTGGTACATGGGAAGAGAATGCCACAGACATGCCCCTTACCGCCGACTTGCAAACACTTCGCCAACTGGAAGGCACGCTCTACCTCAGCACAAGCGACGGCAAAATCCTTTCTTCCTCAGATGCAAAGACTTGGAATCAAGAGGGTTCTGACTATTCCGCACCCCTGACACTCATCGAAAAGACAAAAGACTTCTTTTACGCCATTTCTGTCTCGAAAAACGAAAATAAAACTATTTGTAAGTTGCTGCGCTCCACCGACGCAACAACATGGGAAGAAGACAAACTCGATTCAGAAACGACCTTCCTGCCGGCTTATGCCATCAGTGCATTGAGCATTCAGCAGGCCAACGGCAACAAGCGCATAGTCCTGATTGGACAAAGAGACAGCGACGAAAGTGAGGAGGAAGACGCGACATTAAAGAATGCCTACAAAAACGCACTCGTATGGTACAAGATGTGGAATGATGGATGGAAAGCCCAAGAAAAAGATGCAGAGTGGATTTACTTCCCTGTCTCTCCCGACAACACCATCCCCTGCCCACGACTGAAATACTTCAACCTATTGCCCTACGACGGCAAATGCATCGCCTTCGGCGGGGCTTCGCTTGATGAGTCCCATAAAGCTCTTGATGTGATGTACGTCTCTCAGGATTATGGTGTTACTTGGCGTCCGAGTACCACAATTCGTATGCCCGCAGAGCTGAAAGGTACCGATGGCTGCATCACAAGTACCGTCGATGACAATAACTTCATCTGGATAATTACTAACTCACAAGTATGGCGAGGAAGACTGAACAGACTTGGATTCGCACAGCAATAACCGTCTGCTACCTATTCTTCTGCTTTGCTATAAATGCCGAGGAAGAGGTGGAGTACAAGATGGATATGGGTGCAGGGCTTGGCGGTTGCTTCTATATGGGTGATGCCAATGGCGTTCCTTTTGCAAACCTCAGTGCAATGGGAGCCATTACAGCTCGTCGCATCCTTAACCCACGAATGGCAGTCAAAGCAAACATCGCCTTCGGACATATTCATGGCGAAACCGACGGCTTTATCCCAACGAATGCATATATCGAAGCTGCCGAAGGTGGCACACCAACAAAGGTGAACTTCTCGCGAAATGTTCTGGACGTAGGTGCACAATTTGAAATGAACTTCTGGGGCTTTGGCACAGGAGTCGGATATAAAGGCAATAGTCGCATAACCCCATACATTTTGGCAGGCATAGGTCTTACCCTCGGAATGGGCGGTGGTGCTGGAATGTGCGGCGGAATGAACATCCCTGTTGGTTTGGGTGTAAAGTACAAACTCAAGCCTCGCGTCAACCTCGGCTTCGAGTGGACAATGCGCTTCAGCACAACCGACAAACTTGATGCAACGCCTCAGGGAACGCAGTTGAAAGACCCTTACGGCATAAAGAGTGCAATGTTCAAGAACAAAGACAGCTACAGTTTTGCCATGTTCTTCATTACATACGATATGTTCCCGAAACTGCGCAAATGTAATAACTGAAATTATTAGGATTAGGGATTAAGGATTTTAGTTTAATGAAAATATAGGTTTCATGAAAGATATTATCGATTTCGACAGAAACAACATTCCAGAGTCAATCGCCATCATTATGGACGGCAACGGACGCTGGGCACAAGAGAAAGGTCTTCCTCGTTCCAACGGACACCTCCAAGGGGTCGATAACGTGACACGCATCACTTCCGAGTGTGCCAGGCTTGGTGTCAAGTACCTGACTATGTACACTTTCTCGACAGAGAACTGGAACCGCCCCGAAGCAGAAGTTAAGATGCTGATGGGTCTCGTCGTTGATAAACTTGAGGACGAGATATTCATGAAGAATGACATAAGGTTCCGCTATATAGGCGATCTTGAAAGGTTGCCAGCTCCAGCCCGTCAGCGCGTGCTGGATTGCATGGAGAACACCAAGAACAACAAACGCATGACAGCAGTCACAGCCCTCAATTACAGTAGTCGTTGGGAGCTGACAAAGGCAATGCGCGATGCTGCCAAGGAAGTTCAGGCTGGACACATCAAGCCGGAAGATATTACTGAAGAATATATCTCCAATCATCTTGAAACGAGTTTCATGCCCGACCCCGACCTCCTCATTCGCACAGGCGGCGAACTTCGCATCAGCAATTACTTGCTTTGGCAATGTGCCTACAGCGAGTTCTATTTCTGCGACACCTATTGGCCTGACTTCCACGAAGAAGACCTCTACAAGGCAATCGCTGCCTACCAGCAAAGGCAAAGGCGCTTTGGAATGACGGGAGAGCAAGTGACCAAAGGCTGAATCTTGTAACTACGGCAAAACAAAAGTGAAAAGGACTTACCTTATTATATTTGGCCTCTTCGGATTGCTCCTTCCCCTGCTTTCGCAAGTGGGGCATAGAGAAATCGCTCCTGACATCGACTATAGCCGCACTCCCAGGCAATACTATATTGGACAGATTACCATCGATGGGGTGAAGAACTATGACGATAACCTTCTTATCGGCTTGAGCGGTTTGAGCAAAGGGCAGAAGATAGAAATCCCCGGCGATGAGATAACAAAGGCTGTGAAACGCTATTGGCGCAACGGACTTTTTAGCAATGTGGCAATCAGTGTTGACAGCCTTATCGGTGATTCTGCCTACCTTCATATCCAACTCACACAACGTCCTCGCATATCGGAAATCAATTACTCTGGCGTAAGGAAGAATGAACGTGATGACCTAAAAGAGAAGCTTGGTTTGGTGAAAGACAATCAGCTTACGCCCAATATGATTGACCGTGCAAAGATTCTTGGCAAAAGATATTTCACGGAAAAGGGCTTCAAGAATGCTGAGATAAACATTGTGCAAAGAGATGATGCTGGAGCACCCGACAAAGTAATTGTGGACGTGAATGTTGAGAGGAAAGACAAGGTAAAGATTAACCATATCTATATCAATGGCAACAAGCATCTGAGCACGAAGAAGATCAAAGGCAGCATCATTAAGCCAGGCATATTGAAGAAGATACATGAAAAGCATTCGATGGCAAGCTGGTTCAGGAGCAAGAAGTTCGTTGATGCAAAATATAAGGAGGCAAAGGACAACCTGCTTGCAAAGTATGGCGAACTGGGTTATCGCGATGCCATCATTCTCTCGGATAGTGTAGTGCCCCATAATGAGCAGGATGTAAATATATACATCAACATCGAGGAAGGTCAGAAATACTACGTCCGCAACATCGAGTGGGTGGGCAATACGCTCTATCCTACAGAAGTTCTGAACGAGGTATTGCGCATGAAGAAAGGTGATGTTTATAATCAGAAACTTCTCAATAATCGCCTGATGCAGGACGAAGATGCTGTAGGCAACCTTTACTACAACAACGGCTACGTCTTCTCCCGCCTTGAACCTGTTGAGACAAACATTGTTGGCGACTCTGTTGATTTGGAGATGCGAATCTTCGAAGGCCCGCAAGCACACATCAGCCACGTCCGCATCAGCGGCAACGACCGCGTCTATGAGAATGTTGTCCGAAGGGAACTTCGTAACAAACCCGGTGATCTCTTCTCGAAGGAAGACCTCATGCGTTCCTATCGTGAAATTGCATCTCTTGGGCACTTCGACCCCGAAGCCATCGACCCAAAGGTGGAACCCGACAGAATAAACGGAACTGTTGACATCAACTGGGGACTTACACCAAAGAGCAACGACCAGATTGAGTTCTCGCTTGGCTATGGGCAGACGGGTGTCATAGGCCGTATTGGACTTAAGTTCAGCAATTTCTGTATGGCAAACCTCTTCAGCAAGAAGGGAATACGGCGAGGTGTGATGCCTATGGGCAACGGCGAGACGCTCAGCATCAGCGGACAGACAAACGGACGTTACTATCAGTCCTATAGTGTCAGCTATATGAACCCGTGGTTTGGCGGAAAGCGTCCAAATAATTTCAGTCTAAGTGCTTTCTTCTCGAAGCAGACAGACGTGAGCGACAACTACTACAACTCCGCTTACTACAACAACTACATGAATAGTTATCTCTACGGCTATGGCAACAGCGGATACAATTACTATGAGAACTACTACGACCCGGATAAGTTCGTAATGCTCTTCGGTATGTCTGTAGGATGGGGCAAACGTCTGCGCTGGCCAGACGACTGGTTTACGTTCTCTGCTGAACTGAGCTATACACGCTACATGCTCAAGAACTGGCAGTATTTCCTCATGTCCAATGGTAACTGCAACAATATTACCCTGGGCTTCACATTGAGCCGCAACAGTACCGACAATCAGATTTATCCCAGAAAAGGCTCTGAGTTTTTGGTTAGTGCATCGTTAACTCCTCCATATAGCGCCTTTGTCAAGAAAGACTACGCCAACCTTGCAACGAACTCCAATAGCGCGACCTATAACAAGGAGATGCAGGAGAAATACCGTTGGATAGAATATCATAAGTGGAAGTTCAAGACCCGTACCTACATTGCTTTGACGGGTGGCAACAAGTGTCCCGTCATAATGGCACGTGCAGAATTCGGCATTTTGGGACATTACAATAAGGATAAACGCTCGCCCTTTGAAACCTTCTATGTGGGCGGTGACGGAACAAGCGGCTACAGCACGACCTATGCTACCGAGACTATCGGTATGCGAGGCTACGACAACGGTTCGCTCACGCCAAGAGGAGAGGCGGGTTACGCCTACGACCGTTTCACAGTGGAATTGCGCTATCCCTTCATCTTGAGTAACAGTACGAACATCTACGGCTTGGCTTTTGCTGAGGGAGGTAATGCTTGGAGCAACATCAAGGACTTCAATCCGTTGGATATGAAACGCTCGCTTGGCGTTGGTGTCCGCATCTTCCTGCCTATGGTCGGTTTGCTTGGCATAGACTGGGCTTACGGTTTCGACAATGTCTTTGGCAGCAAGACCTATGCTGGCAGCCATTTCCACTTCATTCTCGGACAAGAATTCTAATCGCAAAGTTACACATTATTATAATTATTCTAATCAGAAAACAACTATGAAGAAGATTTTGATTGCAATGCTGATGCTGCTGGGCAGCTCAACAATTTGGGCACAAAAGTTCGTCGTAGTCGATATGGACTACATCCTGAAGAACATTCCTGCATACGAGCGAGCAAGCGAACAGCTCAATCAGGTAAGCAAGAAATGGCAGGCAGAGGTCGATGTGCTGACCACCGAAGCACAGACGCTATACAAGAACTACCAGTCGGAAGCCGTCTTCCTGAGCGAGGAGCAGAAGACCAAGCGCGAGGAAGCAATTGTTGCCAAGGAGAAGGAAGCTGCCGAGCTGAAGAAGAAATACTTCGGTCCGGAAGGTGAACTCTTCAAGAAGCGCGAAAGCCTGATGGCTCCCATTCAGGAGGAAATCTACAACGCAGTAAAAGAGATATGCGACCACAAGGGCTACAGCCTTGTGCTGGACAGAGCCAGCGATGCCGGCATCATCTTTGCAAGCCCGAAGATAGACATCTCAAACGAAGTGCTCACAAAGCTGGGATACAATTGATTAATTGTTATAACGCAATAAAGATAAAACGATAAAACGATAAAATACAAATAACAAAACGCTATGAAAAAAATTATGATTGCCATCTTGATGATGGCCCCTATGAGCCTTTGCGCTCAGAAGTTCGCTCATTTCAACACCGCAGACATCATTCCCAACATGAAGGAATACGCTACAGCGATGGAGGAGATGCAGAACATGCAGAAACAGTTTGAGGACGATATGAAGCTCATGCAGGACGAACTGCAAAAGAAGAGTGAGGAATACCAGAAGGAACAAGCCAACTTGCTGGAGAATGTGCGCCAGCGTCGCGAACAGGAACTAAACGATCTTTATAATCGTTTGCAGCAGTCCTATCAGGACAATCAAACAGCTTTGCAGAAAGCGCAGACCGAGAAGATGAGTGCCATCAGCGAAAAGGTGCTGTCTGTCGTCAAGAAGATTGGCGAGGAAGGTGGCTATGTCTATATCGTAGATACAAGCTCCGGTGTTATTCCTTTCGTAAGCACCACGCTTAGCACGGACATCACCGAACAGGTGAAGAAGGAGTTGGGTATTCAGTAGTCAACCCAGGATTGACAATTAAATCTTAAACCTATGAAACGCTTATTATTCATTCTCCCGCTGTTGCTGTTCTGCATTACCGGCTCGGCACAGATACAGTTCGGGTATCTCAGCTACGACAAGGTGCTTTGTGAAATGCCCGAATATACTAAGGCAAAGAAAGACTTGGCTACCTTGAAAGCCAAGTACGAGGCTGAGGCACAGAAGGGTGAGGAAGACTTCCAGAACAAGTTCGTCGATTTCCTGCAAGGGCAAAAGGACTTTCCTCAAGCCATTATGCAAAAGCGCCAGGCAGAGCTTCAGGCACTTATGGATGCAGGAGTCGCTTTCCGCCTGAAGTCGCAGGAACTGCTTGCACAGGCAGAAAAGGACATGATGCAGGAGGCCTACACACGCCTGAACACGGCTTTGCTTGAGATAGGAGCCGAGTTTGGTTACATCCTCATCGTCAACACCGACAACAATACCTGCCCTTACATCAATCCTGCTATGGGAGTTGATGTGACAGAACTGGTGCGCGAGAAACTTGGTCTGGGCCAAAAGACGGAGACCCCTGCATCTGAATAAAGGTGGTACATCGTTAATCGTGCATTCAAATGGGTCCTATCGGTGTCTTTGACTCAGGTTATGGCGGACTGACCATCCTGCGGCAGATACGCAGGATAATGCCTCAGTACGATTACCTTTACCTGGGCGACAATGCCCGTGCTCCCTATGGCACACGTTCCTTCGATGTTGTATATGAGTTCACGCTTCAGGCTGTTCGCTACCTCTTTGCCCAGGGTTGCCATTTGGTGATATTGGCCTGCAATACGGCTTCTGCAAAGGCACTCCGAAGCATTCAGCAAAACGACCTGCCGAAGCTCGACCCGCAGAGAAGAGTCTTGGGTGTGATACGCCCCACGGTCGAGGTCGTTGGGAACTTCTCGAAGAGCCGCCACGTGGGAATCATGGCTACACCTGGAACCATTCGCAGCCACACATACGAGCTGGAGATTGCCAAGCTTTCGCCCGATATCCAAGTGACGGGCGAGGCTTGCCCCATGTGGGTCCCTTTGGTCGAGAACGAGGAATACGATAGTCCTGGAGCTGATTATTTCGTGCGGGAGCGCATAGACAACCTGTTGCGGCGCGACCCCCTCATCGACAATGTGATACTTGGCTGCACCCACTATCCCCTTCTTCTTGGCAAGATTCGCCAGTTCATGCCTGCAAGCGTAAACATCATAGAGCAAGGAGAATATGTGGCTCAGAGCTTGAAGGACTATCTTTTCCGCCATCCAGAGATGACTCAGCGGATTTCCGAAGGTGGTGCGGCACGTTTCCTTACCACGGAACAAGCTGAGACTTTCCAGGCGAAAGCCACCATCTTCATGGGCGAACCGCTTAAGGCAGAAAGAGTTCAACTGATTTGACGCTTGGGCAGTTGGACGTGTTTGCAAAAGAATCTTGTAATTGTAAAAACAGTAATATCGTAGAAATGGAGAGAGCAGACGCACTTGTCATCATCCCGACTTACAACGAGAAAGAGAACATCGAGGCCATCATCAGGGCCGTAACTTCTCTGGAAAAGCCTTTCGACATCCTTGTCATTGATGATGGGAGTCCTGATGGCACAGCCGCTATCGTGAAACATCTCATGGAAGGTGAGCTGTCCGGAAGGGTGCATCTTGTTGAACGCTCTGGCAAGCAGGGACTTGGGAAAGCATATATCTGTGGCTTCAAATGGGCTTTGGAGCATGGATACGACTACATCATTGAGATGGATGCCGACTTCAGTCACTCTCCAAGCGACTTGCCCCGCCTCTATGCAGCCTGCCACGACGAAGGCTACGACGTAAGTGTGGGCAGCCGATACATCACCGGCGTTAATGTCGTGAACTGGCCTATTGGTCGTGTCCTCATGTCGTATTATGCTTCAGCCTACGTCCGCACCATTCTTGGGATTTCTCTTCGCGACACCACGGCTGGTTTCGTTTGCTGGACGCGCAAGGTGCTGGAAACCATTAACCTCGACGACATTCGCTTCAAGGGTTATGCTTTCCAGATAGAGATGAAGTACACCGCCCTTCGTCTCGGCTTCAGAATCAAAGAGGTTTCTGTTGTCTTTGTCAATCGCGAACTTGGCACCAGCAAGATGTCGGGCGGTATTTTCAGCGAGGCCTTCTTTGGTGTCATGCGCCTTCGCCTCAAGAAATTTAAGGGTTGCAAGTAGGGACTTCCTTTTTGCAACAAACAGGTATTTTGGGGGCGTGCTCCACGACACACGTTAAGTTTGCCAACGACACGCGTGTAGTTTGCCTGCGACACACGTGTAGTTTGTATCATGTGCAGGCATCCCTTCGTCTGTTGGTGAAAATCGGCGAACCGACTGGTGCAAGTCGGTTAAGCGACTGGAGCAAATCGCTTAAGCCACTGTTGCAGATACCTTCAGGTATCTGCCCCCATTCCCTAAGCCCTTTGCGCTAAAGAACCAGCATCTAATTTGGTGCAGAGCCATTCATCTCCAAGAATTCTTTGTAGGCTTTGGGCAGCTCTGTGTCCTTGTAGATGCCGAAGGCTTTTGTGGCTATCAGGAAGCTCTTCACGTCGCCCCTCAAGATGTAGGAGCAGATGGCGTAGTCCAACATCTTCTTGATTTGACAATTTAACGATTCACAATTTGACGATTGGGCCTCTGGTGCTTCTTTTTCGTTGTAGTAGCGTGCCAGGCGGAGCATCTCGATGGGCAGGGGATAGCCTCCCACGAAGTTGTCGGCGCGAAGAGGAACAGACCCCTCCAAACCTCCCCGTAATGGGAGGCTTTTTGACTTCTCAATCTTGAGCCTCGATTTTTCAACAAACTCTTTGTGGCAGGAGGACTTGGCAAGTATCTCCAAGAACTTCTCCGCTATCTCAAATTCACCTTCCTTTATGCTGTAGTCCGCCAGTTGTCTGAGGCTGGAGAAGCAAGTGCCGTTTCTCTGTAGCAAACTATATTCCTGGGCATGATGAAAGGCCTCGTCGTAGATGCCTAAGTTCAAGTAGAACAATCTGTTGAACTGCGAAGCGACATATTCCGATTTGTGCGGATAGAAGAAGAGTTCCTCGTCGTTTATGGGATAATCGAGCAGGTTGTCGGGCAATGTGCCAAGTGCGCTTTCGGCAAGCAGAGCGTAGCGCAGGGCAATGCCGCTTCCCCGCATGGCATAGCTCTTAACGTGTTCCCTGTAGAGCAGGTCTTCCCATCGTTGTTCATTGGAAAGGCAGAGCATCTTCTTTACAAGCTCGCCATCTTTATTGAACTTGCTCGTCAGGGGGGCAAAATATTCATCGCTCCATTCCGTATAGCGTTGCTCGAAAGGGATGAAGCTGACCTGCTGGCTGTAGGCAAGCGGCGTGACTCCCAGCAGTATCAACGGAAAAATCCAATAGGCAGACTTCTTCACGCCAAAGCTCCTGAAAGCCAATGCTGTTTGGCAGACAAGCAACAAGGCGAGTAGGGGAGTCTTCATCAACATAAACCCTATGGGGACGCAAAGTAGAGACCACACCAAACCTCCCCATAATGGGAGGCTTTTGTTTCTCCCCCTTACGGGCAATTGCCTGTTGGCAGCAGAGCAATTGGGGAGCGCAAGCGACGGAGGGCAAAAGTTAGAGAGGGTCTTCTGATAAATCAGCAACAAAGCAAAGAAGAACACCCATTGCAACAGGAAAGAGAGGCAGAATGTGCAGAAGAAGCCAAGCAGCAGGGGAGGCAGCAAAGCCAGAAGCCTCCACCATCCCCTCCCAAGGAGGGGTGAAAGGGCTGCATAGGCAAGCACGCCAATAAGTCCCAGTACCAATGCCTCGATGCTTGCTGCGACATAAGGCGAGCTGTAGAACTGTATCAGGAAGTCGGCCAGCCAATTGGTGAAGGCAGGCGGCATTGCCAGCTTAAGATGCCAGTAGTCCCACGTCGACACCCAAAAGTCGTCCCCCTCCATCGTGATATAGGTATAGGGGAACTGCTTGGCCGTGTAGATGGCGAAGAAAAGCATCAAGGCCAAAAGAGACCCCCCAACCCCCTTTAGGGGGAGCTGTTTGCGAGCGGGATTATGACGATTAACTTTATTCATCTTGGATTACTTGTATTCCCCCTAAAGGGCGTCAGGGGTTCTGGAAGAACCTTGCCAGCTCGTCTTTGCTGACGACGACGGGTGCCTTGATGAACTCCGGCACGTTGTAGGCCATGAGCAGCAGCAGGTTCTCCTCGGGGTCCTTCTGCGGCAGGAGGAAGGGCTTGTGGAATTGCTTGCCGTCCCAATAGGCGAGCATCAGGCGGGTGTAGCGTCCGTCGAAGCGTTTCGTGACGTACATCATCCACTTTCCGTTCGAGCTCCATGCGTGGAAACTCTCGGCACGGTTGCTGTTCAGGATGTCCGTGGGCACCATTTCGCCCGTCTTGAGGTCCATCATCTTGAGGTCTGATTCCGAGTGGTAGAGGTTGTAGCCGCCGCATTCGCCAAGCGAGAAGAGCATGTACCTTCCGTCGGGGGTCAGCCTCGGCATCATGGCCGTGCCGCCTCGCTCGCAGGCACTATAGACGGTATCGACGGCTCCCAGCTCTCCCGTCTCCGCGTCGAAAGGCACGCGCACGATGCTGTAGTGCAGCTTGTCGGTCTCCAGGGGCATGTTTACGGGCTTGGCTGTGCTGAAGTAGAGCCACTGGCCGTCGGGCGAGAAGGAGGGGAACATCTCGAGGTTCAGGCTGTCGGTGAAGCGCTCGTCCTGCAGGACCTTTTCGTTGTCAATGTCATAGACAATGAGATCCGACCACAGGTCGTACACCTCTATCTTGTTCCGGCTCTGTCCGTAGAAGCTTTGGTGCGTGGAGTTGCTGGAGAAAGCGATGTAGCGCTTCGAGGGGTGCCAGATGTTGTACGAGCCGTGCCTGCCGCCACTCATCTCCTTGATATCCACCTTCTTCATCTTGCCGTCGCGCATCACGACGGTTCCGCCATTCTTGCCACGGGCGTGGAAGGTGAAGTTCTTCGGGTCGTAGTTGGCAAACGAATGGCAGTTCACGCACCCTTTGTTGTTCTGCGAGTTCTCGATGATTGGCTCAACGTCGAAGTTGGTAATGTTCCGCTGGTAAATGCCCATCCTGTTCCAGCCTTCATAACCGGGAGGCAGCAGTCGATAGGCAATCCAAGGGTCAATCTCGTCTTGAGTAACGTAAATGGGGAAAGGCTTGTATGTAACGCCGTCAGGATGTTCTTTGTTCCAAACGGATAAGGTAACAGACAAAGAAGCCCCCTCCTGCTCCCCCTTTGGGGGAGTGTCCAAGCTGCAAACGCTTTCGCTTCCCAAGCACTCCCCCAAAGGGGGAGCGGAGAGGGGGCCGATGGCTTTTTTCCACGCCTTGACGGGTATCTCGATGTGGTCTGACCCGCTTACATCCAAGGTCTCGCCTTTATCATTAGTGATGATGGCTCGAATAAGCTCGGCATTAGGGACGGAAAAGTTCAGGGGACAGATGTTCGCAGGAACTGTCACCCCGATGTAGTCTGGGAATATCTCGGGCAAGGCGTCAACGCTGTCCTTTGCCTCTCGCTTTGAGCAGGACACGAGGAGGCAGCAACAAACAAAGACAAACAAACACTTTGACCTCATCGAAACACCTTTTATCAGTTTCCGTGATGCAAAAGTACGAAAAAGAAAGGAAAGGACAAAACTTTATCGGTGAAAACTTCGATTGTCATCTGTCAAAGCACTTTTTCAGCCTTCCAGAATTATATAACTTCGTTTTTTAACCCAAATCGGTCAAAACATTAAGGGCGGGAAACTGAAACCGACATCTCGGAACAGTTCTCCGCCCTTGCTTTGGTTATTGGCTATTGACGATTGCCTATTTCACCAACACCTTTTTGTCATCTATGACATTGATGCCACGGCGCGGTACTGCCAGCTTGCGACCACTAAGGTCATAGACATTCTCCTCCTTGGGGGAGGTCGGGAGGGGGCCTATGCCGTCTTCGTAGTCTGGCCCATAGGTCTTGAAGCTGCGCTCGCGCTGGATGACTTTCTGCTCCACGTTGCCTGCCGAGTCGGTTGCAAGCACACAGAAGCCGTAGTCGATGCCCTCGAAGATATGGTAGTCGAACTGCGGGCTTTCCGTCTCGCCTTCCTTCCACCACGGTGCATTCTCGCCAGCCTGCACATACCACTCGTACTTCCAAACACCCGACCGGGCATCGAAGGCATCTGCCGTGATGCGCAGCGTGCTGTCGTTCACCATCCACGAGTTGTCGATGTTGCTCGTCGGCGGTACAGCATCCACGATGTTCGTCCAAGTAGGTGTCAGGACTGTCTCATTGTTGTCAAACACATTGCCAGAGCGGTTTGGAATGATTGTGCCGTCTGGAAGATTTGGCTTCAAAGAGATGTCGAACGAAGCCTCGCCTAAGCCGCTGCCATCGAAGTTGACAGGCAGTACACCTACCATCGGGTCGTCTGACGGTTCCATCGTCATCGGGTCAAGGCTGGAGATGTGCCAACGGACAATACCTGTTCTGTCGTTGATTGTACCCTCAATTTGTGCAATGGCATTGATTTCAGGCCGCATGTCCATCGTGCTGATGAAGTTCCGCTCTCCTGTCAATTCCATGCTCTTGTTGCCAATCGTTATCCGTGTGGGATTGTAAGTTGAGAGGTCGAACAGGTTCACATCAAGGGTATCAGTCAGATAGATGTCATGGGCAGGCGCAGTGGCAAACACTGTGTCGTTCTCAAACTGAATCGTATAGAACACATCAGTTTGTCCTTCCCTGATTGCCCTGCTGCCAGACTCTGCCACATAGCCATAAATCTCGTTAGGTTCGTGGGAGTTGACAGGGGTTGGATTAAAACTTGCTGATCCACCGTCACCATCAGGACACGGATTGGCCCATGATCTAAGAGGTGTATAGAGACACTTAATACCAATATTTATAATTTTAAAAACTCTTCCACCTATTACCCGTTTGATTGCTTCTTTCCCTAAACATATTGCATAATCTTTTGTAATATCCATTATAACAGGTTTAGGATTTTTCTGCAAATTACTTAAGTCTGGCAACTTCCCATCGCAAATATAATCGCTAAAGACCTTTGTGCTTCTGCTTTGGACTAAATCACCAGCACATGACCTGAGCGCCTCGCCGACAGAGCCAACAACATCTATTGATTCTACAATAGACTGAAAGCAGTCTATCGCCAACTTGAGAGCACATGGATCTTTACAGCCACCAGGACCGCCACCAGGACCGCCACCAGGACCGCCGCTGCCGCCACCAGGACCGCCGCTGCCGCCACCAGAACCGCCGCTGCCGCCGCCAGAACCGCCGCTGCCGCCACCAGAACCGCCGCTGCCGCCACCAGATCCGCTGCTGCCGCCACCAGATCCGCCGCTGCCGCCACCAGATCCGCCGCTTCCGCCGCCAGATCCGCCGCTGTCGCCGCCAGAGCCGCCGCTGTCAGATCCTCCTCCGCCATTGGATTTTGCAATATTGACTAATTCAGTAATGGACCAATGAGGATCCGCGAAAGCATAAAAAATGAGATTAGTCCTTACACCTTTTATAGTGAAAGGAATCGTCAAAGTGGAATGGCCGTCTAATCTTGGCAGAATAAAATCGCCGACCAAATAAGTTTTGCCTTGAACAGAAACAGTATCTAAATAGAATGCAGACAAGTCGTCATCACCAAAGACTGCAATTTCGAGATTCTTCAGCTCTTCTGGTGTGCATTGGTCGTAGAATGCCATACGCATTTCTTGACGAATTTGTTGTTTGAGATCTGTTTCAAACTTTAGATAAGGCAAATTACTGATATCGCCATTGCAGTCAATAGTTAGTGTGAATGGCATAAAGAATGCAGGGATATTACTACGATTTGTAAATCGTATATTATAGGTGGCAGAACTTCCGGACATGAACGTTGGACTGCCTTCTATCGCAATTTTAATGTCAGGCAAACTATCTCCTTCTTCGACAGAAAATGCTTCGTCAATGGTTATAGAATCTGTTTCAGCGAAAACAACCCGCAAATCATATTTCCCAAGTTGGATGGAATCGAAGATGAAGTTGGCTGTCGCATGACTGATGTCTTCAATCGTCAATGTATTTGCCTTTATCAAAGAATCATCTTTTGCCAAATACACTTTTATGCCATCGAGGAATCCATTTCCTTCTAAGGATATATTAACTGTCGAAGGCACTCCAAATGACTTTGGCGTATAAGCAAGAATAGCATATCGGTCTATCTTTTGATAGTCTAATTTAATATCTGCCTGAGATGTCCCTGTCACATCATGGATACACATGTAGTAGATTCCGTCAGCGAAAACATGACAACCGTCGAAACTGGTTGATTGGCTGCCTGAAGTAGAATATATTTCTTCGCCATTTGGAGAAAAAACTTGCATGGAACAAGCCATATTGCTTTTGAATGCAATACTATCGCCAAATTCCAATTGCATCGTGTACCAGCGGACATCATTTGATGCTATTCTATTAAATGTCTGCGTTGGCTGCAATGTTCCTACAGGCTTCACCTCCTGACTGAAAGCATAGTCAATGTACTGGTCGCTGGCATCAACCCATCGTCCGCTGTTGTCGTAGAAGCGCAGATGTATTTCGTTCTTGGCATACATCATGGGCTTTCCGCTTTTCGTTTCGAAGTGGAACAGCTTGCTGCGTAGCGGCTGTGGCTCTACGGGCAGCAGGGTGATGAGCTTCAGCGGGTCGGTCACTTCCTGCTGCACTACCGTGTGCGCCATGTCGTCGTTGTCATTTATCCAGTATTGATACTTCTTGATAGAGTTGCCTCCGACGGGCTGCTTGATGAAGTATTGCGACTTCACAGTTGTCTGTGCGCCCTTGCCATTGGTGAGCATATAAGCAATCTTGTGAAGGCCGTCCGACAGGGCTGCCACGTCGAGGTCGCAGTGGAACAAGCCTTCATGCACGCCGCTTTCTATTGTCTTGTATGGCTTGCCGTCAATGGAGAACACACAAGACAGAGCTTCCACTTCTGCATCCATAGCATTACGCAGGAAGAATGCCTCGCGAATGGAAGTAGAGGCGCCGTTCTCCATGACTGCACGAAGCTGCAACCGATGGAAGCCTATCGGCAGTTCGCTTACGTCAATCTGCCAAAGTCCGGTGCCGTTTGATGTCTGCATCTTTTCCTGCATGAACACTTTGCCGTCTATGGAGCAGACGCATGTCATGGCGTTCAGCTCCGAAGGCATTGCTTCGCGCAGGAAGAAAGCTTCGCGGTTGGTGGTAGAAGCGCCGTTCTGCATGATGGCCCGGACTTGCAGCTTATGGAAGCCGATGGGCAGTTCGCTGACATCAAGGAACCAGACCGCCGCACCGTTCTCCACGGAAACACGTTCCTGCTTGAAGGTCTCTCCGTCGATATAGCACATGAAGGTCAGCTGCCCGACGAGTTGGTCGCTCTGCATCTTATAGAAGCAGCGGGTCTCTATCTGCGAGTACAGTCCGTCTTCCCTCAGCACTTGATAGTGAAGGGAGTGGAAGCCTTCCTCCAGTTCGGTGACGTCGAAGGTCAGTGAGCCTTGCACGTCGCCTCTCACGTTCCTTACCTTTACTTCGTTGTCGAACCAATAATACCCGTTTGTCAAGGCTCCACCTTCGCGCGAGAGGAAAAAGCATCGCGTGGCAGGCGAGCTGCTCACACCCTTCCCGTCTGTCACTTGCAGATGGATGGTGTGGAAGCTCTCTGTCAGGCTGCTCAAATCTACCTCCATGCGCCAAGCACTGGAAGTAGTGCTGTCTGTTACTGCTGTGGAGATGTCACCGTCGAACCAGTAGCGGTACTCGTAGGGAGTCTGCCCTCGGGTCGAGAAGTGCAGGCACAGCAACAGCAGAGATATGATTATCTTACGCATAGTTGATGGTGTGCTAATGGGTTATTCTGCTGCCTTAACTTCAATATCTACGCTGAGCTTGCCATCGGCTGTTGACTTCGATGCGACGTTGAACTTTGTAATCTTCGGGTTTGTGGGATTGGGCGTGAAGGGCAGGTTGCCGCCATAGATGCCGAGTTCCTTGCCGTCGTCGCCCAGATACTTCGTCTTGGCTTCATCAGTCAGCTCATAAGTCTCGATTTCAGAAACTCCCCCAGTCCATGTCTTGAACACGTCTGCCATGTCTTTTGTTGTGTAGAACATGCTGCTGCCCTGTGCTGCGATATTCGTAAACATGTTAGTTGAAGCGATGCCAAGGCAGTTGTATATAAGGTGCTGGACAATCTGTTGTTGCTATCCGAGGTAGAAGAACTGCTGAGAATACAATTCCTGAAGATGGCGTAATAAGACTGGAAAGGATAGTAGACTTCAGTCCATCTCACTACGCAGTTCGTAAATTCGAAAGAATTACTTGAGTAGGAGTTGTAGCCGACGGATGGGTTCATAATCAAACTATTCACGAAAGAGATAGAGTTGCTACCATTTGTGTTATAAAAATATGATTGAATCTTGCAATGAATAAAGGCAAGGTTCTTCATATATCCATAATTGTTAGTTTGATGCATAGAACGGACCGTGTAAAAGCGCGACTTGATGAATGTTGCGTTACTAAGTGTATGGCATACGTTCACCGTGTTGTTGTCGCAATAGATGCCCTCTACGGTCAGATGCTGCTCAAGGCTGTCGGGAACATCTATCTTAAAACCTCCCACCACAACGGAAGGATAGATCTGTGCGATGGAATCCACCTGCATGCCGGCACCGCGAATGGTCACGGCTTTTGTGATGTCCGTGGCTTGGAACGAACCGGACGACAAGGTGATGACATCGCCGTGCTCGGCTGCGGCATGTGCCTCCTTCAAGGCTCTTGCACCATAGAAGGTGGAGATTTCTCCTTCATGGCTCAAGGTAGCCAATACGGAACTTTGTGCATAACTCATGGCTGCTATTGTCAGCAGGGCCAAAGAAAGGAATAACTTTTTCATTTTACCTTAAAATTTGATAGTTAATAAAAATGTTAATAAATAAGGGGTTTGTTGTTTGGCGATTGGCAGGACACAATAAAAATAGGTGCAAGTCTTCCTGATTTGCTGTCCTGAAGGTATCGCCAAACACCTGAATATACACAAATGGAATAACCCACACCTACATTGGTGCAAGTATTCACATCTTACATTGGTATATTCGTGTCGGATAAATTTTGGCGAATTTCTCAGGACACTGACCGTAAGAGCAAACACTCTATCTTCTTATGTCTTTCTATTTTATGTCATTTTCTTTTTTCTTGTTAAAACTATTCTAAATTGTCTGCTTGTTGTAGTGGTTCACGACGAGTGTCCCAAAAGTCAACTATGAAAATGGTCTCGTCTTCAATATAGTATATTAACTTGTTCTGTCTCGTTATCACAATGCTTCTGTACGAGCGGCTTCGATTGTTCAACAGTGTTTCTATTTTGCCTGCCTTGGGTGATGAGCTGAGGACATTCTGCCACTCTTCTGTCTTCTTATAAAACTTTTCTGCTGCCCGAACACCAAACTCCTCGACGATATAGTCTATGGTGTCTTGCCAGGCACGAAAAGCCTCTTCTGCCCAAATGATTTCCATAGAACAGGACTAAAGATACTTGTTCATATAACTTTGCATACGCTCTGATGCTTCTGCGCGGGAGATTGTGCGGCCTGCCGCAATGTCTGCTTCTGCGCAGTCTATACGTGCATTAAGCTCCTCAATGGTATAAGGTTGGGCCTCTTCCTTCCTTGCCTCTTCGTACAGATGGTCGGCAAGCCAGCGTTTGTTGGCTGCTGAAAGGTCATAGCCCAGAAGCATCTGCCATACACTCTGTAATGCTGTCGTACTCATTATATTTATATTATGGAAAGGTTTTGCTTCTACAAAGGTAGAATGTTTTTTAGTTCTGCCAAAGGAATCTGCTATTATTTTTGTATAAAAACGACGAAACTTGTAAAATCCCTTTGGTAGAGGTGGTGATTCGAGCAGCGACCAGGCAAATAAGATTGCATTCTTTATAGAATGCGGCGCAAAGATACGATTAATGCGATACGGACAAAGGAAATGGAGGGTTATTTTAGTTTTTCCACAAAATCAAAAACACTCGTCACTCGTCACCTTGCCTTGTATGGTTTTGATTGTCAAAGAATTGTGAGGGTGATGAGTGGGTGACGAGTGGTGACGAGTGAAAAACCATTCGTCACCCTTATGAGTTGCTAAAAGTCAGATGGTTAAGGCCTATTGGTGACGAGTGACGAGTAAAACGCATTCTAAAAACAAAAACACTCTACACTCTACACCAGCGCATCCAATTTGCTGATATTCAGTGGAATATGTGGGTGTAGAGTGGGTGTAGAGTGGTGAAGAGACTCTACACCTTGCAACTGACTGAAATACTGTGTTTTGCGATGGCTGGTGTAGAGTGTAGAGTGTTTTTGAGTTCGGATGCGATTTTTCTAACCTGAATAATTCATAGAGACTTTTTCATCTCTGAGTTGATCTTGTTTTTTTTATAGCAGTAACCTCATATGATAGTTCTGCACTGAATTACGATGTGTAATTGTAAGATT
>JAEEGL014476277.1_pt1 | contig 22073 bp, 18 predicted proteins | sample 9134231 | NCBI WGS metagenome assembly JAEEGL01 (sample SAMN16246548, study PRJNA631951) | gut metagenome | biome: gut microbiome; feature: rumen; material: fiber-attached | host: Bos | place: Iran: Karaj | collected 2018-10 | reverse complement strand
ATAGGCGCGGTCAGAATAAAGGGCGGAGAAGTAACGGAAGTATTCAATACGTACGTAGATCCGGAGTGTTCCGTACCTGCAAACATCACGGAGCTGACGGGCATCACCGACGAGATGCTCACAGGCGCGCCTTCCGAAGAGGATGCTGTAAAGGCTTTTCTTGAGTTTGCCGGTGACGACGTGCTGATAGCTCACAACGCGTCGTTTGACATAAACTTCATTTCAGCAGCAGCCAAACGTCACGGCATACCGTTCGAGCCGGTATATATAGACACGGTCGCGCTTTCGCGTTACGTAAATCCCGAGCTTAAAAAACATAAACTCGACGTAATAGCCAATTACTACGGTCTCGGCGATTTCAATCACCACAGGGCGTCGGACGACGCGGAAATGCTCGCGCTCATATTCTTCCGCATGGTCGAAAGACTTCGCGAAGAGGGCGTCGAGACGATCTCCGAGATGAATAACGCGATGTCGGGCGGTTCTGACTTTTTGAAGCAGAGAACGCATCACATCATAATCCTCGCCAAAAACAAGGTCGGACTCAAAAATCTTTATAAGCTCGTATCGTTTTCAAACCTGAAATACTTTTACAGAAAACCGCAGATACCGAAATCGGTTTTGAACGAATACAGAGAGGGTCTTATTATCGGTTCGGCATGCTGCGCCGGCGAATTGTATCAGGCGGTGCTTGACGGCAAATCGGACGAAGAGCTTAACGAGATAGCGCAGTATTACGATTATCTTGAAATACAGCCGCTTTCGAACAACCAGTTCCTCGTTAAAGAGGGGACCGTTTCAAGCGTTGAACAGCTTATCGCGATAAACAAAAGAATAATCGATCTCGGCAAAAAGAACGGCAAACCCGTATGCGCAACGACTGACGCGCACGTTATGGAAAAGTTCGACGAAATCGGCAAAAGGATCATATATCACGGCAAGAAGCTCAAAGACGCGGATAACGATATAGGCGTATATATGCGTACGACGGACGAAATGATGGACGAGTTCTATTATCTCGACGAAGAAACGAGATTCGACGTCGTTGTGAAAAATACGAACGCCGTGGCGGATATGATCGAAAACATACGTCCGATACCGAAGGGAAGTTATCCTCCGAGCATCGAAGGCGCCGACGACGAGCTGCGAGATATATGCTATAAGAATATGCACCGTCTTTACGGTGAAAATCCGCCGGACGTCGTAAAAAACAGACTTGAAAAAGAACTGAATTCGATATTTGAACACAAATTCGGCGTTTTATACGTGATCGCCAAAAAACTCGTTGAAAACAGTGAAGCGCAGGGATATCTCGTAGGTTCAAGAGGTTCTGTCGGTTCATCGTTCGTTGCAACGATGTCGAACATAACCGAGGTAAACCCGTTGCCGCCTCATTACAGATGCCCGAACTGCAAGCATTCCGAATTCATTACGGACGGTTCCGTCGGCTCAGGCTTCGATTTGCCCGATAAAAACTGTACTGAATGCGGAACGCCTTACGTCAAAGACGGCCACGATATACCGTTCGAGACGTTTCTCGGCTTCAAAGGCGATAAATCTCCCGATATAGACCTTAACTTCTCGGGTGACGTTCAGGCAAACGCTCATAAATATACCGAGGTGCTTTTCGGCGCCGAAAACGTTTTCAGAGCCGGTACGCTCGGTACTCTCGCGGCGAAGACGGCTTACGGTCTGTACGTAATGAAGTATCTCGAAGATAACGGTATAAGTCTGCGTAACGCCGAGATACAGCATCTGGTGAGCATGCTTGTCGGAAGCAAGCGTACGACCGGTCAGCATCCCGGCGGCATCATAGTCGTACCGAGAGAATATGAAGTATACGATTTCACGCCGATACAGCACCCGGCTGACGATCCGAAATCCGATATAATCACAACGCACTTTGCGTTCGAATATCTGCACGATACAATACTTAAACTCGATATCCTCGGTCACGATGTGCCGACGAAATATAAGATAATAGAAAAATACACGCATACGAATATTCTCGATACGCCGCTTACGGATCCTCAGGTGATGAAGCTGTTCACGTCGTGCGAGCCGCTCGGAATACTTCCGTCGGATATCGACGTCTCGGGTTCAGATAAACCTCTGAACAGCGGTACGTTCGGTCTGCCCGAATTCGGCACGAAATTCGTTCGTCAGATGCTTGAGGACTCTCAGCCTAAAACCTTTACAGACTTATTGCAGATATCGGGATTATCACACGGCACTAACGTTTGGCTCGGCAACGCTCAGGATCTTATAAAAAACGGCATCTGTACGATATCCGAAGTCATCGGAACGCGCGACAGTATAATGGTCTACCTTATGTATAAAGGTCTTGAACCGTCGATGGCGTTCAACATTATGGAGATCGTAAGAAAAGGCAATAAACCGCCGAAGGTGCTGAAAGAAGAGCATTTCAAGGCTATGCGCGATCACAACGTACCCGAATGGTATATTGAATCCTGCCTCAAGATAAAGTATATGTTCCCGAAGGCTCACGCCGCCGCGTACGTTATATCGGCGCTTCGGCTCGGATATCACAAGGTCTATCATCCGCTCGAATTTTATGCCGCTTACTTTACCGCCGCTCCGGACGGCTTCGACGCCGCTCTCGTTATGAAGGGCAAAGCGGCGGTGCGCGAATGGATGGCTGATTACGAGAAGAAAAAAGATACTACTCAGCGTGAAAACGACGTTTATTCCGCCTGCCAGCTCATTCTCGAAGCTATGTGCAGGGGTATTAAATTCCTGCCGGTCAAGATCGGAAAATCTGACGGCAAAGCGTTTTTGCCCGAAAACGGCAAGATAAGAATCCCGTTCGCAAGCCTCAACGGACTGGGAGAGGCAGCGGCGGAGAATATAGCCGAAGCGTGCAGAACGCACAATATCACGTCGATACTCGAGCTGAAGCAGTACGCAAAGCTTACAAACGGAGTTATTGAGATACTTCGCAGCGAGGGCGTTCTCGACGGACTTGACGAAACGAATCAGATAACGATGTTCAGCATATTCAACAATACCGACGATGACGATCAGTAACGGGTGAAGAAATGTCTGTAAAAAGAGACGAGCTTATAATTCCCGGCGCTTTACCGGAGGGAACTGATCCTTTACCGCGTTTCAGACGCCGGACGGGCTTCTGGATATTCAAAACGGGCGAAGGCTTTCCCGCCGAAGCGGCGAAGGATCTCAACAGCTGTCCCCGCACTTTGCCGTACCGTATACAGAACAGATACGGCAGAGAGCGCAAAACGCTGCGGCTTGAAACCGCCGTGATGGAAAACGAATATATAAAAGCCGTGTTCACGCCGTCTCTCGGCGGAAAACTGTGGTCTATGTACGATAAAGAGCACGGGCGCGAACTGCTGATGTCTAACCCGGTCGTACAGCCGGGCAATCTCGCCGTGCGCGACGCGTGGATGTCCGGCGGCATCGAGTGGAATTTCGGCGCTCCGGGTCATACGTATTTCACCTGCGACGACGTATGGGCGGCGGCACTTACGGACGGCGGCGGAGAAGAATTTCTTCGGATATACGAGTTCGAGCGCGCAAAAGAATGTATATGGCAGATCGACTTTCATTTGCCGCGAAATTCAAAACAGCTTTTTTCTCACGTGCGCCTTATAAACCCCGACGCTGCGGATAAAACGACGTACTGGTGGACTAATATCGCAGTGCCTGAGGACGCATGCACGAGAGTGCTGTCGTCTTCAAAAGACGTTATAGCGATCTGCGGAAATACGCTGACTTACGAGAGACTGCCGTATCTGTCCGTAATGCCCGGCGATCTATCGTATTCGATCAACGCGACGAGAAGCTTCGACTACTTTTTCCAGCCGGAAAAAGGCGTCGTGACCTCGTGGGAGGCGGCCGTCAACAAAGACGGTTACGCGTTCTACGACAGATCGAACGCCCCTCTCATATATCACAAAATGTTCTGCTGGGGCAATCACGACGGCGGCAAGCACTGGCAGCAGTACCTTTCCGACGGCGTAAACGGCGAGTATATCGAGATACAGGCGGGCATCGCAAGAAGTCAGATGCACGACAGACCGTTTCCGAAGAACTCGGTCATTGAGTGGACGCAGTGCTTCGGCGGCGCTTTCATAGAACCGGACAAAATACACGGCGTCAGTCTCGACAAAGCGGATGAAGCGTTTGGCGGTACGATAGACGGGCTCATAAGTGAAGAGACTCTGTTATATCTGGATGCCGAATACCGCAGAAGCGCCGATATAGCCGTGACAGAACGCGATATCCTGCACAGAGCGAGCGGCTGGGGTGCGCTTGAAAATATGCGCCGGGAAAAATGCGCAGAGAGAAAACTGCCCGATACGGCGTATTTCCCGTCCGACTCTGTTTCGGATGAGCAGGACGAATGGGTGTTTCTGCTAAAGACCGGAAAAATGAAGAGAACGGATCCCGATCAGATCCCGGCGTCGTGGATGGTGTCGGATAAATGGATGAAACTTCTCGAAAAAAGAGATACCTGGAACGCACATCTGCATTACGGCAATATGCTTTTTGAGCATTGGGACGATTCGTCGGTTGCCGACAAAGCGCGGTTCTGGCCGGACGCCGGCAAATTCGAAAAGCTTGCCGAAGAAGAATGGCTTTTATCAGACAGATGCGAACCTAATATATGGGCCAAGCGCAATCTCGCTGAGCTATGCAGACTGCGTGGAGATAAAGAAGCGGCAGAGAAGTATTACGATCTGATATTTTCCGATCCCGCTTCAGACTGCGATTTTTCGTTTGCGGTCGAATATATGGAGTTTCTCAACGAAAACGGCAAATATGAAAAATCGTGGGAACTGTTCAAGAAGTTAAAACCGGATTTTCAGAATAAAGACAGGATAATGATCCTCGCCGCCTCATGCGCGCTCAGGTTGAATGAACTTGATTACGTCGGCAAACTGTTCGAACGCGATCTGTCTGCGGTCAGAGAGGGTGAAACGAGCCTTACCGACCTTTGGTTCGAGTATCACGCAAGGCTGATCGCGCAAAAGACCGGAGTGATATTTGAAGAAAACCGTGAAAAACTGCTCGAAACAGCGGAGACGGAGTACCCTGCGCCGCCTCGGATAGATTTCAGAATGAGCGTCGGCAAATACGTAAAATACAGAAAAACAGAGTGAAAAGGAGCCGTGTATATGGCAGAGATAATCTCGTTTATCGGCAGAAATATGTGGATCGTATGGATAATCGTCGGTATTGCCGTTATATCGTTTATAATCGGCAAAATCAAACAAAAGGTCAGATCGAGCGCAAATTCGCTTTTTGGCGGATTATCCTTATCCAATCTGAAATATGCGATACAGAGCGCGAAAGACGCGGAAATCCATCCCGAACCGAGAACGGTTTTCGGAGCTACCTCAATATATCTGCCGCAGATATTGAAGGACTTTCCCGATTTTCACGAAAGCGACGCAATAAGCGCCGTTAAAAAACTGATATTCGAGTATCTTTCTATAAAATACGAAGGTAAAGAAGCGTTTATCGACAGTATTATCGAGCCGGGACTTGAAGGCATGATAGACGTAACAGCGGCCGAGAGCAAGGTCACGGGAGAAAAGGTACACGCGGTCGCCATTTCAAAATATGAAAAAACGAAAGAATACGCGACCATAACCTATCAGGCGTCCGTCGGTTACTCGCTTGACGGAAAACCCCTTGAGGAACGTTACGCGGTACAGTATACGCTGAAACTCCGGGAAAACGATATCGAGCAGAAAACGCTGATATGCCCTCAATGCGGCGGCGCTTTTGACTCAACCTCGCAGACGGTCTGTCCGTACTGCGGCTCGGGTATAATAAGAGATACGATAATGTCGTGGAGATTCACTTCCATAGAACAATCGTAACGGAGGAAACGATATGAACCTTTTGAACGACTTGAAAGAAGAGATGAAAGAACGCCCGCAAGGTGTTTTCAATCCGCATTTATACAGATGCCGCGGATATAACGCCTCCGCTGCCGGGTATAACTCCATGATCCGCGCCGACGGAATAAAGGCGATATTTACCGATCCCGAACCGTATATTTATAAGAACGATCTTATCGTCGGCAGTATCAGACCGTATTACGTTACGCAGACCGAAGAAGAGTCGAAAATGATCGCGGAGTATCTTTCCAAGTACCCGGAGCGCAATTTTATTCAGAATACCGACCATTTTGCGCCCGATTACTTTACCGCGGTAAATATCGGGGTTCCCGGTCTTATCGCTAAGATCGAAAGATCGAAAGCGGCGCATAAAAACGAAAAAGACAAACTTATATTTCTTGACGCGATGGAAACGACGCTTACCGCTTTGTCGTATAAGCTGATCTCTTACGCAGATAAAGCGAGAAGCCTGATCGGTACGCCCGGCTACGACGACGGCAGACTTACGCTCATTGCGGAAAACTGCACGGCTCTTACGAAAAAAGCTCCGCAGAATTTCATGCAGGGGCTTCAGCTCGTATGGATGATACACAACTGCTTCGTTTCCGAATGCCGCTATGCGATGGCTATCGGAAGGATAGATATGTTTTTATATTCTCTTTATAAGAAGGATATCGAAAACGGTACTTTGACCGATGAATTTGCAACAGAACTTCTCGCAAACGCGTTTTTGAAGATATGCGAACGCAGATATTCCGGCGGAGACGACGTGGTGAATATCTGTATCGGCGGAGTGGATGAAGAAGGGAACTGTTCCGTTAACGGATTGAGCTACTGCGTTCTTCACGCGGTACGCGACGTGAATCTTCCCGGCCCCAATCTTTCGGCGCGTATTACGCCGGATTGCCCGGACGAATTCCTGGACGAGTGTCTCAAAGTTATCGGTACCGGCCTCGGATATCCCGCTTTGATGAACGATACGGTAAATATGGCGGCTTTGTCGAGCAAAGGCTACGATATAAAAGACGTCAGAAATTACTGTATGGTCGGTTGTATCGAGAATTTCATAACCGGCAAACAGCCGCCGTGGTCTGACGGCAGATTCGATCCGATCCGTTATTTGGAAGATATTCTTTTGAACGGCGACGAGAAAACGCTTGACGGGATCGGCTCGATGGAAGAATTCATGCGTTTATATGAAAGAAAACTCTCAAAAGGAGTCGAAGATTACGTTAACTCAATGAGAGCGGCATCGTACGTGCCGGATCCGGAAAACCGCACCTCGCCGTTTTTATCGTGTTTCTGTGATTTCTGCATAGAGCGCGGGCTCGATATAAATATGGGCGGCAGTAAATATCCGTCCGTACACGGCGCGGCTCTTATGGGAGTAGGTACCGTCAGCGACTGCCTTGCGGCGATCGAAAAAGTCGTTTTCGATACTGGATATGCAAAGCTTTCCGAGATCAGAGCCGCGATGAAGGACAATTTCGAAGGTCACGAAGCTCTGAGAGAAACGTGCATTTCGGCGCCGAAATACGGCAATAACGACGAATACGTCGATAAATACGCGGTATGGTATACGAAAACTCTTTCCGATATGTTCGATAATTATACGACAAACGACGGAGGCGCCGTATATACCGCCATGGCGGCGAACACCTCCAATATACCCGCCGGCAAAGAGCTCGGAGCAACGCCGGACGGCAGACTTGCCGGCAAACCGTTATCAGACGCGGCGTCTCCCACGTACGGATGCGACAAGCGAGGCGTTACCTCGACGATTCTGAGCGTTTCCAAGCCCGATTATTCAAGATGCGCCTGCGGTACCGTTGTCAATCAGAAATTCACGCCTGCGGCTTTTAAGGACGGTAAGCGCGAGAAACTGCTGAAGCTCATACGCGTTTATTTCGATCGCGGCGGTCAGGAGATACAGATAAACTCGACCTCGCGCGAAATCCTGATAGACGCCATGGCTCACCCCGAGAATTATCCTTCTCTCGTCGTAAGAGTATCGGGCTTTTCAGCTGTATTCGTAACGCTTTGCAGAGAAGTGCAGGAGGATATTCTCAGCAGGACTCAGCACGAAACGGTATGACGGAACTGAACGTATCCTGCATACAGCGTTTCTCCACGGGAGACGGACCGGGGATAAGAACGACGGTTTTTCTGAAAGGCTGTAATCTCAGATGTCCGTGGTGTCATAACCCCGAAAATCTATCTTCCGAGCCGGTAACGCTTGAGTATAAATCCGGTATAAAAACGACGTACGGCAAAATGATGAGCATTGATCTGATCTTATCCGACGTACTTGAAGATATCGATTTCTACAAAGCGAGCAGCGGAGGGGTGACTCTCAGCGGAGGGGAACCGTTATTGCAGTCAAAGCAGATCGCAGAGCTTGCGAAAGCTCTGCAAAGTAAAGGCGTTTCCGTTCTTATCGATACAGCCGGATGCGTACCGTGGAGCAATTTCGCAGACGTGATCGAATTCACGGATACGTTTTATTTCGATTATAAAACGTCCGATCCTGAGAAATACGAAAAAGTCATAGGTGCAGATAAAGAACTCGTATTGAATAATCTTACGCGCCTTGTAAAGACCGGAAAAAACGTTCACGCAAGGATCCCGCTGATACCGGGCTTCAATACAGACGAAACAGATCAGGCAAATATCGGCAGGGACCTGTTTCGGGCGGGCGTCAGATACGTTGATTTGCTTCCGTTTCACCGGCTCGGCAGCGCGAAATACACGGCTATGGGCAAAGAATACGCCTACAAAAACACTTTGCCTCTTGAAAAAGACATAACGGAAAAAACAAAAGAAATACATAATGAATATTTTATCGTCAATATCGAATAGGAGATCGCCATGAAAACAAAAGCAGCTGTATTCACGGGAGCCGAAAAACCGTTTGAAATCAGAGAATTCGAGGTAACGAAAACGCCCTCCGGTTACGGTCAAAGCGAGCTGATCGCAAGCGGCGTTTGCGGTACGGATATCCATATCCATCGCGGAAAGCTTCAGGTATTTTCTCCCGCTGTCATAGGTCACGAATTCGTTGGCAGACTTATCGACTGCGATGAAGCCGAAGCAGAGAAATACGGCTTAAAAAAAGGCGATACCGTTATTGCCGATATTGCCGTGCCGTGCGGCGAGTGTCCTCTTTGCAAAAGCGGCGACGACGCAAACTGCGTAAATCTGAAAACGACGAACGAAGTGAGCATAGAAGAAGCGCCGTATCTTTTCGGCGGTTACGCCGGGATAAATTATACTCCTCTTGCCAATCTTATAAAAGTCCCCGACGAACTCGATCCGAGAGCGGTTGCTGTGTTCGCCTGCCCGGGACCGACGGTGATACACTCGCTCAGCCTTGCCGGCAGAGCCGGTATAAAAGTTGACGGCGATACCGTCGCCGTAGTTCAGGGACTCGGTCCCGTGGGATTATTCGCCGTTACGTATCTTAAAAAACTCGGCGTGAAAAAACTGTACGTTATAGCGAGAAGAGAAAACGAAAAGAGAGAAGAGATTTCAAAAAAACTCGGAGCCGATAGAGTATTCAGTATCGAAAAAGACGGTATAACGGAAATCAAGAGCTTTTTACAGGCTCAAAACGGCGGAATAGGAGTCGACCTCTGCATAGAAACATCCGGCGCTCCGTCAGCGATACCCGTAGGTATGGATATACTGAGAAACCGCGGCGTATATCTTATTCCCGGTCAGTACAGCGACAGCGGAGCCGTTGAGATACATCCCGAACTGATCACGTTCAAAGCTTTACAGATATTCGGATCGTCTCAGTATTCGATACCGGACGTAAAGGCTTACCTCGAATTTTTGAAAAATAATACCGATTTGCAGGATACGATAGTTAAACTCGGTACTTATTATCATATTTCAGAGGTAAACGAGGCCTTTTTGGACGCAAAAGCCGGTAAAAACATCAAAACTATGTTAATATTATAAATAATATATGAACGATATTATAATATTTGCCGGGCAGAGTAATATGGAAGGTCAAAGCGAACGCTTGATCGACGATTCTGTCGTACACGGAGCTTACGAATACAGATATGCGGCGGATGAAATGCTGCCGTTATGCGATCCGTTCGGCGAAAATCTTTGCTATGACGGTGAAGAAGGCGCGGCGTATGAGGACTATATGGGTATGACCTGGCACGAGAAACACGTATTCGGCGGCTCGGCATACGGAAATACCTCGCTTATACCGGAATTTTGCCGTACTTTCATAAAGTATACCGGTCACGGCGTTACGGCGGTAGGAGCGGCAAAAGGTGCCGCGGATATCGATTATTTTATGCCGCACGGTAAATGGTATGAAATGACGGTAAAGAAGACTGCGCGCGCAATAAACAAAACGGCGGATCATTCGGGGAATACGTATCTGATATGGCTGCAGGGCGAAAGCGACGCGATCATTGGCAGAGATACGGATGATTATATAAAACGAATCAAAACGATCGCTCACGCGCTTCAAACGGATATAGGTCTTACGAAATTCTGTATTATAAGAGTCGGTAAATTTACAGGCGACGAAAGAGATACGGCGATAATTGAAGCTCAGAACAGAGTATGTACCGAAGACGGGTTATTTCTGATGCTGACGGAAAAAGCGACGGATCTGAATGAAAAGCCGGAATATATGAATCCGTACGTCGGCGGACATTTCAGCGCGCTCGGCCTGCAAACGCTCGGGAAAGAATCCGCGAAAACACTTGCGCGATACGTAACGAAAAACTAAATCTTATAGTGAATCACATACTATCGGTCAAGAAAAGCCCTTTCGGCTCTTCGGAGAAGAAATAAGCATAATTATACAAAATACAAATTTTGTATAATAATACCGCTCAAAAAAGCCGAAATAAGCCGATTATGCCTCAAAGACTGCTTTTGTTATAATTTACGTATATACAAAAAACCTGCTCATTTTCAAGCAGGTTTTTTTATAACCGTCATATTAAACTTTTATATAACATTAAAAATACGATCGTCGATACGCTTTACGATTCCGGATTGCGTGACTGCGTGCGTTTGTTTCTGCGCATCCGGATATAATTCCGTATCGTATTCTTTTAATACTTTTTATAAAATCAGCATGAATGGCGGCGTCTTCGGAAAATCCGCGAAAGGCTTTTACGACTGCGCCCGCTGACAATTCAGCTGACGTATATACATACCCGAAGTCTCCGCGTTTTTTCCTGCGGATTGCGTTTCTTGACCGATGACGTTTTATTGACGTATACCGTATATGCGACGGCAGGATCGCCTGTGCCGCGCCGTGTTACACGTCCTACAAAACCGGCAATACGTTCTTTCATGCTTTCAATATTTTAAATCGAAAAATAATAAAATATTAACAAATAGTAATATAATGTTAATTATTTGATAAGATCATTATAATAAATGATCTCATCCGGCATACGGTATCCGAGTTCATCTCTGGCGATTTTTTTGATGTATTCTTCATCAAAATCGCAGTTTGCCTCGTCGACGAGCTTTTCAAGCTGTATTTTTTCTTTTTCGACCTGAGCTTTGAGAGCGTCCCGTTTCGTAACGAGAGAGTTATACTGTATAACTCTCATAATTGCGAATACGAGCAATGCGACGGAAACTACGGCTATTGCAACTTTTACTATGATACTTTTCTCAGATTTCATTATTTCCTCTTATTTCTTATATTTTCCGAAATGCGTTTACGTACGTATTTTTTGATCTTCAAACCCGTGATCGCTGCTTTTGCCGGTTCGAGCAAAGATACGATCTTATGAAACGAATATACCGCCGCCGTATAAAGAAAACGCGAAAGTTTGTTTTCAATATGACTGATCAGCTTTCCCGCGGTCACAAGATATAAAACGAAGCCCAGAACCGCGAACAAAAGTATAAAATATCTCACCGAGCCGTTATTGGCTCCGTATATGAATATTACCGCGATAACTGTATAAATCAGTGAGAAAAGGACGTCAAGTATAAATCTGAAAACGGTATATACAGAGCTTTTCTTTTTCGAGTTTGCCGATATACATAACAGTACAGCCGCGGTAAATCTGAATATCTCAAATATGAATCCCGTAATTATTCCTATGCAAAGAGAATATAAAACGAGAATTCCCTGCTCCGCCGGAGATAAAAACATTACCGTATCAACCAAACAGCTTTTTGAAAATGCTTCGTTTGTCCTTTTTTCCGCCCGGATAAAACGCCGCGGAAACCGTTCCGGTTACTTTTACCGTGCCGTTATCTTTATCGTATCCGTCGATTATAAAATCGTTCCCGGTCACGGCAAGATAACCGAGCGCAGTGGAAAATACGGCTTCCGTTTCGCTGAAGCTGATTATTCCGTCAACGCCGGTAACGGTAATGCATTTACGTGAATTTATTGATATATCGCTCGTTTCGTTCATTTTCAGCACCTCCGTACTGTTAATATTATGAGAAACGGGCGCTGAATATTACTCGATTATTTCATACATCGTCGAAGCGTCGGCTTTTGAGGAATGCTCGTTTACCGCTTTTACGATGAATTTCAGTTTTCTTTCGCCTCCGTAGGCTATTTCCACTTCGTCGCCTTCCTTAACGTCGTACGAAGCTTTTACGCGTCTTCCGTTTACGAATACGTGTTCGTCGTCGCAAGCTTCGTTTGCAACGGTCCTGCGCTTGATTATACGCGATACTTTAAGAAATTTATCTATTCTCATTTATTTTCCTCTCGTTTTCTTTATAAAGCGCTTCTTCGGCGTTGAATTTTTCTTTATCGGCGGAAGCGCACAGCGCGAAAAGCAATCTTCCGAAAGCTTCCGGATCTTTGTTCGAAGCGTATTCGTTCAGCAGATCATTCAGCGTTTCGGGTTCGCAATTCTGCGGTTTATCGTTTTTACGGAGTTTTTTTGCCAGTTTTTCGGCTCTGTAAAGCGACGGCAAGGCTTTGCTGACGCCTTCAAGCTCGTCATAAAGCGACGATTGACCTTTCGTCTGCATCTTTATCGTGTTCCAGTTGTCGAGCACCTGATCGGAATCAGAAACTCCGGTATATCTCGGATCTGCGGAAAAAACGTGCGGATGACGTATAAGCAGTTTATTGCAAAGATCCGTTATGACGTCTTCTATATCGAATCCGTTTTCGCTCTCGCAGATATCGGAATGGAACACGACCTGAAGCAGTACGTCGCCGAGTTCTTCGCGAAGTATGACGGGATCGTCCTTGTCGATGCCTTCGATCACTTCATAAGTTTCTTCTATAAAATCGTTCCTTATGGATTTGTGAGTCTGTTCTCTGTCCCACGGGCAGCCTTCGGGAGATCTCAGCAATTTCATCAGTTTTCTCAAATCGTTGAAATCGTATTTATCTTTTCTTTCAAATTCTATCATGATGTAATTCCTTCTTTTTTATTTTTCCTATTATATTATCTATTGTTTTTTTGTCAATAAATCCCGTAAGATACAAAGTCGCGAAATATACCGCCGCGGCGACCGGAACGGAAATCGAGCAGGATAAAGCGTTATTGAATTCAATGTGAAGCAATTCGTATACGTAATAAGCCGTAACGCCGCATAACGCGCATGAAAGCGAAAGCTTTACTATCGGTTTTAATCCGAGAAACGAATTCTTTTCGCACAAAAATATCAAATTCAAAAGCACCGCCGTCATATAGCACAGACAAGTGCCTGCCGGTATCGCTATACGTCCGATGACGGTTATGAGTAAAGACGTTGAAACGAATTTTACCGCTGATCCGGCAAGCATTGAAATGATGGTAAAATGCGCTTTGCCTTTTGCTGAAAGCACCGTATCGGTCGCGGCAAGCATCGCGCAAAATGCGGAAGCCGGCGCTAAAACGGTAAGCATCGGCGAGGCAAGCAGCGCCGAGTTCACCGGAAATATAAGAGATAATATCGGCGCAGCCAATACGGACATCCCGACCGCGCACGGGAGTGAAAGAGCGAGGACGTTTTTGTAAAGCATTCCCGTAACGTTTTTAACTCTTTCTTTTTCGTCTTTTGAATACAGCGCCGAAATGACGGGCAGGACCGCGCTTGTTACGGGATAAACGAATATCATCGGTAAATTCATCATGGGAACGGCCAAAGTCGTATAATTACCGAATATTTCCGTAGATTGAAGCTCAGTATACCCGATCTTCATAAGGCGCGAGGGCGCCGCAAAAACGTCGGTCAGTCCCGTGAGATTCATTACCGAGGAAGATACGGTAACGGGCAGCGCGGTTTTCAGCAGTTCTTTGATCACGTTTTTTCGATACGCGGCGCTTAGATAAGTCTTTTTCGTTTTTGTTCTTTTATAGAATATTTTGATAATAATGCATATCGCGGCTGATAAAGCCGATCCGCACGTCACGCCTGTGATCGTATACGCAGCCGTTATATTCGGCTGAAGATTTGACGACGCTGACGCAAATATAAGACCGAAGCAGATCTTACCCGCGGCTTCGGCGACCTGGGATACGGCGGTCGGCCACATTATGCCCTTTCCCTGATAATATCCACGAACAGAAGACGAGATACATCCGAAAAAAACGGAAGGAGCGACGGCGGCAATACACAGATTTGAACCCGTCACGGACGAAGCGACGGCAAGCGGCGCGCTGAAAATCATCATAAGAGCGGAACACAAAAGCCCGAACGATGAAAAAATGATCGCCGCGTATCTGAAGATCGCTTTGCATTTTATGTGATCCGAGTTTGCCGAAGCTTTGGCAACGCTTATCGAAACGGATACCGGCAAGCCTGCCGTTGAAATAATATAGAACCACGCGTATATATTGTAAGCGACGTTGAAATAACCCATTCCCGTATCGCCTATCATATATTGCAAAGGTATTTTGAATACAAGACCGAGTATCTTAACGGCGGCGCCCGCGGCAAGCAGTACGAACGCGCCGGATATGATTCTGTTTTTTGCGTTTCTGTTCATACGATCACCCCGAATAAATATATTCGGGACGACCGCACGTTAGAATATCGGTCAGATGCGGCTTACAGACCGTAAAAACGATCTGTTGCGCTTAAAAGCTTTTTGTACTCCTCTTCTCTGTCCGCTCTGAGATATTCGAACGGATATTTGGGATTGAAAACACGTTCGATGCGTTTTCCTTTATCCGCGGTGAGCTTTGTGACCGCTCCGGCGCCTGCCGCGAATATCGTATGAACTTCTTCCATCATAAGGATATTGTAGATACCCTCGGTCCCTTTTTTGCAGAAGCCCACGTTTTCGAGATTTGCGGCGGAATTTTTCTGCCGGTACATATAATAAGGAATGTATCCCGCGCTCTTTGTTATGATCTGCGTGTAATCAACGCATTTCGATACGTCGGCGTAATCGTTCGAGTATGCCGATACGTCGTTATTCGACGTGAATTCAGAGCTTTTTTTCGCGGCAAGCGTATGTGCCGTTATATTGTCGGGCGAAAGCTCGATTATTTTTTCTATCGTTTTCGAATAAATATCGAAGTTATCTCCCGGCAGACCGATTATGAGATCGGTATTTATATGACGTATTCCGGAATTGACGGCGAGCTCGTACGCTCTGAAAAAATCGTCCGTGGAGTGCATTCTCGAAACGTTTTTAAGCACCTCGTCGCAAAGCGACTGCGGATTGACAGAGATCCTTGTAACGTTATGATCGCGGCAGCTTTTCAGCTTTGCTTCCGTTATCGTATCGGCTCTTCCCGCTTCGACCGTGTATTCGGCTAAAGACGCCGTGTCGAATACGGAATCGATATAAGATAAAAGATCTTCAAAAAGAGGTTCTTCCGGCGTTGTCGGCGTGCCTCCGCCTATGTAAACGGTCGTAAGCTTCATGCCGAGAGATTTAATGAGGCCTGAGATGAAGAACAGCTCCTTTTTCAGTGCTTCAAGATAATCCGGTATCATCGAAAGCAGTTTTTTCGTGGCGTAGCTTATGAAAGAACAGTAAGCGCAGCGCGTGGGACAGAACGGAATGGAAATGTAAAGCGAGCAGTCGTTATCGGTATATTTCTTTATAATTTTCGATTCGTAACGCGCGATATCGGTCGCAAGTATCGCTTTTCTCGGGAAAAGCAGATATTCGGAACGTAAAGACTTTACCGTCTGATCTTTTGTCATACCCGCCGCGATCTTTTCGAAAGCAAGCTTCGTCGGTCTTACTCCGGTAAGTATGCCCCACGGCGGAGTGTATCCGCAGAATTCGGAAGCGGCGCGGAAAAAAGCTTTGCTTGCTGCCGTGCTTTTCGTGTTCTGACGCGGTTCGCTTTCGGAAAAATCCTCCGAATGGTATTTGATCACGGTCCTGTTCCCCACAGTTACGGAAGCTTCGGCGTACGCCGTGTTATCGTCTGACGATACCTTGACTATTACGACCGGCGTATCCGCCGTGATTTTTTCCGACTTTGAGAATTTCGCGCGGGGAAAAAACAGCATACAAAGCGTTTGCAGATAGTAAGCGTTGATATCGCCTTCTGTTATAAGCTTCATTTTTTCACCTTTTTCATTATTTCGTCGGTATCGAGTATGACCGTGAACGGCCCGTCGTTTTCCAAAGTAACGTCCATATGCGCTCCGAATACTCCGGTCTCGATATGCGGCACGAAAGTCGACAATTCGGCTTTGAATTTATCAAACAGCTCCGTAGCTTTTTCGGGTTTTGCCGCCGAAAGAAAATCCGGCCTGTTCCCGTGAGAGCAGTTTGCGGCGAGCGTGAACTGAGAAACAAGCAGTATTTCTCCCCCGACGTCCGTAACGGATCTGTTTATTTTCCCGTTTTCATCTTCAAAAATGCGAAGTTTTGCGATTTTGGACGCTAAAAAACGCATTTCGTCTTCGGTGTCGTTTTCCATTACGCACAAAAGGATAAGATAACCTTTTCCGCAGCTTCCGACTGTATTTCCGTCGACCGCGACGCAGGCGTGTGATACTCTTTGAATTACAGCTCTCATATTTTCAGCTCCTTAATACGTCTTCAACGTCACGAATGGATCTGAGCCTCGATATTATAGTTTCGAGATGACCGGTATTTCTGCACGCGACGGTTATATATATGATACATTCAAACGGGGAGCGTTTCTGCATATTGAGACTCAGCAGATTTACGTGAAGATCCGCGATAGCGGAAGCAACGTCGGCAACGACCGTAGCGGAAAGCTTGCATACGAGCTGCAGCTGAGTTTCAAATCCGTTTGATTTGAAAGAATCGGAATTATCCCATTCTGCCGATACGAGCCTTGATCTCAGCTCTTCGTCCTTTTGCATAGAAATAACGTTAGGACAGTCGGCTCTGTGTATCGATACTCCGAAGCCTTTTGTAACGAAGCCTATGATAATATCGCCGGGGATCGGATTGCAGCATTTCGAAAATTTGACCTGGCATCCGGTGATGCCGTCGATGATAACGCCGCTGTCGTTTTTCTTATGCTTCTGCTTGTTCTGTTCAGTTATCTCGTCAACGGATACGGTTTTCTGAACCGTTTCCGGTTTGACTACCCGCTCGAATTCGCCTCTCAGCTTAGCCGCAAGCTTTGCGACCGTGATGCCGCCGTAGCCTATCGTATTATAGGCGTCGTCAACGTCTGAGATCCCGAGGCGTTTCGCAACGTTCGCAACGATCTCGTTGCGCTGCGCATCTGTATAAGGCGCTCCGTATTTTTTCAGTTCCCGGTCGACTTCGGCTTTTCCGACGGCGATATTCTCCGCCCTTTGCTCTTTTTTGAACCATTGACGGATCTTGTTCTTCGCCATGCTCGTTTTCACGATCTTGAGCCAGTCGCGGCTCGGACCCTTTGAAGACGAGGTCGTTAATATTTCGACTATTTCACCGCTTTCGAGTACGTGATCTATCGGAACGATCATTCCGTTGACCTTCGCGCCGGTCATTTTGTTTCCGACTTCGGAGTGTATGGCGTATGCGAAATCTATAACGGTGGATCCCTGCGGCAGAGATTTGACCTCGCCTCTCGGAGTGAAAGCAAAAACCTCCTCCTGAAGAATGTCGATCTTCAGAGCGCTTACGAATTCATCCGGATCGCGCGTATCGTTTTCCGACTCTATCATTTCGGAGATCCATTTGAGTCTCTGATCTATTTCGGAATTCGCGGTAGCTCCGGTCTTGTACTTCCAGTTGGCGGCAAGACCGTATTCAGCCACCTGATGCATCTCGTACGTTCTGATCTGCACCTCGAACGGAATACCGTCGTTTCCTATTACGGTCGTATGAAGCGATCTGTAATTGTTCGGCTTCGGAGTTGAAATATAATCCTTGAATCTTCCGGGCATGGATTTATACATTTCGTGTATGAATCCGAGCGCCGTATAGCAGTCAAGCTCGGTTTCAACTATGACGCGGATCGCGTAAAAGTCATATATTTCGTCAAAGCTCTTATTATTCCGGTACATCTTGTTATAGATGCTGAAAACGGATTTGACCCTGCCTTCAAGGGTGAATTTCATTCCGTTGTCTTCGAGCTTTCTTCTTATCTGATCTTTCGTGCGTTCGAGAAAGTTTCTGTTCTGCCCGTATTTGTCCTTTATATGCTGCTCGACTTCCTCATATCCGATATGGTCGAGATACTGCAGAGAGAGCTTTTCAAGCTCCTGTTTGATCTTCTGCATACCGAGGCGGTGAGCGAGAGGGGCGTAAACGTACATCGTTTCAAGCGCGATTATACGGCGCTTCTCTTCCGGCTTGGCGTTCAGAGTGCGCATATTATGAAGTCTGTCGCAGAGCTTTATAAACGTCACGCGCACGTCCTTGGACATTGCGAGAAACATTTTCCGTAGATTTTCAAGATGAGCTTCTTCCTTATCTTCAAACTGAAACGCAGAAAGCTTTGTAAGTCCGTCCACGAGTTCGGCAACGTCGGGACCGAATTTCTTTTTTATAGTAGGCAGGTCGGTCTTGTCGGAACAGTCTTCAACCGTATCGTGCAAAAGAGACGCGACGATGGAATCGGTATCGAGCTCAAGCTCTGCCACGATCTCCGCCACGGCGATCGGATGCATTATATATTTTTCGCCGCTCAGACGAAACTGCCCTTCGTGCAAAGACGCCGCGTACTCGTAGGCGCGTATTATCTTATCAAGATCGTAATGCTTGCCTGTAAGCAAAAGAAGCTTGATAAGTTTTCTTATATCTGCCGGATACCCGGACACGTCTTCGTTTGACGGAATGTTTATTCTATCTTTACCCATTGTTTTCAGCCCCGTTTTGAGATATGCCTGATCGTCGGGAGTTCCGATAAGGACTCCGGAAAATTTGAGGATCTATTGCTTATTGTTCAGTTTATTGAACAGATCTGAACACGACAGTTCTTTCTTTTCACAGTTTTTGTTCATTACGATCTTGAATATTATGCCGTCGTCAGTATGCTGTCTTATAAACGACAGTTCTTCGAATATATCAAGTATCAGACGCAGTTTTATGTAATTCATTTTTTTGAATTCAAAAGCCGCGAGTTTTTTGAGATTGAAAAGCGCCTCTCCGCTTTCCGCGCATTTGTTTCTCAGCGTACGGAACACAGTCGCGCATTCTTCTCTGCACGGTATATGTTCCGTCTGCGGAAGTATCACGTCGTCTTTTATATATTCGTATACGTTTTGTTCGGCGTCATGCTCGGAGACGGCGTCGCTTGAAAACCTTACGTCGCGGATAACGACCTGAAACGATACGAGCGATTTGAACTCGTTTTCAGCCGCGTTGAACAGAATATCGACCTTATCGTTTATCATGAACTGGAAGTCAGCTTCGCTTTTACCGAAATACATCGCCGAGATCGTTTTATCCTCGTAAGAAAACGTTATACGCAGATGTTTTCCGTTTGAGACGGGAACGATATCCTTGATAACAAGACCGCAAAGCATGAAAAGCGGAACGGGATTTGACGCTCCGAACGGCTCGAGCTGTGAAAGCTCGTTTAACAGTTCAAGAGTGAGATCTTCGGGATAAAGCTGAAGATCGGCGTATACCTTCGGTTCGGCGTCATCATCCGAGATCGTTTCTTTTGCAAGCTTGTACATTTTATCTTTGAAAAGAGGCAGTTTTTCACGCTCGACCGTAAGTCCCGCGGCATAAGCGTGGCCGCCGAATTTTACGAGAAGATCGCCGCATAACGATAAAGCGTTATTGAGATTGAAGCATTCTATACTTCTTCCGGAGCCTTTACCGACGTCCTTATCGCCTTCAAACGATATAAGAATGCTCGGAAGATGATATTTTTCCGTTATTCTCGACGAAACTATTCCGATCACGCCGTGATGCCAGGTTTCGCTTTCGAGTATGATTATTTTATCCGAAGAAAAATCAACCCGTTCGGAAATGAGTTTTTCTGCCTCCGACGAGATCGCGTTTTCCTCAGCCTGACGTTCACGGTTCTTCTCGCAAAGCTCGCGCGCTATTTCCGAGGCGACGGCCTCGTCGTCCGTCAAAAACATTTCAACGGCTCTCGAAGCGTCTCCGAGTCTGCCGGCGGCGTTTATGCGCGGCGCGAGCGTAAAGCTGACCGTTGTCGTATTTATCTTTTTTTTGTTGTTCGCGTCTATAAGATCCGTTTCGGCGAGAAGAGCGCGTAAGCCCGTGTTTTTTGTTTTCGGCATACGCATAAGGCCGTATGCGATTATCAGACGGTTTTCGTCCGTGACCGGCATTATGTCGGCTATCGTACCGAGCGCAACGATATCTCCGTATTTTTTATAGCAGTCGCGGATTATATCGAATAAAAGCTCTCTGTCTTCTTTATTATATCCGACGGAGCCTGTCGCCTGATAACATAAATATCCGCAGATCAGTTTGAATGCGACTCCGACGCCCGCAAGATCTGAAAAAGGATATTTACTGTCCGGTCTTTTGGGGTTGATCACAGCCGCGGCGTCCGGAAGTATCTCTTTACACTGATGGTGATCGGTTATGATCATATCTATTCCGATCTTTTTCGCTTCTGCAGCTTCATCGACCGCGGTGATTCCCGTGTCGACCGTTACGATAAGCTTAACGCCGTCGTCGGCAAACTGACGGAGCGATTCTTCATTCACGCCGTAGCCTTCCGTAAAGCGGCTCGGGATATGATAGGAAACGTCGCATCCGAGGCTTCTGAAAAACATAACGAGCACCGCGGTGCCGGTAATACCGTCAACGTCGTAATCGCCGTAAACAACGATCTTTTCATTGTTTACGACCGCTTTTTCGATCCGCTTGACCGCCGCTTCCATACACGGAAGCAGAAAGGGATCGTGCATTACGGCGCTTTCCTTGTTCATAAAGTCAAGCGCGGCTTTTTTGGTGTCGTATCCGCGTTCAACGAGCAGAGCCGCGGTGGCAGGCAAAACTGACAAAGCCTCGCTTATCAGCGCGGCGGCTTCGGTATCGTATTCTTTCAAAAACCACTTCTTCTTCAAATGCATTTCGGTCAATTATCCTTATATAAAATCTTTGTAATTATGATTCTCTCTTTGTTTTTTTCGGTTTTTCCGTATATCACGGCGGCGGCGACGCCGACGGCAAATCCGGCGACTGCCGCTAAAGGCGCGTATTCGGCAAGACTGAACGCGAAAGCAAAAAGACAATACGACAAGATCGCAGTTAAGACCGGTAAAATGAAAACGATCGCGGCGGCAAAAATGACGTAAGACGACGACGATTCGATAACTACCTGATCTCCGACGTTCGCTCCGATCTTATTTATTACGTTGGCTTCTATCGTATCGCTGCCGAGAAAAATATCGCACGCACGGCATCCGCCGTCGCTTTTTTTATGACATTCGGCGCACGCGGATTTTCTGACCGTTTTAACGGAAGCGTGCGTATCGTCGATTATTTTTATAACAGTTCCTTCAGCCGTCATTTTTTCGGTGCAAACCTTTCCGCAATTTGTAACGCAGTTTTTATCCCGTCGCAAGCCGCGCTCGTTATTCCTCCAGCGTATCCCGCGCCTTCTCCGCACGGATATAACGATTTGTTCGATACGCTGCGGCCGAACTGATCGCGAAGTATCCTCAAAGGCGACGACGTCCTTGTTTCCGGCGCGGACAAAACGGCATAGTCACTATCGAATCCGACGATCTTTTTGCCGAAATCGTTTAATCCGATCCCGATCATTTCCGTGACGAAGCCGGGAAAGACAGAATTATCGGAGGACAAAACGAAGCCGTTTTTACAGCTCGGGATTATATTTGAGGGCT
>JAEEGL010371596.1_pt1 | contig 22073 bp, 19 predicted proteins | sample 9134231 | NCBI WGS metagenome assembly JAEEGL01 (sample SAMN16246548, study PRJNA631951) | gut metagenome | biome: gut microbiome; feature: rumen; material: fiber-attached | host: Bos | place: Iran: Karaj | collected 2018-10 | reverse complement strand
GAGAACGGTTCTGTGAGAGGTGGTGGCGAGTACAAGAAAGGCGAGACGGCTGTCATCATGGCTACCCCGCGTATGGACTGTACGTTTGCTGCCTGGTCGGACGGTAATACCCTCAATCCGCGTTCGATAGTTGTAACAGGAGATTCAGCCTTCACGGCGATCTTCCGTCGTAATGTGCCGCTGCCGGTAGTCGTTTGCTCGGATACGATGTACTTCACCTCGGCAGATACTACCTTGTTGGCGACACGTGTCTATGCCCCGTCTGAGATAGAAGACTACGACAAAATCATCATCGCTACTGTCAATAACAAGAACGTCATGGGCTTCCAGTTCGTGGAAGACGCAGAGACCCGGAACTTCCGTGCTGCGGTCGAGTACACCAAGAATATGAATATCGCGAACGTTTCCGTAGTGGAAGTGGTACCCAACGGCGGTAATTACCGTCTGCGCGTTACGGACGGCGAACTGGCTCCGCGCTGCGAGGATTGTACGTCTGCAACGAACCAACTTTACGCTACACAAATCGGTGCAGACTGGTATTTTGCACAATATGAGAACTCTGTCCTTCCGGAAGCTGCGGCTTATGCAAACCGAATGATCCTCTATAACGAAGAAGCACCGCGTTTCTCCTCATATCGTCAAGTGACCGGCTTGGATCGTTCGCAAACGACTGTCTTCAAGCTCCATACGCCGCGTAACATACCGCAAACGCCGGAAGAGATACCGGTGGACACGGTATCAATGGTAGAAGAGGAGAAACCGATGGAGGATATTCCTGTATCGATTGAACCGCAGGATACGGTTGCTGTCATCTCCACGCCGTATGTGGAGTACGTACACTCCTTTACGCTCATCGTATGGGCGGATGAGGCGCAGACACAGGTACTGGTGATGATCACCTATGATGCCCAAGGCAACCAGTTGAGTATTACCCGTCCGAGTGCGGTACGTCGCATCCCGACTGCCGGCACGGAGATCTCGTTCGAAGTGAATGATCTCAAGCCGAATCAGGTATACCATTATACCCTCGTGGCCTGCGAGGATGATGGTTCGATCCTCACATCGCTCAATAGCTCGTTCGAGACGGCAATAACTGCGTCAGGCGTTCAAAACGTGTCTGGCGATCCGGCTCAACCCCTCAAGATCCTCCTCGACGGTCAGATCCTCATCCTCCGTGCCGGCACGATCTACACCCTCACCGGACAAGAACTGAAGTGAGTTTGCGTAACAATAACTACTTATATTTGAGTATTTAAGATGTAAAAATGCGCTAACTACTCATATTTTAGTATTTAAATTTGCGTATTCCCCAAAAAAGTTGTACCTTTGCACCGAATTTATAAATGGTAAATGGTATGATAGAAGCATTTGAGACTCCGGTATCTATAGCTCGTGCTGTTGCCGAGCGCGCCAAACAGCGCAGAACAGCTATGCGGTTAACGCAAGCAGAATTGGCACAAAAGGCAGGTCTGTCATTGTCTGCCTATCGGCGCTTTGAGCAACAAGGCCAGATTGCCTTTTCGGGTTTGCTGCAAATAGCTTTTGCGCTGGATTGCATGAGTGATTTCAATGCGCTATTTGCATCGCAGTCATGGGCTACGATGGACGATATGCTCAAACAAGCAAAACCCGCTAAACGTGTTCGCCATGATTGATGTTCAGCAAATAGAAGTGTGGATGCACGGTCGTCAAGTTGGTCGTTTGGCGCTTACGCCTCAACGTCCTCAGACTTGTGCATTTGAATATACAGCTGAATGGCAGCAAGACGGATTCAGTATCTCTCCCTTTGAGTTACCGCTCACGCCGGGCTTGAAAATCGCGCCGTATAAACCTTTCGACGGTCATTTCGGTGTTTTCTCTGACAGCCTTCCGGACGGCTGGGGACAGTTGATCCTCCACCGCCATTTGGCGCAGCAGGGCATCAATAGCGCATCTCTCAATCCGCTACAACAACTATGCTTGGTCGGCAGTAACGGTCGCGGCGCATTGGAATACCGTCCCGACCAAAGTATTCAGAATACACCGGAGTATATGGATTTGGCACAAATAGCAGCCGAGTCCTTCGCCATCCTCGAAGATGACAATTATGCCGGTAAGCATATAGCGGAGCTGGTACAACGTGGCGGTTCGCCCGGCGGTGCACGACCGAAGATTTTCCTCAAACAAGGAAATGACGAATGGCTCATTAAGTTCCGCGCCAAAAACGATAAGGAATCCATCGGTCGCGAAGAATACCGCTACTCGCAATTAGCTAAACAATGTGGTATTGAGATGCCGGAAACGAAACTCTTTGAAGACCAGTGGTTCGGTGTGAGACGTTTCGATCGAGTAGATGGACGCAAACTGCATGTTGTCAGCGCCTCAGGTCTTTTGCAAGCCGACTACCAGATTCCGAGTATTGACTATTGGCACCTGTTTACTATCTCCGCGCGCTTGTCGCACTCGATGGAAGAATTATGGAAAATTTTTCGGCTAATGTGCTTCAACGTACTGATCGGCAACCGGGATGACCATGCCAAGAACTTCTCTTTCATCTATGATGATAAGGGATGGCGGTTTTCTCCGGCGTACGACTTGCTGCCTTGCGGCACGGTGGGTGACTACCATACAACTTCCGTCAACGACAACCCGCTCCCGGAACGCGCAGATATCCTCCGTTTGGCAGAACGGGTTGGGTTGGATGTTAAACAGGCAACGGGTATATACGATCAAATGCAATCAATGTGTTCCTAAATTATCTATTCCGACAAAATTAAAAACAAAATCGTGAATATGCCGGATAGTGAAGTAATGGAAATAATGGTCTTTCTGCTGTTTGTGGCAGCGCTGGTAGGAATGGCCTTTCTGGCGAGGCGTTTCCTTTTCGGCGATACGCATACCAAAGCGATTATCGAAGCCGAGAAGAAACGGCAGGCACACCCGGACATCCAGAGCGGACGGTTCACGCGCCTTTATACCATGCCCTATAGCGAGGATCTGAATGTCAAAAACATCTGCGCTTATTGTGACGAACATTTTCCGGCATATCATTGTACGGTGTTGGGAAATAGGGTGAGCATAAGCGAAACGCGGAACGGGCTTTCCCATGAAACAAGGGAGTTGTATATCACCCACCTAAAAGGGCACAATATTTCTGCGGTCGAACTGGTGGATCCCCATGAATTGGTATCGAATGGCCGGTATGGTCAATTCAACACCCGTTCAAGTCTCAACGACAAGGGATTCAGCAAGGACATCCGCGAAATGATCCTTCATTTCCAACAAAAAGCCGTTTCGCAGAAATAGCCGCCCGATGTGAAAATATGCCAAAATGGCAGTCAAATGCCGTTGGCATGTTATTTGTCATGCTATCAATGACATTGAAAATTCAAGATTATGGCAAAAAAAGAAGAGATATTGGAAAATGATGAATTGATGAATGGTGAGGCTTCGGTCAACGAGGACACCGTTCAGGAACAAACACAGGAAGAAGCGCAAGAGAATCCGCAGGACGAACCGGCGGATGAATCGGCGTCGGAGGATGAAACGGAAACGCTCAAGGCACGCATCGCGGACCTGGAGGACAAGAACCTGCGTATGATGGCGGAGTTTGACAACTACCGCCGCCGTACCAACAAGGAGAAACTGGAACTCATGGCGACCGCCGGTGAGCGTATCTTCACGGAGATGCTGCCGTTGGTGGACGATTTTGACCGTGCCACCGAAGCGATGTCCAAAACGGACGACATTGATGCCGTGCGCGAAGGAATAAAGCTCATCCGGCAGAAGTTCGTTTCTTTTCTCGATAAGAACGACGTGCATGTCATCGAGACCGAAGGCATGGATTTCAATACCGACGAGCATGAAGCGGTGACTACTTTCGCCGCCGGAGAAGAGAACAAAGGCAAAGTGATCGACTGCACGCAGAAGGGCTACAAGCTCGGCGAAAAAGTCATCCGCTTCGCCAAAGTAGTCGTAGGAGAATAAACATTAAACCTTAAACATTACACAAAATGGCAGAGAAAAGAGATTATTACGAAGTGCTTGGCGTCGAAAAGACGGCAAGTGCAGAAGAAATAAAAAAGGCGTACCGCAAGAAAGCGATACAGTACCACCCGGACAAGAACCCGGGTGACAAGGAAGCCGAGGAGAAGTTCAAAGAGGCAGCCGAGGCATACGAAGTGCTTTCTGACCCGCAGAAACGTCAGCGTTACGACCAGTTCGGTCACGCCGGTATGGGCGGTATGGGCGGCTTCAGTGGAGGCGGTATGTCGATGGAGGACATCTTCACCCATTTCGGTGACATCTTCCAAGGCGCAGGCTTCGACATCGGCGACATCGGTGAGATGTTCATGGGCGGTCGTGGCGGACGTGGCGGACAGCGTGTCCGCCGTGGAAGCGACATGCGCGTGAAAGTACACCTGACGCTCGAGGAGATTGCTTCCGGTTGTGAGAAGAAGATCAAAGTGCGCAAGCTCGTCCAATGCAAGGACTGTAACGGCAGTGGTAGCAAGGACGGCGTGACGGAGACTTGTCCGACCTGCAAAGGTTCCGGTCGTGTCGTTCGCCAGCAGCATGGTATCTTCGGCATGATGCAGGTCCAGACGGAGTGCGAGACCTGCGGCGGAGAAGGACGCATCATCAAGAACAAGTGCCCCAAATGCGGCGGTCAGGGTATCGTCCGTGACGAGGAGATCATCACCATCCCAATCCCTGCAGGCGTCATGGGCGGCATGCAGCTCACCGTGCCCGGCAAGGGTAACGCTGCGCCGCACGGAGGTGTCAACGGCGACCTGCTCGTCCTCATCGAAGAGGAGGAGCACAAGGATTTCATCCGGCAGGAGAGCGATCTCATCTATAACCTGCTGCTCGACATGCCGACAGCCGTTCTGGGCGGACAAGTGCAGATACCGACCCTCACGGGAGACGTCAAGATCACCATCACGCCGGGTACGCAGCCGGGCAAGGTGCTCCGCATGCGAGGTAAGGGTCTGCCGCGTATCGACCAGTACGGACGTAACTACGGAGTAGGCGACCTGCTCATCAATGTGGGCGTTTATATCCCCGAAAAACTGGACAAGGACGAGCGCAAACTGATCGAGAAACTGCAAGACAGTCCCAACATCGCGCCCAATAGCGCAAATAAGAAGAGCTTCTTCCAGAACTTGTTTGGAATATGATCGCTTTGCTAAAAGACATAAGACCGCTAACGCTGAAAGACAAAAGACCGGTTACCATCGGTAGGTTCATTTTATTCCTTTGTCTTTTGTCCATTGTCTATAGTCCTCTTCGAGCCGAAGTGCCGATAGAGAAACCCAATTTGAGTGAGCCGACGGGAATAGCGCCGGCTTACTTCGGTCCTAACGCCCTGCCTGTTATCGACATGTTGGACGGGCGTACCAGCTCCACGTTGGATGTCGAACTGGCAGGCGAAGGCTACATCGGTTACCATAACAACAATACGGTGGATCTTCTCGCGCGCGTGCATGTACCCCTGTTCACGCGCTGGGCGAATATAACGCTTTGGATGCCCGTGTACGGGTGGTACGACCAGTACGACGGAAAGGGTAGTGGAGCCGGCGACGTGTACATCTCCACCGACATCCAGATCCTCCATAACGAGTGGTTCAAGACCGAAAAGGCAAAGTACATCCCCCAGATGACCATCCGCCTCGGAATGAAGACCGCCAGCGGTGAGCAGTTCGAGCGCAGACGTCATTACGACTGCCCGGGGTATTTCTTCGATGCCGCTATCGGGCAAACGTTTGGCATGGGCCCCGTATCCTTGCGGTTGTCAGGTTCGGCAGGTTTCCTCTGCTGGCAGACGGACAACGGACGCCAGAACGATGCGGTCATGTACGGCCTGCAGGCAAACTTACGCCATGAGTACTTCTCTTTCCGTGCCACGTGGAGCGGCTATGTCGGCTGGGAGAAACACGGCGATGCACCGATGATCATTCAAGCGCGTGCTGCCGGACATGTCAAGGGCTTCGAACCCTACGTCCAATACCAGTACGGCATCAAGGATTATCCCTTCCACCAGATCCGCGTTGGTCTGGTGTACCACATAGATATTTTGAAACGGAAAGCAGAGCAATGAACTGGAGAATACTGATATGTCTTTTGTCCATTGTCCTTTGTCCATTGTCCACAAAGGCGTTGGAAGTCAGTCATACCGCGATGAACGGTAGTGACAGCGTGCCGGCACAGTACTTCCGCAAATGGTACCACCGCTCCGATCTCATCTATTATCTGGAGGCGCTCAATGATCATGTGATCGTGGAGAACACCGCCATTGGTCAGTGGTGGCACCCCGACCGTCTCAACCTCGCCGTCGCAGGTCTGCCCTGTACCATGACCTCCTATACGATAGACGGCATGCGTGTCGATGACCGCTTTGCGCCGGGAAACACCTTCTTCGTGCCCAACATGCAGCAGTACGACCTGCTCATTGATAATCATACCGGTCAACTCCGTTTCAGCCGCGACACCGCCGCACGCGACTACGTCCGGGTGCAGTACAACGTCGGTCAGGTAGGTGACGGTTCGCCTGCTGCTGGTACGGCGGCTATTGTCAACATTACTCACCGCACCGCCATGCAGAGTGCCGATCTGTTCAAGCACATCACCGCCCGCCGTCATCTGCGCGGAGCAGGCAATGTCGATGCCGCTTATACCTTCCGTGACAAGGACGGCAACGCCTACCGCCAGCATCTATACGCCACCTTCGGACAGCGTCTCATTACCCGTGAGAACGAACGGGGCCTTATCACCGAAGACCCCTATTATACCGCCAATTATTACAAAGTGCAGGCGGACGGACTGCTGCCCATGAAGCCCAACAAAGTGTTCGAACGTTTCGGCTACCGGCTCAATTTCTCCGGCAAGGAAGACGGCGGCAGCGAGTACCTTTACAACTACAACGAGGTCTTTGACCATAAGAACTACACCGCGCAACTCTACGTGCAACGCCGCTACCTAACCACTGGTCTGACCTGGGCGACGAACGTCGTTCATCATGCTGATCGTGAGTTCAGCAAGAACATCCTTGACATCGACGGCGAGAGTTTTGCACCGTGGGTGGCGGACGGCAGAACGCACGAACTGAGCTGGACGGTCAATTATGAGCAACCGGTGCTCGACTGGCTCTCCGTCCATGTCAACTCTCATAACTCGCTCATGATCTTCCGTCCCGAAGTGTCCTCGTTCACCAACAACGTCTATTTCCGTTCGCCGATAGCTACTGCCGACACCGCGCTCTACCGGTACGAATGGACGAGCCGCGCGTTCGCCGGAGGACTGTTAGAGAACACCTTCGGACTCAATGCCGATTATACCATCTGCCGCCAGCTCTACCTGCATGCCCATCTGGACTTCACGCTCGACGGTATGTTGCTCGGCGGCGGCAAAAGCAAAGTGAGCCCCAACTGGCAGGCAGGCATCAGTTTTGACCTGCACCCCTGCAAATGGTTCGAAATGGGACTCAGCCTCGCGCACGAACGCATGCCCTACAACGCGGACTACCTGCGTTATTTCTCTGACGACTACATGAACGCCAATATCTATCTGGCAGGCACCAACACGCTCTTTGCCACCACCGGCGGACAGTACCACCACTACAAGAAAAACCTCATGCAGACCTCCTATTTCGAGGTGCATATACCCATCCGCTTCGTCTTCCGCGATGCGCATAACGGACAGCACGAGATCATTCTTCAGAACGCCTACCGTAAGTTCTTCAATGTCTGGCACACCTATTATGCGGACGGCGAATACGCCAACGGTGCATACACGGATTTCAACGGCGTGCCGGTCTATATGCAGAACTTCGGTGAGAAGCAGTACGAGGTGGGCACGACCCCTTCGTTCGGCTCCAATATCCTAATGAACTCGCCCTACTATTTCTCCCAACTCACGCGTTACACATACACGGGCCGTAAAGTGACGGTCGGTATCAGCTGGCAGTCCATGCAGGCTGCCGGATACACGGGGCTCGGCAATGGAGCCAACAGCAATACGATGGGTGTGCTCTCCGAGACGACCGCCAATCCCAACACCCTGCGTGCCATCAGCAATCCCGAAGGACCGCACCAGGGAGTCGGGCGCATGGATCTGGACAAAGGCTATGTAGCACGCTTCTACCTGGGCTATAACATCTGCAAATGGGTACAGGCGGGCTTGACGCTCAAATGGACGGACGGCAAACCCTTCACTTCCTACCGCTATTACTACGACAAAACGTCCGGACAGATGGCAATTGCCCCTTGGACATCGCGTGGCACGAACCCCACCGACGGACATTTCGGTCGTCGGCATGGAGCTATCTACAATGTGGACCTTCATCTGCAAGGCTCATGGGAGGTACGCGGCATTCCGATGCGGCTCAATGTGGAGTGCTACAATCTGTGGGATTTCTGTCATGACCTCGCCGAGCTGGCTTTCGACCAGGATGTGCCGCATGCGGATCGGGCGTCTGTCATCATGACCGTCCCCACTGGTATCCTCATCACCTATGCCTTAGACTTATAAATCATAAATCACCAATCGTGAAACCCTTCCTCAAATATTACCTTTTTTGGATCCTGTTCTTTCTGGTGCAGAAACCCCTTTTCATGCTTCTCAACCTGCCGCTGATGGCAGGTACGGAGTGGTATGAGTGGTTCCTCGTGCCGTTCCATTCCTTCCCCTTGGATCTGTGCGTGGCGTCCTACATCACGGCGGTCTTCGGTTTGATGACGGTCGCTCATTACCTCTGGCCGTCGCGTGTCTTGGGACGCATTGCGGATATCTACACCGGTATCATCCTTTTGGTGGCGCTTACGGTGTTTATCGGCGACGTAGGCGTCTTTCCTTCATGGGGGTTTCACTTGGACAAGACCATCTTTATCTACCTCTCTTCGCCGCGTGAGGTGTTAGCCTGTGCCGAATGGTGGATGTGGTTGCTTGGTCTGGTGGCATTGATCGCCGGATGGTGCGGCATGTTCGCGCTCTACCGCTGGTATATGCGCGGATGGGAGGACGCTCCGGTACCGGACGCCTGGTCACGCCGTGCCGCATATGCTTTCGGCATGTTACTGATGACAGGCCTGCTCTTTTTGCCGATCCGTGGCAGTCTGTCCACCTCCACTATGAACACCGGACGCGTCTATTTTTCCAACAAGCAGCATCTCAACATAGCCGCCATCAACCCGGTCTTCAATATCGTCGAATCGCTCAGCGGGAACACCTTCGATAGCAAGCGTTACACCTACATACCTTCCGATGAGGCGCAGGCCATTGTCGCCGAACTACTTCCCGACACCATCTCCGGCACGCATCATCCCTACCTGCTCACTACCACTCGACCCAATATCATCCTCTTCATCCTGGAGAGTTTTTCGCAGAACGCATGGCACGCTATGCCTAACCTACGCCGTCTCGCCGAAGAAGGGGTCTCCTTCACGCGCGTGGCGGCATCCAGTTTCCGTACCGACCGGGGTGTAGTAGCCATCCTGAGCGGTTTCCCGGGACAGCCGACCTCCTCGCTCATGGTCCAGCCTGCCAAGTCGCAACATCTGCCGCAGTTGGGCAAAGACCTTTCTGTCGAAGGCTACCGTCTCAAGTTCTGGTACGGCGGTGACGAAGATTTCACCAACATGCGCTCGTACCTCATCAGCGGCGGTTTCATCGACCGCGTGAACGACCATTCGTTCCCTGTCTCCCAACGTCTGTCCAAATGGGGTGTTCACGATCATATCCTCTTCAACGAAGCGGCGCAGGAGATATGCCACCGTACGCCGGACGGCACGCCCACTTTGGATGTCATCCTTAGTCTCAGCAGCCACGAACCCTTTGCCGTGCCTGCCATCCGTCGCTACGAAGATATATACCTCAATTCGATCGCTTATACGGACAGTTGCATCGGAGCGTTCGCTGACTCGCTGCGGCTCACCGACGCGTGGAGCAATACGCTCCTCGTTTTCGTTGCCGATCATGGCTACCCGTACCCGAATACGGTACAGAACTTCGAACCCAAGCGGTACAGCATTCCTGTCGTATGGGCAGGCGGAGTTGTCAAAGCACCGCAAGAGGTACCGGCGCTCTGCTCACAGATAGACCTCGTACCGACCTTGTTGGCGCAGATGGACATCGACCATTCGGCATACATTTTCGGCAAGAACGTAATGGACACCACCGTCACGCCTTTCGCTTTCTACAGCTTCAATGACGGCTTTGCCATGCTCACGGAGCAGGATACGGTCGTTGTGGACGCCAAAGCGAACCGTGCCATCATGGGCAGCGATCCGCATACGGAGCAACAGGCACGGGCGCTCGTACAACGGATAATGGAGGTAATCGAAAAACTATAATTAGAGAATCGCTGAGTTCGTGCGATAATCCTTTTTGATGCTTATGACCATAAGCATGAGTATGCAGTAAATCAGGTTAAACCGTCCGGTGAGGAACATGTCGAAGAGTGACTGACCCATACTGATAAGGGTGAAGAACAACGCCAGCCACCATTCCCGTCTTTTCCAGCATATATACAACGGCATAAGGTAGATTGCCAATAGAAGAAGCAATCCGATAATTCCGTATTCCAGCGTCGTTTGGATGTATTGATTATGGCAGTCCACATAATGACTGTGTTGCTCGGTCCAATAAGAGCGGGCTGCTTCGGAAGTATATTTCATATTCACTTGGTCAAACTCTTCTTGGGCACGACTCATGCCGTAACCCAGAATCGGCTTCTCTCGAATTAACTCGCCTGCCGATTTCCAGTAACTGAATCTCAAATCGGTAGTGAGTGTGGTGGACGAGATACGCGGGTGTAGGGTAGTAACCGCCAATATGGCGGATAATGCTATCACAGCATAACCGATACCGGCCCATTTCCGCCAATGGTATATCTCTACAATACTCATCATTCCGATGATGGCCAGACTCATGAAGAACCCCGAACGGCCGTCAGAAAAGATTAATGCAGCGAAGATGATACATGCGGCGATGGGATAGACGATTTTTTGCCATAATAATGGTTTGCGCTCCGCATGGAAGAGCAGATACCACATGCCGATGAGGGTACTATTCAGGAAAAAATTATACCCCATATGTGCATTGATATATTGAATTCGGGTCACGGATAGCAACCAACTGCGACACGTAGAGTGGAGCAGCTCATGCCAACCGGTCTTGAAAACGAGAAAAAGCACCGAACTCACACTCATAATGACCATAGCGTTAATCATAACGGCTTTGGAAAAACGGTTACTTAGCCCGAAAAGACCGACAATGCCAAAGGCCAGTAAGGGGAGGCGTTGCTCCAAATGATGCTGGAAATATACTTTCCCGTCCCATGGCCAGTAAAGAAATGCCCATAGATAGAAGACAATGAGCAACCCGTAAAAAAGCCATTCGCGTTTGGGCTTTGTCTGCCAGCGGCGTTCCAGCACAAACTCAATAATCCAGCATACCAGAAACAGCGCCAAACCGCCGTATAAAAGGACGTTCGGGACCAGGTTGGAGTAGAAAAGAGTTACGCACAGCGTCCAGACTAAACCGAAACCGGTGCAGTTAGTCAGCATACCAGCCACGCCGGAACTCGCGCAGTTTATGGAATTTATCTTCATTGTCGTACAAGCAGATACGTTTGATATATTTTTTTACTTGTTTGCGGTAGTACTTCTGTAAGGCCGGATACAAATGCAGCATGCGGTGTATATTGCGGGCGATATAAAAATACCGCCATGCCGGATGGGGTGTGTAGGGGTGTTTGGTAAACGCTACATACTTCACCCCGTTTCCAAGACGGTGTGAGAGCAGGATTTGGTTGATCCGGACAACCTGCCATCCGAATTCACGGACATGACAGCAAATCTCGTCATCCACCAAATCAATGAAGAAATCTTCCCTGAACCCGTTGACCTGTTGCCATGCTTCCAGACGCAGCAGGTTTCCGGAGCACATCACTACCTCACGCATCTCGAAGCGTCCGTGTTTATGATGCTTTTCCGGTGTGCCGTCGCAGTCATGGAACGGAGAGAAGATGGCCACTTGGTCAATATGCTCGTATTGTGCAGCCTCTTCTACATATTCTTGAACGCTCTGTTGGTCCCACCGGCTGTCCTGATCCATCGTCAGTACCCATTGGGCGCCGTTTTTCTGCGCTGCCTCACAGCCTCTGTTGAGCGCTGCCGCGATACCGTAGTTCTGCATCAATGGTATGTAGGTCACTTTCGGATCATTGTGCAGCAGGGCGCTGTTGTCCGTCTCGCTGTTATCCACCACGATCACATGCGCTACGTCCTCTTTGTACAAAGAGAGGGTCTGGTATTCTTTCTCAGTCGGATGAAACCATATAACGATCGCATATAAGGGATCAAAGTTTTTGGATGCCATTTTTGCAGATGTATTGATGTTGTTCTTGCATTTGACGGCAATAGACGGAGTTCTCGTCGTGATTTTGCCAGTTCTCCTTATGGTACAAGTGGTACTGCACGGCTAAGTTGCGAAGCGACACGATCTTGCAGCCTATTCCCTGTAAACGCCATTCAATATCATAGTCTTCGCCGGTTGCCGGCAGCGTGTAGTTCTCATCAAAACCGTTGATGGCGATCAGGTCGGTGCGGGACATGGACATATTGCTGCCTACCAGATGCTTCACCGGACGGCGGAGCACTTCTGCCCAACGGCAGAAAAAGGCTTCTTCCACAAACCGGCAGCCCCGGTGGAAGAACAGGTACGGCCATAAGCGGAGCTTCTCCCCGCGCAGGTACCGCTCGCTCAACTCCGGACTGAGTTTGATACGCTTGCCGGCTAACATCACACCGCGTTGCTGGTAACGGATATGGTATTCCATGAAGCGCGGATGGAGCACGCAGTCGCCGTCGATAAAAACGAGCCAGTCGGTATTGGCAGCCATGACCGCCTTGTTGAGGATACGCTCCTTGCGCCATCCCAAGTCCTCTTGCGTCAGGTGTTGCATGGGCCAGCGGAATGGGTAGGACGCTACAAACGCAGCCATATTGGCATCCTGACCGTCTTCGGAAATGATGACTTCAAAATCCTGTTCGGTTTGACGTTCCAGACTCTCTAAAATAGCTTTGAGAGTGGTGGTGTTTTTGTAAACAGATATGATCAGTGTTGCTTTCATTCTAATCCGTATGAAGTAGTAATAAGGTGTTCTTTTTTCGTTTGTTGCCATATGGCGCGGTTAGCCTGCCAGTCTTGCTCGTTGCGGTACGGGCGTTGATGGTATAGGTGGAGCAGCGGAGTGCCGTAACGCAACTGGATACCGGTAATACCGGCATTCTCCAATCGTTGACCGAACTCGCGGTCCTCGGCGCCGTAACGCATGCGGGTATCAAAACCCTTTGCTTGGATGATATACTCGCGCCAGGTCGATGCATTGCCTCCGTTCCAACTGGCATTGGTAGGTGTCAAAAAGTTCATCAGCCGGCAAAGCAGAGGGTTGCTCCATAGTTTGCTCATCTTCCAGTTCCAAGGCATACCGTGGGTACGCAGCCATCCGATACGGAACGCGTTGCCGGAACGGATGTCTTCTTCCGTGAGCGCATGACTCAACGTCTCGGGCACCATGATCGCACCACCCGAAACAAAATGTCCGCGACGGGCATGCTTGTAGTGCTGACTGATAAAATCACGGCGGGGAACAAGATCTTGGTCCATGAAGATCAGGTACTCGCTTTGTGCAGCAAGCACGGCTTGGTTCAATATGGTCGTTTTGCGAAAACCCTTGTCCTCGTGCCATACATGCTTGAGAGGCAGGCGGGACTGATAGCGCCGGATCAGTTCGCGGGTACGCTCGTCCGAACCGTCATCGGCAATCAAGATCTCATTGGCGGGATGAGTCTGGTTCATCAGTCCCCATAGCACTTTCTCCAACCATTCGGGGTTATTGTAGGTGGAGACGATGACTCCTACCGAAAAAGTGTCATCCGTCACAAAATGTTCATGCGGATGATGCGCCCAGAAATGCTTGCGGGAATCCAAAACCCACTCCCGGCACTGCTTCTCATCCATATGCCGTGCTTGCGCATATGCCGGAGCCAGTACGTCAAAGAAATCGGTCTTCCCCCATAAACGGCAGAAATTACAGCAACCTTGCTTCTCGGACACTTTGCCGAAATGCATGCGGTTGATATCAACCAACTCAAACTGCCACTCCCCGTTCACGCGGTCATATAAGATGTTGCCGGGCGAATAGTCCAGCGGTAACACGCCTGTCTCATGGATGCGGGCGGAGAATCGGGCGAACGACTGAATCAGGTCTTCTTTGCCGGCAATAACCCCGTCCCTAAACTCGTAAAACGTATGCCGGAGTGTACTTTTCTCGGTGACTAAATAGGATTCAGCCAATAGCCCTTTCCCGCATAAGATGTATGCGACGGGCATAGGGGTACCAATGCCGTAAGAGAGTAGTCTTAACGCATTGTCATACGCCCGTTTGGCTTTCGGAGCGCGCAGAAACGAATAACCGATACGGTTCAGGAATCGCGGTTGGTGGAAACGCTTCACGCACAGTTCTGTGCCGTCCGGCGCGGTGATCAAGCGTATCTGGTTGCGTGCATCGTAAATGACTTCGCCCTGATGGGAGAAGATCTCAGGCAGCGAAAGCAACCATCCGCGCAACGCTTCGTATGTGGGGTTAATCACGATGGTCATAAGCTTCCATAATCCGTTGTGCTACCTCTTCCGACGCGATGTCCAGACAGCGGTAGTCGCCGAACTTGCATTTCTTGTTGCCATACACAGAGCACGGCCGGCAGTCCAACTCGCGGCTGATACAGTCCGCCTCGCGCTGACCGTACCCTAAAAAACCTGCGTACGGATGCGTGGCACCCCAGATAGACAGTACGCGTGTACCTACCAACGACGCTAGGTGCATGTTGCCCGAGTCCATGGTCACCATCAGTCTCAATCCCCGTATGAGTTCCAATTCCTCGCTCATGCTGTGCTTGCCGGCAACCGACTGCACGCCCTTATACTGCGCTGCCCACGCACCCAATATCTCCTGCTCTTTCTTACCGCCGCCGAAAAGGATCACAGGAACGCCGTGTTCACTGAGCATCGCCACCACGCGCTCCATCCGTTCGATAGGGTAGATCTTGCCCGGATGGGCGGCAAAAGGCGCAATGCCGATACCCGTCCCGCTGCTAAAAACGACCTGCGGCATCGTGATCGGCAGTCCCAAACGCGCTAACACGGCAGCATAGCGTTCGGTGGTGTGCATCAACGGGCCACGACGGAAACCGCGTGTCAGCAGCTGTTTGCTCAACCGCCCCTTGTCGATCGATGCCACACGCGCTCCGCGTAGCAGCATCGCCGAGCGGATATATACCGACCGCAGCACGCTGTGCATGTCTGCCACCATATCATACGTTCCCAGCCCCGCAACGATCTGCGAAATGGACTCTTTGCGCAGGTTCACCCCGTGGAAAGTGACGTTAGACGGCATGCCGGCGAACAAGTCCGCCATCCGTTCCTGGGACAGCATGGTGAACGCCAAATCGGGGTATTGCTCCGCTGCCGCACGCACGATAGACGCTAACATCGCTACATCGCCCAACGCTGAGAACCGTATGACAAGAACCCTTTTCACTAATCGCTAATCACTAATCGCTAATCGTTAACCCTTCTTCCCGTACAATACCGGGTTCAAGTTCGGGTCGTTGTACATCTTCATCTGACGATAAACCTTCATGATGCGCGTACCGGCCTGATAATCAGCCAATAATTGACTGATAGACATCGTCATGTCGCTCAACTGCTCTTTGAGCACCGCCATCTTTGCCACGCATTGCTCATGCTGCTCGGCACTCACATCCGTGCGGTCCACCTGTTCCTGCATGTGCCATAACTTGACGTGCAGAATACTCAGACGGTCGATCGCCCAAGCCGGACTCTCCGTGTTGATACGGGCATCGGGCTGCGGCTTAACGTCATGGAAAAGCTGCCAGAAATAGCTGTCAATGCGCTCCACCAGGTCCGTACGATCCTGGTTGCTGTGGTCAATGCGGCGTTTGAGTGCCAACGCTGCCACCGGATCAATGTTCGGATCACGGATAATATCCTCCAGATGCCACTGAACGACATCGATCCAGTTCTTCAGATACAGGTCATACTCGATAGTACCTGCCTCATACGGGTTCTTAATCGGCGCATCTACATGGTCCGTGATATGGTAGTCCTTCACGGCCTGCGCAAAAATACGATTGCTTGTTTCTACGAAATTCATATTTACCAGTTTTTGATTATTCCTTGTTTGCTTATAGTGATCATGCCGCCGAACTGGTTTCCGTACTGGTCGCCGAAATCGCCTGCGAGAGCGATGCCGAAATCCAGTCCCCATGCCTGCGGCACGTGTTTTTTTACTTCCATTAATACAGCCGTATTGTGGCTGCGTACCGGGGCGGTGTAGTTGCCGTAGTTGTCTGCATAAGTGCACAGAATACGGTAACGGAATCCGTAAATATCCCCCCGGATGCCTATATGATGCGCCATCACGCGGCTGTTGGCCAGACTCAGTAGCGGCGAGCCCATAATGCGGCCGAAATAGGTCCAACCTTGCCGGTAGATGCTGTTCTGATAATAACTGTCCATGCCGCCGTACACACAGCCGTCGCGGTCATGGAAAGGACCGCTCTGGTCGGTCGTGTTCAAAAACTCATACGTCACCCCTGCAATGAACGGCCAGATGTTCTGCGTGGCACTCACGCCCCATAAACCGTCTTTGTTATTCATCCCCCAGCCGATAAAGCGTATCGGACCGTCCTCTTGGAGAGTTTGCCAGTAGGCACTCACTTTCCATCCTTTGCCTTTCACGTCAAGCGCCAGTTGCTGGTACCCGATATGGTTGCCTTGGGCGTTGATCTGGTCATTGCGCATCGTTCCGCCGGCTTTCACCAACAGCGTCGAGCGAAAAGCCTTCCAGTCATTCCCCAAGTCTCCGTACTGCTCCGAGTAGCCGCCCCATTGAGCGGCGTGGTGGAACTCATAACTGATATTCACCGGCAGTTTGCCGCCCACACGTCCGCCTATATGCTTGTGGTGCAGCATCGTCCGGCTCACATACGGATTGTTGTCCGCCAGCCAGCCGTGCGTCACGCCGCCCTTGAACTCCACATACCCGAACAGACCCGGAAAAGCAGTCCATCGGTCAATGCCGACACTGATGCGCGGGATGGGGTGGGCGTTGGTGGAGAAAAGCAGTCCGCCACAACTCAACTCCGGATCACCTGCATCGAACGTCTGCGGCTGTATACCGGCGGTTATATCTATAATGTACAAGCGCACGTGCGCGTACAGCGCGCGGAAGAACCCCGTTCCTTCTATCTGCTTCGGATCGCCCGATTGCACACCGGCTACACGACCGCTCAGCACTACCACACCGTCATAATCGAACCACCGGTTAGGACGGGTAGCGGGTTTGACGATGCCGATACTCAGGTTGCCGCTATGCGGTAACGACGACACTTCGCCGTTACGGTTTGCCTGCATCCAGGTCGGGGCGGTCTTGCCGCTCGAACTGAGCGCACTCAACTCACCCGTGTATAGCAGCGTCTCCGAACACGTGTCCGGCTCTGCCATCGGAAGCGGCCACCAGTCCCACGCAGCTGCCCGCAGAGCGCAGAAAACCGACAATATGAGCAGCAGTTTAGTCTTCAATGCGGTACAAGTGCTTGATCATTTGTCCATTCTCGTTCTCGCCCAAACCCACATACGCCTTGCCGTCTATAGTGAAGGCGATCTGGTTCTCCGCCCGGCCGCACGGCATCGTGCCGCACCATTCCCATCGGTCTTGGCCCGGCGAATAACGCAGATAGGTCTCAAAAACCTCTCCGCCGGTCAAATCCCCGGCAAAATGGCGTCCGCCGAATAGATACACGTATTGGCTCGAAGCGGCGCAAGCGCAGAACTGCCTTCCTTTGCCGGGCACATAGGTGCGCCGCTCCCAATGGTCACTGGCGACATCTGCAACGTACCAGTGGTTCATGCTGTACGTCGCATACCCCGTGCCGTAATAATACATGCCGTTCAACCATGCGCCCCGTCCTCCGAAATTGTGGTTGGGACGCTCGTCCTGATCCGGCATTTCCATCCAGCGGTCGGATGCCACGTCGTACCGGCATACATCCCGCGTGAAACCATACCCGAACCCGTAAATAGCATATAAATAGTCTCCGATGGCGAAGGATAGGGGAGCTACGGTGTTGGCGTTGGGGTAGTCTGCCAGACGTTTCCATACTCCCGATGCCGGCGTATATTCCCACCAGTCACGCTGGTAGGCGGTGTCGATGTAGGCGCCATGTGCTGAATAACCCAAACCTGCATACAACTTGTCGCCATAGGCGGTGATGGTAGCATTGACGCGCGGATTCATAGGGGCTTTGCCTAAATCGGTCCAACTATCCGACGCCGGGTCATACTGCCAAAGATCGTTTTGGAAATTGCCTTTCTCGTCCCGTCCGGCGAACACATACCCTTTGCCGTTCAACGTACACGCACATGCAGCCGCCCTGCCGCCTGTCGGCAAGCCCGCGCACTCCCGCACGCGCACTTCCACCTCCGGCACGTTCTGGCATCCCGCCACAGCTAACAGCCAACAGCTAACAGCCAACAGCCATATATACCTCTCACCTTTCACCATTCATCCATTCACCCATTCATCCACTAATTCGCTCTGCTTTTCCTCTTCAACTCAAAGTCCCTACCCAGATAGTTCTGCCGTACCACCGGATTCGCAGCCAGCTCTTCCGGCGTACCGTGGAACAATATCTTGCCCTCAAACAGCAGGTATGCACGGTCGGTGATCATCAGCGTCTCATCCACGTTATGGTCGGTGATCAGAATACCGATGTTCTTGTCCTTCAGCTTCCATACCACGTCCTGTATCTCCTGCACGGCGATCGGATCGACACCTGCGAACGGCTCGTCCAACATCACGAACTTAGGCTCGATAGCCAGACACCGAGCGATCTCCGTACGGCGGCGCTCACCACCGCTCAAACGGTCACCTAAATTATGCCGCACGTGTGCCAAGTTGAACTCTTTGATCAGTTCCTCCAACTTTTGCGCCTGATATTCCTTGCTGAAATTGGTCAACTCCAACACCGAACGGATATTGTTCTCCACCGTCATTTTGCGGAATACGCTTGCCTCCTGCGGCAAGTAACCGATACCCATCTGCGCACGTTTGTACATCGGGTATGACGTGATGTCCTGGTCATTCAAAAATATCTTGCCGTTATTGGCGGTCACCAGACCCGTCGTCATGTAGAACGTGGTCGTCTTGCCGGCTCCGTTAGGACCCAACAAACCGACGATCTCGCCCTGCTCGAGCTCAATCGATACGTCATTCACCACGGTTCTCTTTCCGTATTTCTTAATCAGATGTTCTGTTCTCAGTTTATCCACGATTGAATTCGTAATTTTTAATTTTTAATTTCCATCATGACCGGGCAATGATCCGAGTGCACTGCCTCTGTCAATATTTTGCCGTCTTGTAGTTTGTCTCTCAAACTTTCTGTTACCCACAGATAGTCAATACGCCAGCCCACATTACGTGCTCTCGCCCCTGCACGCCAACTCCACCAGCTGTACCGCTCGGCACTCTGGTCGAACACGCGGAACGAGTCCACCAGTCCGCTTGCCTCCCATCGGTCCATCCACTCACGCTCTTCGGGCAGGAAACCTGATACACCGATCTGCCGCTCCGGGTGGTTGATGTCAATCGGCTTGTGGCAGATATTGTAGTCGCCGCAGATGACGAGGTTCGGACGCTCCTTGCGCAGTTCGGTGATCCATACTAAGAAGTCCTCCAAAAACTCCTCTTTGAAGACCTGTCGTATATCGCCGGTCGTGCCGCTCGGTATATAGGCGTCAATGATGGTCAGGTCGCCAAAATCGACACGCAGCACGCGTCCTTCACGGTCGTACTTGGGATTACCCATACCGACTACCACCTTGTCCGGCTCCTTTTTGGTGAACACACACACGCCCGAGTAGCCTTTCTTCTCCGCCGAATGGATATAACTATGGTAACCCAACTCTTGGAATGCCATCACGTCGATCTGTTCAGGCTGTGCCTTGCTCTCCTGGATGCAGAATACATCCGGGTTCTCCGTCTGCAACCAGTCCAACAGACCCTTTCCTATCGCCGAACGTATCCCGTTCAGATTATAACTGATGATCTTCATATTCTAAATCAAAAATTTGAAATTTAAAATCATAAATCATAAATCATAAATTCTTCTTCACTCCATGCTTCTCCAGCCATCCCTTTTCACATTTGCTTCGGTCTTCGGCGTTATGCGCCTTGCGGCACGAAGTCACCACCTTACCTTTGCAGTTCATCTTGGCGTACTTGTACCAATGCTTGTCGGTCTCCTTGATCTGCCATCCGTCCTCGGTCATCATCCAGTGCCTGTGTTCGTCTCCGCGCAGGTACGTCCGCAGCGTGTCCCCGTTCGGTTGCACGCGCTCAATCAGTCCCTGATATGCCGGTACGCTCGCCGGTCTCTGCGGTTTACCCGGTCCCTGTGCCTGCACGCCTATTACCACCATTACCGTCATTACGGCTACGATCAATAAATTCTTTCTCATCATACTATATTCATTTTTGTCCATTGTCCATTGTCCATTGTCCATCGTCCACTTCATCCATTCACCGCTTTCACTTTCTTAAACAACTCGCTTGCGAACACAAAATCGTTAAGCGCCTCGTTCTCGCAGTGGAACAACTCATGCCGGTTGCCCTGCCACTCTTTGTGACCCTCTTTGAGGAAGACGATATTGTCGCCGATCTCCATGATCGAGTTCATATCGTGACTGTTGACCACGGTGCAGATATTGTACTCGCGCGTGATGTCCTGAATGAGCGCGTCGATGACGAGGCTCGTTTTCGGATCCAGACCCGAGTTGGGCTCGTCGCAGAAAAGGTACTTGGGTTCCAACACGATCGCACGCGCAATGGCCACACGTTTCTGCTGACCGCCGCTGATCTCACTCGGCATCAGGTGCCATACACGCTCGGGGATCTCCACGCGCTCCAGACAGAACTTGGCACGTTCCAGACGCTGCTCGTGCGACATATGGCTGAACATCTCCATCGGAAAAAGCACGTTCTCCATTACGCTCATCGAGTCGAACAACGCGCTGCCTTGGAACAGCATACCCACCTCGCGATGCAGCATGCGGATGTCCTTGTTGCGCATCTCCGCCAGATCGCGTCCGTCATAGAGGATCTGTCCGCTGTCCACTACATGCAGCCCGATCATGCTCTTCATCAGCACGGTCTTACCCGAACCGGACTGACCGATGATCATGTTCACCTCTCCGTCCCGCATCGTCGTGCTCACATGGTCCAACACCACATGATCCTCAAAACTCTTTACTATATCTTTTACTTCGATCATAGCAACAACTTACTCAGTATCAGGTCCAAAAACAATATCATAATATTGCTGTTCACCACCGCATCGGTGGACGCACGTCCTACATCCAGCGCACCGCCCCGTACGTAGTACCCATAATAACTGCTCATACTTGTGATCACGAACGCGAACACAAGGCTTTTGATGATCCCGTACCATACATAGTACGGATTGAACGCGTACTGCACACCGATCAGGTAGTCATGGATGGTGATGATGTCGGTGAACGCACCAACTGCCCATCCGCCCAACAGACCCACCGTCGTGGACACGATCACCAGCATAGGCATCATCGTTACGAACGCCATGATCTTCGGCAATATCAGATAATTGGCACTGTTGACGCCCATGATCTCCAACGCGTCTATCTGCTCCGTGATACGCATCGATCCGATCTCCGAAGCGATGTTACTGCCCACTTTGCCTGCCAATATAAGACACAGAATGGTGCTCGAGAACTCCAACAGCAGCGTCTCACGGGTCAGCAGACCCACCGTGTAGGTCGGCAACAACGGGTTTTCCGTGTTGATTTTTGCCTGAATGGTCAGAATGGCTCCGATAAAGACGGAGATGATCAGAACGATCGGCAGGGACTGCAAACCCTGCTTCTCCAACTCGCGGCTGTACTGCCGCCAGAACATACGCTGCCTGTCCGGGATG
>JAEEGL017287868.1_pt1 | contig 22074 bp, 15 predicted proteins | sample 9134231 | NCBI WGS metagenome assembly JAEEGL01 (sample SAMN16246548, study PRJNA631951) | gut metagenome | biome: gut microbiome; feature: rumen; material: fiber-attached | host: Bos | place: Iran: Karaj | collected 2018-10 | reverse complement strand
TAGTCCAAATTGGAGACATCTTCAAACAAACGGTGTATTGCTGGCGTTGCCTTTGAGAAGTCAACCAATATGTAGCTCTCGTATTCATTACGGGCAAACTCCTCGGCAACAGTGGATTTGCCGACACGCCTTGCGCCTCTGATAAGAAGTGCGGTTGTTCCGTGCTGATTTTGTTTCCAACTCAGCATTTGCTCATAGATCTTGCGCCTAAATATTCTTTCTGCCATCGTTTTTATTTTATTCGGTGCAAAGATAGCTATAAAATTCCAAATTCCAAAGGAAAAGAATAAATAATGCCGAAATCCTCAAAGGTTTTTCATAGGAAAACGCCAAGATTCTCAAAGGAACACGTCTTATATATGCCGAAAATCTCAATATGTAACAATCAAATTCGCCAGATTAACAGAATATGCTTTTCCTCCATCAATGTGTGACCTGACCTTAACTGAAAAAGGTATGTAACGCAGTTATAAACCTTTCCTAAAATGTTACTTATTTGTTACTAATAATCATGCAAAAATCATTATACGTTATCGTATTACAGCAACATACATGCATATTATGAGATGATAGCCTAATATATTACCAGTCTGTTCGGCTAGGGGAAAGACAATAATTACCAATAATTACCAGCAATTGTTCCAATAAATTATTTTTGTCTTCTTTAACCAATAAATTATTGGATTAAGATTACATCCTTCCAGACTGTGATAATAGTTGATAAGACTACCTTCAGTGATAATAGTTGGTAATTATTGTCCATCCCAAGCGTGCTGAGCACGCAAAAAAATAAGAAGTACAAAAGTAGGACAAATCGAAACTACGACAAGAGTCATAAATACTCTGAAAACACCCTACAAATGACAAAGCAAAGCGTTCCCGAAGTATTCCCGAAGAAAATAAGATCCAGAATCTATACATAATTACGTATGAATAAAGTCAATACTGCGTATTTTCCACGTGTAGCAAATAATCTCTTCAAGGACTAACAAAGTAGGACAAAACGAAACTATGCTTGGAGTCGTAAGTGTTCGGATAAGATTTGATAGTTGACGAAATAGTGGAGAGATGAATAGAAATGACGGAATATTAAAAGGAAAACAGACATCAACAGGGTATAAACCAAAAACAAGTTTATAGAGAATGTGTCCCGACTTTGATGGAGACTATTGCAAATATCAGAATACTGCCGTATCTTTGCAGTAGAAAAAACAATTAAATATGGAATATATGTCACAAGAAGGCTACGATAAGCTTGTAGCCGAATTGAACCAACTGATGTATGTGGAGTACCCCAAGGTAAAGGAGGCTCTCGTCGAGGCTCGTGAGAAGGGCGACCTGAGCGAGAACTTCGAGTATCATGCCGCACGACGTGAACAGGGGAAGCTGATGAGTCGCATACGTTTCAAGCAGAAGGTGCTTGAGTTTGCAAGGGTTATTGACTGTGACCGTCTTGATGTTGAGACTGTGGGACTGCTCAATAAGGTTGATCTCACCAACCTTGGCAACAACACGAAGATGAGTTACACGATTGTTAGTCCTCATGAAGCTAATATACAGGAAAAGAAGATTAGCATCAAGTCGCCTATCGCAGAGGCTCTCGTGGGCAAGAAGGTGGGTGACGTCGTGGAGGTACACGTACCTGTTGGCATCATGAAGCTCAGGATTGACAACATACAACTTTAGCCTGTATTATTCATACAAGTATTAGAGTAATTCACTATTCATGGCTTTTGTTTTGTTACGAAAGCTATAATTAGGTTAAATGTCCAAGAATTTTACGAATTATAGTCTTAGAGGGCAAAATAATTGTTTTTTTGTTTGTTATAAGCAAAAATATTACGAATTTTGCAACGACCAAACATCCCGTAGGGGATTGTAATAACTGAAGAATAATAAAAATATAATGAAAGGTATGAAGAAAGTTCTATCTCTTTTCCACATCATTGTTCTGCTGTGCATAACTTCCGTCGCACAAGCTGCAACATGGACTTACATGTTTAACAATAAAGGTGACAACACCGTTGGTTTCAAGAATATGGACAAGTCAGTCCTGACGATTGATGCCAAGATAAATGGTATCAACTGGAACTATACCTCTGACTCTTATGTCGCATCGTACACATCTGGAAGCAGACAAGCATTCGGTACAGCCAAGGCCCCTGTGACTCACGGAGTGTTGTCAACAGAAGGCTTCAAGGGTAAGATTGTATCTGTTACCGCAGAGGCGAGGATAAAGGATGCTGGTGCAGTAGTCAACCTTAGTGTGAAGGTCAATGGTAAGGCATACGGCTCAGCTGCTACACTTGCCACCGAAGCTGCAAGCTATAAGTTCATTCCTTCGACAGGAATGGAAGAAGGCAAGCTTGAAATCGTTTTTGACCAGAACTCGGAGGTCAAGAGTCAGATAAACCTCTTGAGCCTTACTGTGGTATATCTTGAAGAAGGAGTGACGCTCAAGGAACCAAACCTTGAATTCGCAACAAAGGAAACAACACTTACGGTTAATGAAGGCATGAACATTCTCCCTCTCATCAATCCGTTCAACGTATCTCCAATCCATTACACATCATCAGACAAGTCTGTTGCCGTCATTTATCAAGACAAGGAAGTGTGGTCAACAGGCAAGAAGGGTGAGGTTGTGATTACGGCCGTATTCGATGGTGACAACGTTTATGCGCCACAGGAAGTGTCATACAAACTCACTATAGTAGATAATGAACCAGTAGTAGTATCCGTTCCTCTCAAGGCAGACTTCATGTCGGGTGATAGCAAACCTGTATATTACAAGATGGGATGGGATTCTGCCGAAGAGGCTGGCACATGGAAGTATTATGGTCTAAATGTCAGAAACTATTGGGAACTTACATCGTTGCCATACTATGCAGATGTCAAGCCTTTCTCTTATTATGACAACGATCACGTTTACTCCCTGTCAATAAAGCCAGATAAAGATGCTCAGAAGGAACGTGCCGTTTCACCTGAGATTATTGTCAAGCCAAACAGCGAGGCAGAGTTCTATGCTTGTTTCTCTGGTGTATGGCTTTATAATGGAACATGGAAGTTTATAATAAAAGACGTAATTGAAAATACATCAGAAGAACTTCTCAATGGCTTTAAGTGGTCACAGGACAACGCCTTCACAGGACCTGCCTGGGTAGCATTCAATGTTGACCTCAGCAAGTATTCAGGCCACAAGTGTACATTCGAGTTCCTTTACGAAGGTTCAGAAGGAAGCTACGTGAGCATTGACGGTTTCAAGTTGCGCCAGACAAGTCCAGATGGCAGCTCAAAAATAAGTGCTAAGGTTGGTCAGAAGATACACTTCAGAAGTACATCAGAAGGTGAACCAACTTCATACGAATGGACATTCGAGGGTGCTGACGTGACAACAAGCACAGAGGCAAGTCCTGTAGTGTCATATAGCAAGTCTGGTGAGTACTCAGTCAAACTTGTCGTGCGTCGTGGTGAAGAATCATCAGAGATTGTCAAGGAGAAGGTTGTCATCATCGAGCAGCAGGCACCTATAGCATATATTGGAAAGATAGAGGGTAATTATTATTCTCCATACGTTTACGCATTCGTTCCAGTCAACACTCCTGTCAAATTGTTCCACGACTCAGATGGTTATCCAACCAACTTCGAATGGACATTGCCAGGAACAGACGTGGGTACAAGCAACGATGAAAATCCTGTTGTCAAGTATGTGAAGGATGGTAAATACGATGTCATGCTTACAGTAAGCAATATGGCTGGCAGCGATGACGATAAGATTGCCAATGCAATTCAGGTCGGAGGCACACAGGATATCTGGAATATATCTCGTGACGAGTATTCACTCTTCAGCATTGTTTCCTTGGGTGGACTTGGTTATTATGGCGGTTCAAACATGCTTGGCTTGAATGCTTTCGCAGAACACTTTGACAAACCAGCCGTACCTGCAACTGTAAACGGTGCAACTCTCTATTTCGCTTATGCTGCTTCTGATACACCTGATGCCCTCATCACGGTATCACTTTGCAAGGCAGGAGCAGACGGATTGCCTGGAGAGATACTTGCGAGTGCAAGTCGCAAGATTTCTGACATCAAGGCAAGTGATGAAAGTCTTATTCCAACAATCTTCAAGTTTGACGAACCTGTGGATGTTGACGGCGAGTTCTATATCACCGTTACAGGATTCCCAAATGAAGGCGTAAATGATAAAGTCTGTCTTTTCAGCGTTCGTCGACAGTCTGGTACACGCAAGACATCATACCATTGCATCGAGGATGAGGATGATGGTGGTAATGGACTCGGCACATACCAGTGGTTTAGTAGTACAGACTTTGTGTCATTCGCACTTACAGCCCACCTCACATATAAGGAGGTTGACCCAACTGCTGTCGTTGCTCCAAGTATCACAACAGGCGAACGTGCCATCTATACTATTGGTGGAACAAAGGTCGAAAACATGGACAAAGCAGGTGTTTATATCATCCGCGAAGGTAAAAATGCAAAAAAAATCGTGATTAAGTAAAAAAAATAGTCAAAAAGTTTGTCGGCTAATTTTTTTTGCGTATCTTTGCATCAGAAATAAAGGTAATAGTTAAGGGTAATAAATATAGATAAAAGGCAATTTTGAAAGCTGTGTCCGTGAGGATATGGCTTTCTTTTTTATATATCATCCTTACGTTCTTCTGTTGTAACACTTTATGCAGACTCTGTTGATTAATAAAAAATGGGAAAAGGTGTTTGGTCTAACAGAATTTTTGTACCTTTGCTTGTGTAAGTTGAATTTTTACTATATTAAAATAAATAACTAACCAATAATTAATCAAATGAAGAAAATCATTTTAGCAATTCTTTCGTGTGTTATGTTCGGTAATGCCTTTGCTGGCAGGATAATAACGGACAGTATCAAGAGTAAGGTGTTGGGAGCACAGGTGAAGTATAATGTGTATGTACCTGATGGCTTCGACAAGAGTGGTAAACAGTATCCTGTGGTGTATCTGCTTCATGGTTTCAGCGACGACTATAGAGCGTGGGCTGAAAAGGGACAGATGCAGACGGTTGTGGATGAACTCATAGAGACGGGTGAGGCTCGTGAGATGGTCATATTTATGCCTAATGCTGGCGGACCTGATGTGATGAATACGTGGAATGGCTATCTCAATATGCCGGGATGGAACTATGAGGATTTCTTCTTCACAGAGTTTGTGCCACAGGCTGAGGCTAAGTACCGTTGCATTTCAGACAAGGGACATCGTGCCGTGATGGGTCTCTCCATGGGTGGAGGCGGAAGTACGATATATTCTCAGCGTCATCCAGATATGTTCTCGTCTTGCTATGCCATGAGTGCGTGGCTGGAGAGTGATGGGGGCAGACAGAGAGTGAGTGGAGTTGATGATAAGGTGTATCTCGTATCTCAGGCAATGAAGACTCATTCAGCTCTCAAGTTCGTGGAGAATGCAGATAATGAGACTGTCCAGAAGCTCCGTACCGTTAAGTGGTTCTTTGACTGTGGAGACGACGATTTCCTCTTTGACCTTAACGTAAGGATCCATCAACTCATGCGCAACAAGCATATCAAGGATGAACTACGCATTCGCAACGGAGTGCACAATTGGGAATATTGGCATACCGCCTTGCGTCTTTCTCTTCCATTCGCTTCCCGCAATTTTGACAAGTGATAGCATACTTAAGTCATTTTACCAGTGTTTAATAGCTGTTAAACACTGGTTTTTTTGTGGTCAGCCATAAACAATAGTAATCAATAAAACATATTAGGCTGGTTCTATGCATTAGTTCAAATTTTGGGATGTTATTTTTTCTCTCCATAGCGCAGAGAAGTTCCAAATCTCCCAAATAGAGCGGCTATCGTCCAAGTCAGAGATAGTAATCTCACATTACTCAAGTTTAGGATTTTCTTCTTTTGACTGTAATATTTGTAGAGTGTAATTGGATACGCCGAGCTAAAGGTTTGTGGTTATGAAAAATCTACACCAAATCTTGTAGAATTAAATCTGAAACTTTAGTCAAAATATACTACGTTTTTGAGGTGTCTTTTTGCAAAAGCCACTATGCTACTTGTTTTTCCACATTGGCGAACACCTTTCACGACAATAGGCTTGTGTGAATTGTCGTTCAACCAACTTTGCAGCACTGATTCTATCTTCCTCTTATACATATCTTACACATTTTCCACCCGAGTTCTTGTGCGACGATATGTGTTTTGTTTTAATTTACAATAACTTTACTTGAAAAAGTTACATCGAAGAAACAAAAAAGCCGTTCGGATGCTTATTCTGAACGGCTTTTTGTTTGTTCTACCCTAAAGATGTGGGGAAGTTTAGTCCTCGCAACTGAACATTGGGTCCCAGCAAGGGAGGAGGGTAGGCTTCTGCTGTGCAGCCTTGAGAACCTTCTCGCTTACGTATTTCTTGTTGACAACGAGGCGGAACATGTAGTTGTCAAACCATTCGTCGGTCATGATGATGTGACCCTGATAACCACTTGAAGCACCCCATGAGTTTTCAACTTCCCACTTTGTTGCCTTGCCGTTTTCGTCAAGGTCAACAGCCTTGAGGGTCATGGCGTGTGTTGAACCAGAGTCGAAAGACTTGATGCGCTGTGCCTTGTCCATACCGAACTTGACTCCGAAGATATCCTCATAGTTGTAGTTGTTGAGGTCGGAGAAGCCTGTTGAGCGGTTGAAGAACTTGCTCACGTCGCAAGAGAAATACATCATGGTTGAGTCCTTGATGCTTGCGATGGCAGCTTCCTTGATGTCGTCCATTGGGAGGTTGAGGTAGAGCCAGTTATGACCATCGTATGTGTGGCGATCATACTGTATCTCGTATGTCTTCCAGTACTCACGACTTGGGTCATTCATGAGCATGATGTAATCATTCTGGAGGTCAAGGTTGATGAATTCCTTGTAGAAAGATTGAGGAGTGTATGTCTTAGGAGTGCTGATGTATTTACCCTTCTCGTCCTTTGGAGCCCATGTGAACTCTGTCACAGGCTCACCGAGACCGAGTACGAGCATTTTGTAAATCTCGGAGAGGTAAGCCTGCTTCTTTGTCTGAAGAACCTTGTCAGAAGCCTTAGCGTCTGCACGGAGAGCGAGTGCGTCCTCACGAAGCTTGCGCTTGAGGAATGTTGTGAACTGTGATGTGTTCTTGGCTGTATAGTTGTCTGGCATCACGCCTGATGGCACGACTCCGTACTTTGCAACGAGGTCGGCAACGCCTGTGAATGTTCCTCCGTCAGAGAGAGGGTTCTGGAAGAGCCACATGACTGTCTGGTCTTCCATAGGCTTCTTGCGTGTGTCGATGATTGCCTGAAGGAAAAGGTTTGACTTCTCAAGCTGGTCATAGAAGAACAAGTAGTTCTGTGAAAGTTCGAGAGAATTGAGTTTCTGCTCGTTAATCATCTTGGCACGAAGCACGTTCATACCTGTGAAGAGCCAGCAACGTCCGCTTGAACTCTGGTCTGTGATACCCTTGGAAGGAACGGAGTTGCTGAAGTATGTATCTTTCTCCTTCTTTGTTTCTGGGTTGAGTGCAAGAGTGGCAACGCTACCATTTGAGAGTGCGTTGTGAATTGCTTTGTTTGCACCAGTGAGAGTATTCTCTTTGGCAAACTTCTGTATCATCTCAGGGGTGATGTTCTGCGCATAGGCTCCTGTTGCCAATGCTGCGAGGGTTAGTGTGATAATTGATTTCTTCATATAAAAAATTGAGTTTTAGGCAGACCCTCTCCCCAGCCCTCCCCCTCTATGGGGAGGGAGAAGTTACCAAGGGGGATATGCGTTTGTGCCAAGCGTCTCCGGATGGCTATTTATCATTAATAATTATTCATTAGAAACAATTCCTCATTACTTCCCTTCGGTCAGTGAGACCGCTTCGCTTAGTTCCACATTCCTAATTCCTCATTATTCCGAGATTCTCTTAATCTTCCATCCGATGGCGGCAACGAAGCAGCTCATGAATGGGCTGATGTAGTTGAAGAAACAGAATGGTAGATATTCTATCGTCGGTACTCCGAGGACGGTTGCCTGAGTCATTCCGCAGGTGCTCCATGGGATGAGCACAGATGTGACGGTGGCAGAATCTTCTGTAGCACGTGACAGGAGTTCGGGTGCATAGCCCTTCTCACGATACAGGTCCTTGTACATGCTTGCTGACACGATGATGGAGATGTACTGGTCGCTGGTCGTCACGTTGAGTAAGAAGCCTGTGGTTACCGTAGCCGATACGAGGGAGCATACTCCCTTGATAAATCGCATGATGACGAGTGTGAGGCTATGGAGCATACCGCTTGCGGTCATCACTCCTCCGAAACACATGGCACAGAGGATGAGCCAGATGGTGTTCATCATTCCTGCCATTCCACCTGTTGATACGAGGTCGTTGAGCGTGGCGTTACCAGTCTCTATTGCAGTAGGTCCGTACCATGTCATCATGACTCCTTTGGCAAGGGTTAGAACAGACATTATGTTGCTTCCTGCCACCTGCATGAGGATGTGAGGCTGGAGGATGATGGCACATATTCCTGCCACGAGAGATGATACGGAAAGTGTGATGAGCGAAGGTACCTTCTTGGCTATGAGTATTGCCGTGATGACGGGTACTACCAGAGTCCAGAGGGATATGTTGAATGTACGTGATAATCCTTCGGTATATTCTGCCACGTGAGCCTGTTCACCGTTGTACCAGAATCCTGCAAAGAGGAAGATGACTATCGTGATGGATATGCTCGGTACGGTGGTGTAGGTCATGTAACGTATGTGCTTGAATAGGTCTGTTCCTGCTGCTGAGGAAGCGAGGATGGTGGTGTCGGAGAGGGGTGACACCTTGTCGCCAAAATATGCTCCTGAGATGATAGCACCTGCTGTCCAAGGGGCTGGGATAGAAAGGGCATCGCCAATTCCGAGGAGTGCAATACCTATCGTGGCAACCGTTGTCCATGAACTACCCGTCACGACGCTCACGAGTGAGCAGATGACACATGCGCTCACGAGGAAGAACTGGGGTGACATAATCTGTACTCCATAATAGATGAGCGTAGGAACTACTCCGCTTATCATCCATGAGCCTGACATCATGCCTATGATGATGAGGATGACGATGGAAACGGATGCCTGTCCTATCGTTCCGACTATGCTGTCCTCAAACTTCTTCCAGGGCATATTGTATATCCACATGGACAGGCATACGCATACGCCTGTTGCCACGAGGAGTGACACCTGATTGCCTCCTTCGAGGGCATCGCTCTGGAAGAGTGTGATGGAGAGCGATACCATGGCAATGAGTACGAGCAAGGGTATGATTGACACCCATGCTGATGGTAGTTTTTTATTACTATCTATCATAATTGGGTACAAAGTTAGTGTTTTTTTATCATTTTTGGGATATTGTGCTTTTTTCTTGTTATCTTTTGTTATCTTTGCACGTGTTTTAACTAACTAAAAGTCTGTTTTGATGTGTTAGACACAATAATTCGCTACATTTTGCGTTATTATTGTTACATGTTTATGAACAGACATTCATGTCAGTTGGTGTCTTCGGTTAGTGGGCACAATAATAATCATAAATGGAATCGAACAGAGATAATAAAGATACAAATACAGTTGACGGGATGAACTATGGCGAAAGGTTGTTGAAACGCCTTGGTGACATCATTGGTGCGTTGTTGCTCATCGCCATCCTTTCCCCCGTCTTCCTTACGTTATTCATATTGCAGAAAATCCTTAACCCGGGACCTGCGCTCTACAGTCAGGAGCGCATAGGCAGGGGAGGTAAGCCGTTTCGCATCTACAAGTTCCGCACCATGATTGTGGATGCTGAGAAGGACGGGATACCTCAGTTGGAGGCTGATAATGACATTCGTCTCACAGGATTCGGACGAAGACTCAGGGCACATCATATAGACGAACTTCCACAGTTGTGGAACGTACTCAAGGGAGATATGTCGTTTGTTGGTTATCGCCCGGAGCGACAGTTCTTCATCAATCAGATTATGGAGCATAATTCTGACTATCGTCTGTTGTTCCGCTCTCGTCCAGGTGTAACGTCGTTGGCAACTATAGAAAATGGATACACAGATACCATGGAGAAGATGCTCCGACGTCTTGACATGGACCTTGAGTACTTGAGAAAGCGAACTTTGATTATGGACATGAAGATAATTCTTCGTACCATTTTCAGCATCTAACCTGTATGTTTATACAGGAGTTAACAATTAAAAGTTAACAGTTATAAGTTGAGTTGAGAAGTTGGGAGTTTCTGTAGGCGATGCCGCGAATGAGTAATCTCCAATTTTTAACTTTTATTTTTTAACTTTTAACTCTTGCGTCAGGAAGAATGACTGATGCAAGTTATTGACCAGGAAAAAATACGAAATACAATGATAAAGAAAATTGCATTCATAGTATCGTTATTGCTTGCGCCACAGATGATGATGGCTCAGTCGATGAGTGATGATCAGGTCATCAAGTTTGTCAAGCAACAGCAGGAAGCAGGACAAAACCAGCAGCAGATTGTGACCAAGCTTCTTCAGAAGGGTGTCACGACTGAACAGCTTCGTCGTATCCGTAAGAAATACGAGGCTGAGCAGAACTCCATGGGCGCATCCGACCTTACGGACAAGAACAAGGGTGTCACAACAAGTCGTCGTCGCCAGCAGTATCAGGAACAAGGCGAGAAAGGACAGATGCAGAACAACTATATGGTTAAGAGTGATTTTCGCAACGACCCTCGCTATGGTACAAGGCAGGAACGCATTGATGCCCTTAACGGCGAGATAGGTTTCATGGATATCGACTCGTTGATATACTATAAGAAATACTTCACCGACGAATCACAGGTGTTCGGCCGTAACATCTTCAACAACCAGAATCTCTCGTTCCAACCAAATATGAGTATTGCCACTCCTGCAAACTACAAGCTTGGTGCTGGTGATAACGTGATAATTGAGATATGGGGTGCTTCACAGCAGACAATAACAGGCGAGATTTCGCCAGATGGTACCGTAACCGTGGAAGGTGTGGGTCCTATCAAGCTTGCAGGCAAAAGTGTGAGCGAGGCAAACAACTATCTCAAGGGTAAGCTCGGACAGTATTATGCTGGTTCAAACATACAGTTGACTGTGGGTGACACCCGTTCCGTACAGGTACAGGTGGTGGGTGAAGTTAATGTTCCGGGAACATACACTCTCAGCGCACTCTCAACAGCGTTCAACGCCCTTTATGCCGCAGGCGGTATAAGCGATATTGGTACACTTCGTAATATAAAGGTGTTCCGTTCGGGAAGACAGATTGCAACCATCGACGTGTATGACTATCTCCTCAATGGTAACTCAAAGGGAGATGTCCGTCTTCAGGACAACGATGTTATTGTTGTAGGAACATACGATGCACTTGTGGAGATACGAGGTAAGATTAAGCGTCCGATGTTCTATGAGATGAAGTCGTCGGAGAGCGTAAAGAGCCTTCTCGCATACTCAGGCGGATTCACTGGTGATGCTTACAAGAAGAACGTGCGTCTTGTCCGTAAGAACGGAGCGGAGTATTCCATCCATACAGTTGGTGAGTTCGACTGGGCAAACTTCAAGGTAAACGATGGCGACTCAATATATGTTGATAGTGTCATTCCACGTTATTCAAACATGGTAGAGATTCGTGGTGCCGTGTTCCATGCAGGTAAGTACCAGATGGATGGCAAGATTACATCCGTGCGCGAACTCGTTAAGGCTTCAGAAGGTCTTCGTGAAGATGCCTTCACAAGTCGTGCCGTGATGCACCGTGAGAAGGAAGACATGTCTCTTGAGGTTCTTTCCGTGGATATCAAGGGTATCATGGACGGAACCGTTGCAGACATCCCACTTCGCAAGAATGATGTACTCTTCATCCCAAGCAAACTGGATATGCAGGGTGAACGCACTTTCAGAATAAATGGAGAGGTCAATTACCCTGGTACATACGTCTATGCAGACAATACCACAGTGGAGGACCTTGTACTTCAGGCAGGAGGATTGACGGATGCCGCTTCTACAGTTAAGGTGGATGTCTATCGTCGTAGCCATAACCCAAATGCCATGAAGGATGATAATGGTAAGGTCGAGACATTCAGTTTCGCACTCAAGGATGGATTCGTCGTTGACGGCAAGCAAGGTTTCATTCTCCAGCCATACGATGAAGTGATTGTTCGTAAGAGTCCAACATATACAGAACAGCGTAATGTGAAGATATCTGGTTCAATCAACTTCGAGGGCGAATACTCGATGACATCCAACAGCTACAAGCTCTCTGACCTTGTCAATGCTGCAGGAGGTCCAAGCTCGCTTGCTTACCTCAAGGGTGCACGTCTTGAACGTACAATGACGGAGGAAGAGAAGAAACAGGTGGAGGCAACACTCCGTACTTCGCAGATTGCACTCTATGAGGAGGCTATGCAATCAGAAAATAAGAACTTTGATATTGCACGAGCAGACACGCTCCTCCAGATGAAGCTTGACATCGGTAACGTATATCCAGTAGCCATCGACCTTGAGGCTGCCATGAATGAGCCAGGAGGCGTGGAGGATATCGTCCTTCGTGACGGAGACCACATCATCATACCTCAGTATTCAAATACGGTTAAGGTAAGCGGTGATGTGATGTACCCTAACACGATGAATTTTATTAATGGTAAGTCGCTCAAGCATTATATCAATCGTGCAGGTGGATATGGTGATAATGCTCGTAAGAGCCGTGTGTATGCCATCTACATGAATGGTTCTGTAAAGCTTATCAGTGGAAGCAAGGACATACAGCCAGGCTGTCAGATTGTCGTTCCATCAAAGAAGAACAAGCATAAGATGACAACAGCCGAATACTCAGCAATGGGAACATCTGCTGCATCTATCGCAACAATGCTTATCACGATTGCAAATCTCCTGAAGTAAGGATTTGTCGGAAACACAAAGGACACAGAGACCTCAGAGACATTCATAATGCATAGTTTTTCAAATTCTCATTCATGATTGTAAAAAACTCTGTGCTCTCCGTGTTCTCTGTGTTTACTTAAAATATTAAAAAACGAAATTCATGAAATACGATTATCTTATAGTAGGAACAGGACTCTTCGGAGCTGTATCGGCTTATCTCTTGAGCCAGAAGGGTAAGAAATGCCTTCTCATAGATAAGCGTCCTCATATAGGTGGTAATGTATATACAGAGGAGATTAAGGGCATCAACGTACATAAGTATGGTGCTCATATCTTCCATACAAGCAATAAGAAGGTGTGGAATTTCGTAAACTCATTTGTTGAGTTCAATCGTTATACCAATTCTCCTGTGGCAAACTACAAGGGTGAATTGTTCAACCTGCCTTTCAATATGAATACCTTCTACCAGATGTGGGGAGTCAAGACTCCAGCAGAGGCAGAGGCAAAGATTGCTGAGCAGAAAGCACAGGCTGTTGCATCGCTCAATGGCCGAGAACCGCAGAACCTTGAGGAGCAGGCACTCACACTTGTAGGTAAGGACATATTCGAGAAGCTTATCAAGAACTATACGGAGAAGCAATGGGGACGCAAGTGTACGGAGCTTCCTGCATTCATCATCAAGCGTCTCCCTGTCCGTCTAATCTTTGACAACAACTATTTCAATGATAAGTATCAGGGCACCCCAGAAGGAGGATATACCAAGCTTGTTGAGGCTATGATAGGCGACTGTGAGGTACGTCTCTCAACCGATTACTTTGAGCACAAGGCAGAGCTTGATGCCCTTGCCGACAAGGTGATTTACACAGGCGAGATTGACCGTTACTATGATTACAGGTACGGACATCTCCAGTATCGTACCGTATCATTTGAGACGGAACTTCTCGAAGGCGTAAGCAATTATCAGGGTAATGCCGTGGTTAATTATACCGATTCAGAGACTCCGTTTACACGAATCATAGAGCATAAGCACTTTGAATTTGGTAATCAGCCTGACACCGTCATTTCCAAGGAGTTTAGCAAGGAGTGGCAACCAGGTGACGAACCATACTATCCAGTAAACGACGACTGCAACTCCGAACTTTATGCCAAGTACAAGGCGCTTGCCGATGCTGAGAAGAACGTCATCTTCGGCGGCCGTCTTGCCGAGTACAAGTACTACGATATGCACAAGGTTATCGAGAGTGCAATGGAGATGATTCGTAATTTGTAGTGCTTATAAATATTTTGTATCAATATTTTAATTTGTATAAAAATATCACGTAAGACAATAAGAAGATTATAAATATTGCATATATAAGTGTTCTATCTGATAAGCAAAAATCTTATGTGAGAATACTTTCAATTGTATATCTATAAGGAAATGTTTTATCATGTCACTGATTATTTGGTGTAGGCAAAATAAAAATATATGGAAGAAAAAAACATTAAAATTAACCTTTCTGAGGTGTGGGCAATAGTTAAGTCAAAGAAAAAAACATATTACAAAATATGGCTTGTAACATTTGTCCTTTCCTGTATATGGATATTTCCACAGCCACGATACTACACGGCAGAAGTAAGTCTTGCACCAGAAACAGCGCACGAAGGAGCTGGTGGATTAGCAGGTATTGCTTCTTCTTTCGGGTTGAATCTTGGCGGAGCTGGAGTCGATGCTTTGTACCCAGCCCTTTATCCAGAACTTATTACATCAAATGAGTTTATAGTTGGTCTTTTACCAATACAAATAACAACTCATCCAAAAGATAAGAGTGAACAGTCAATCACAACAGACTATTACACATACATAAGAGACTATCAAAAGGAAAACTACCTTCTGTATCCATTTATACTTGCCAAAAAAGGCATAAAAAAATTTCTCGGTAAAGAAAAAAACACGGATATAAAAGCCACAGATGTAAGCTATTTCTGTCCTTCAGAAAGTGACACAGAACTTTTGGAAAGTATCTCAGATCTTATTTCTTGTTCTTTTGACAGGCAGACAGAAGTTGTGACAATAACAGTTACGGATCAGGATGCATTTGTATGTGCAACTATGGCAGATAGCGTTAGACAACACATACAGGACTTTATTATCAAGTATCGTACCAAGAAAGCTCGTATAGATGTGGAACACTACGAGACTCTTGTAGATAGTGCCAAGAAGAATTATCTCAAGGCTGTGGAAAGGTATGCAAAATTTAGTGACTCACACTTGAATACGGTTCTGCAGGCAAGTACTTCACAGCGGGATATACTCGAAGGAGAAATGCAATTGCGTTACAGCACATACCAGACACTTGCAACTCAGTTGGAGGTTACCAAGACAAAACTTCAGGAACAGACACCGGCATTTACGGTTCTGAAACCATCCGTAGTTCCTGTAAAGCCAGCAGGACCAAAAAGAATGCGTTTCGTATTTGGAATGATGTTCTTTGTCTCATTTATCGCAACCGCATGGTTTACGCGTAGAGAATTGAAAAAACTTATAGTGTAGCAAATATAAAGAAAAAGATTAGAATATACTATATAGTGCAACATGCAGATGAAACTATCTAACAGCAGGAAAATACTTTTGGAAAATGCATTCGCGCTTACAGCTTTGAATGCACTCAACTTGTTGTTACCTCTAATCACGATTCCTTATCTGCTAAAGACGGTCGGAGATGCTAAATATGGAATCTATTCTATTGTATATGCCATGATACAATTTGTATTATTGGTCGGGCAATTTGGATTCAAGTATACCACTACAAAAGAAATTGCCCAGAACAGAGACAACCTTCCTCTTGTATCAAGCATATTTCATTCCACGATAGTAGCACGATTTGTACTTACAACAATTGCTTCTATCTGCTGTTATGCACTCATGCTTATTTTTTATCCTAAATATATACTTCTGTACCTTTTCGGACTTGGAATAGTATACGGCGACATACTGAATCCAGTATGGTTGTTCCAGGGAATGGAAAAGATGCGCTACATGACAATCGTGAACAGCATCACAAAGATACTCTTCACTGTACTCATCTTCACTTATATAAAGGAAGAGTCAGATTACATATACATCCTTGTTTTCAATAGTGCTGGATTTGTCACAAGTGGAATCATAAGTTTGTTTATAGCTATATTCATGTTCCACATCCAATGGCAGAGAATTACCATGAGTGACATAATTCATCAGATAAAAGAAGGTAGTACGGTATTCTTTTCGTCTGCATTCATAAATGTGTTCAATAATTCATACATATTGATTCTCGGTCTCTTCCTGAATGAGTCGCTCATAGGTATATACTCTGGAGTCGACAAGGTCATCAAAGCTGCCAAGATGGTGGTTGATCCAATATCAAATGCCCTTTTCCCACATATTGCACGTAACTTTATGGGTAAGAGCAATCAGGAGAATGTCAATTCTATTTTCCATTATAGCAAAGTTGTTGGAATGCTTCTGTTTGCTATTACTTTAGCAATTGCTGCCATGGCACCATGGATAAGTGATAATTACTTGAAGAATAAGACCGGTGAAAGCGTAATGCTTATTTACATGATGTCACCACTTATCATAACAGGTGGGTTGAACTATATCTTGGGAATGGTAGGTCTTATCAATCTTGGATGTCAAAAGGAATGGCTTAAGAACCTGATAATCTCAAGCGTTCTTGGAGTATTTACATTATTGGCATCAGTAAGGCTGTTGGGATTGACAGCAGCTCCTGTATCGTCTATGATTACTGAGGGAACCTTAATGGCGATGTCAATCATAAGTCTATTAAAAATAAAAAACAGAAGACTGGAATGAAAATATTGATATACGACGAAAAGTTGAGCGGGCATCATTTGGAGTATCTTAAGCATTATTGTCAGGCTGCTTTGAAAATGCCAAATGATGAATTCATCATTTGTATTCCAGAACTCGAATACGAAGCTAAGAAAGACTACCTTCCTGTTCCCATGTTGCAGAAGAACATCCGCTATGACTTGATAGAAGATGAGGAAGTAAACCAAATCTGTTGTGGAAGTTCACTGATGTATGGAATTAAGAAGACGAAGTCCATTGTCCGTAAGGTTAAGAAAAATGATGTTAATGCCGTTTTTCTTACGGACTTTATCACTACGATACCTTTCCTTCTGTTTCTGATGCCTAGAACGGTAAAAGTAAGAGGGATAATATATCGGATATTCCTGTATCTTAAAGGAAAGACTTCACGACTGAGATACGCATTTGACCTTATGTGCTTCTTGCTCATGGCTAAAAGTGGAGTAATGGAGCGTGTGTTCATCCTTAACGATGAGGAAAGTGCGAAGGAACTAAACGATATGTTCCATACAACCAAGTTTAAGGCTATAGCTGACCCTGTAGTAGATGTTGATTTGAGTAAGGTTGTGAATTTACGAAATGAACTTGGGGTTTCAGACTGCAACACTATATACTTCCATTTTGGTGCACTATCAGAAAGAAAAGGCACTTTGGAAATTCTCAAAGCCATTATTATGGCAGATGCAGAGATATTGCACAACAAGACATTTATCCTTGCAGGAGTAGTGCGAAATGACATTCGTGACAGGTTCTACTCATTATTGAGTCTGGCTCGTGAAAAGGCGCAAATAATCGTATTTGACGAATTTTGTAGCTATGACAAGTTGAATAGCCTGTGCCATACATCAGACATTATCATCATGCCATACAGTCAGACTGAATTGAGCAGCGGAGTACTTGGATATGCCGCACAATTTGAAAAACCTGTTATCGGGCCTTGTGATGGGTTGATTGGCAAACTAATCAGAAACTATCATCTGGGCATTACGCTAAGCAGGACTGATGCTAACGGAATCGCCGATATACTTGGCAAACCAATACCGCATAGTCAGCCAAAAGAATATGTAATTAAAAATAAGAAAGAGAATTTTATAGACAATCTTTGGGATGGAAATTGATGTTATAAAAATCCGGCGCAAAAAAGCAGAAATAGGATTTGCATTAGCTCTTACTGCGATTCCATTAGGTATGATAGCCAAGTTGCTACTGAACAATTCAATCTTTGGTAATCTCCTTATGGCTATCGGGCTTGTTATGTCATTTCCGTTCCATCGCATAACAAGTGGTATATGCTTAAATAAGATTGCAGGCATTGTCCTCTATCTTCTGTTGGGATTTGCGTACTATTTTATAACAGGTTACGATGACCCGAGTTATTTGGTGTATATGGGCGTGAGTCTCCTTTATTGCATCTCTCTTGTCTTTTCAAGATACGATGAAGACTTCGACCTTGAACAAATATTGAATTATATCTGGTTTTTCTCTTTGGTATTCGTAATAGGAGGTTTTATCAGTTTCGCTACTGGAAAAATCAACATTCTTGAGAATGTGATGGCATGGAATGACCAAGGTGACATGATATACGATGGTCTTACCATGGGAAATATGGCTATCGTCCAGATTGCATGCTCGTGCCATTTACTTACGAAGCAGTCAAAGGGAGTTAAGCAGTCACTATTAATTCTGACTGTTTTTCTTGATTTCCTGCTGGTGGTCTTTACGGTTAAGCGAACGCCTCTTTTAGTGGCGTTGACAATGATATTCATTTATTTCAAGAGACTTGGCTATTTGAAACCTACACCAATAAAGACAACCATATTGGCATTTGTTATATTTGCTATCTCTGCTTATATTGCTGTCAATCCGGAATTGATGGATGCACTATCGCTATTGGTTGAAGATACATTAACGGGATTGGGCAACTTAATATCAGGTACACATACAGGACACAGCCTCACAAACTCGACTGATATCCGTCTTGAAAACAGAGCCATTGCAATAAATATGCTTCGGAACTTTGATATAATGGATGTATGTTTTGGCAAGGGCTACATGATATTCTGGTGTGACATACCTGTCTTGCAGGTCTTTCTTGATATGGGGATTATGGGATTCATTCTTTATTTCTTCTATATGATATTCTTGCCGATCTGTGCCATATTGAAATACAGGAACAATCCCGTTATATTTGCCTATTCTATGTGTACATTATACGGATTGCTATGTTGTGTAACCAGCGGTCATCCTTATGCAAATGCAAGATGGATGCCAGCTATACTACTATGCTATGCTCTGTGTAACCATAAAAAAGAAGAAATTCAGATATGGAAACAAAAATAAATAAATCAAATATAAAGATATCGGTAATTATTCCATCGTTCCGTCCAAAGCAATACACACTTGACTGTCTCACATCTATTAAAAATCAGACATTGGACACTTCAAAATACGAAGTAATAGTTATACTTAATGGAGAAAAAGAACCATACTACTCAATGTTGGAGGACAATATGCCTGCAAATGGTATATTGTTTTATTCACCTATTGCTTCGGCATGTACATCCCGTAACATAGGTTTAGACAAAGCTAAGGGCGAATACATTTGCTTTATAGATGATGATGATAAGGTATCTCCGAATTATCTGCAAGAACTGCTCAAACATGCCACCCCAAATACCATTGGTGTCAGCTATTGTTTGTCACTTTTTGATGATATGCACGAGGAAAGTAATGTCTTCACTTGTGAATATGTAAACTATAATAAGAAGGGCATACAAGCCTTCTACAAGCCTCAAAGAGTATTCTCTACACCATGGATGAAACTTATTCATCGAGATATAATAGGCAAGATACGATTTAATGAGCATTTCCCAAGCGGACAAGACTCACTTATGATGTTTGAGATTTCAAATCGGATAAAATATGTCGATTTCACATCCACTGATGCTGTATATTACTGGCGCCAACGAAGTGGAAGTCTACATCGTATGGGATTGCATAAAAGGGTAAACAAATATGGAAGGCTGATTTGTGTCTACACATATCTTTTCTTTGGACATATAGGTCAATATAATCTTCATTTCTACACAACCCGCATACTTGCATCTTTTAGGGCTATTATTGCGCCAAGAATGTAAGTATTATTCAAATGATGGTATGAATTTATCTATAATAACAGCTACATATAACAGCGAAAAGACAGTTGGAGATACCATAAAATCCGTACTCAATCAATCATTTAAGGATTATGAGTATTGGATTGTTGATGGTGGCTCTAAGGATTCTACTATGAATATAGTTCGGGAATACGAACCTTTGTTTGACGGTAGGCTTCATTACGTCTCAGAACATGATGGTGGTATATACGATGCCATGAACAAGGGAATACGCTTGTCAAAGGGTGATGTTGTCGGTATTCTTAATTCGGACGATTTCTATACATCTAATGATGTCCTCGCTACTATAGCAAATGCCTTTGAGACAGACAGTTCTTTAGAGGCTACTTATGGCGATGTCCATTTCGTGAATGATGGACAATTAGACAAATCTGTCCGCTATTACTCGTCCAAGATATTTCGTCCTTCGCTCTTAAGGTGGGGATATATGCCTGCTCATCCTTCGTTCTATCTGAAGAGATCAGTATATCAGGAAGTCGGTGACTATTCTCTCAATTATAAGATTGCTGCGGATTTTGACATGATGGTTCGCCTGTTCTACAAAAGGGGCTTAAATGCAAAATATATTGAGAAGGATTTTGTAACCATGCGTACTGGTGGCGTTAGTACGATGAGTATTTCGAACCGTCTGTTGATTACTCATGAGGATGCAAAGGCTTGTCGTGCTAATGGCATGTTTTCATGTTTCCCCATGTGTTGCGTTAAATACTTTACAAAAATGTTTGAGTTTACAGGGCTGATGTGTTAAACGCCCGTTAAAGCTTTCTATGTTAAAATCCAAATGTTTTTATATCTATTTTCAATTTATGCAACAGAAATTAAATTACGGTATTCAGAATTGTATTTCTGACCGTTTTTTACCATAGCCGTAACCATGTGTATGAGTTTGTTCTTGACGTTGTTCAATACCACCATCTTTTTTTTACCACTCTCTATGTGTCTTATGTAATACGACGCAATGGATGGACAGAATTTAACAGAAGCCAGAGCTGCTTGTGTCAGCATCGATTTTACCAGTCTGTTCGCCATGTAATGGACATGCGGATCAGAATGCACGCTCGTACCAGAGTCCTTGCCGAACGGGGCTATTCCATAGTAGCATGCTATCTTTCTAGAGTCATAGCCGAACTTCTTGAAGTTGTTCGTATAGACCATCAGGCATACTGCGTTCTGCGTACCTACGCCTGGTATGGAAGTCACAATGTCATATATGCGTTTAAGCTCTTCATCGGAGCTTATGAGTTCCTTTATCATATCGTCGAGTTTCTTTATAGACTTGTCAAATTCGTTGATTAGATGACGTCCCATATTGGCGATGGCATTCTTTGCTGCTGACTTCTCCATCGTCAATTTCTTCTCGTCTCTGCGAACTGTCAGCGAGCACTTCTTCCCCACGAGTTTATGCCTGTAGAGGAACAACTCCCTGAGCTGCCTGAGGTTTTCGCTCAAAGGCTCATACATGACGGCCTTGTCATGATTCCTCATGGCGTATTCTGCTATCATGTTTGCATCTGCACGGTCAGACTTTAGTCTTCGTATTCCAGATGCATCCTTGATGCTCTTTGCGTTCTCCAGCCAGAAATCGAGTCCCTTGCCATATATGTAGTTGCAAAGCCCAAGGCTGTAGTCTCCTGTGTTTTCTCCACAGAAAAGCCATGAAGACTCTTCCGTATCACCAGAATGCTTCTTGACCCACTTGACAAGCTGGTTATAGCCAGAGTTGGTTGTTTTGAACTCGTTATACGCTCTTGGAGCAATCTCATTAAGTCCATCCGCAATAATGATGGCTGCATCTACCTTTTCTTTTGAAAAGTCGATGCCGACAAATAATTTCTTCATAACTTTGCAGTATTAAAAAGAAGAATTGGTCAATAGTTGTATGGACTAACACTCTAAAAAGACTCTATGTCGATGACTTTCTATCTGGTCTTTGCAACTATGTCGAGGAGGTCCGAAACAGAGGATAGTCTTTAATGACTCGTGCTCTCCAAGATTTACCTCTTCGACAGACCGATTCTTCCTTACTACAACAAAGGTAAGAAACAGTCTTGCTATATCATCATCTTAGTACAGATATCATCAGTATAATAAGAGATCTCTCAATTATCTCATATAATCTTCTGCAAACTTAGAGTG
>JAEEGL016908646.1_pt1 | contig 22074 bp, 12 predicted proteins | sample 9134231 | NCBI WGS metagenome assembly JAEEGL01 (sample SAMN16246548, study PRJNA631951) | gut metagenome | biome: gut microbiome; feature: rumen; material: fiber-attached | host: Bos | place: Iran: Karaj | collected 2018-10 | reverse complement strand
TTTAAAAAAAGAATCATTTTCAATTATTTTTTCATATTCTTCAAAAATTTCTTTTTTTTTCTTTTCTTTATCATCTAATTCAAAATCTAATTTCCAAAAATTAATTAATTGATTGTTTTGTTTAAAATCATTAAAAGATTTTTGATAATTTTTTATTAAATCTAAATTTAAATTATTAATATTATAAATATTTTCAATTTTTACACATAATAAAGTGTAAAGTTCATTTGATTTTTTATTAATAACACTTTCAAATGTTTTTATTATTTGATCCCTTTTTAGAAATATCTTTTTTTTATATTGTTCTTTTATATCATCAATTTCTGTTAAATAATTATTTAATTTTTTAAATTTATTTTTCACATCTTTTATATTAATCATATTATGTTTAACATGATATTTAAATAAACATTCTGTACACATTAATCTATTGTAACTACAATTATCTTCAATACATAATCCAACTATTTTATTATCATAATGTTCATTACAATAATCATCAGAAAATTTTTCGAATTTTTTTTCTGTTTTATTCTTCTTTCTTGGTTCTTTTTTTGATTTTTCTTCATCAATCTCATCAAACAACATTGCTAATTTAGATTTTGTTCTTTTTTCTGAAAATTGATTTCGTTCCATTGTGAAAAATAAAATATTAAAAATATAAAACAATTAAATAAAGAATATTTAAAATAATTAAATATTTTTCTGAACTTTTATTATTGGTAAATTCTATAAATATTTCAAATAAAAGAATTAAAAAAAAAAATGAAATCTTTTTTCCACAATATAATATTAATAATGGTAATAATTATATCATATGTTCTATATATGAAAAATATAAATTATTTATCTCAAAAAAAAGAAAATAAAATACAAACATATATCATAAAATTAAATAATACAATAATAACTAAATTAGAAGAAAAAGAAAAATTTATGTTAGAATTTTTAAACAAAAACAAAGAATTTAAAACAATAAATTCAACAATGAAAAATTTAATGTTTAAAGAAGAAAAAATAACATTAAATCTTTCATTTTATGAAATAAAAAAAATAGATAATCAATATTTATTAATAACCTTTTTTTACACAGATGAAAATTATAAAGACAATTTTTTTAAATTTCATTGGATTTATATAATAATAATATTTATATTTGAAATTTATTCTTTCTTTGTTTTAAATTTATTAATTAAATTTATTAAATGTGAAATACATTCAAGATTTTATTTAAATGAAGTTCATTTTAATTTATTTTTAGGAATGATATTATTACTTATTACTTTAATTATTTTTATGACAATTCATTTATTTTATTGTTTTTTTCCTATATTTTTCCTAATAATAAATTTCTTAGAAAATACTTTTAATTTTATGATTCATTTCTTTATTATTTTCTTAAATTTAATACTTGTTTTTTACTTATATAATTGTTTCAATCCTCATTTAAATATTTTTCAAGTTTTTTTTAAATTTATTTATATTATTTTCCCTTATTTTTTATGGAAAATAATTGAAGTTGTTAAAAATGGAAATTATAAAATTATTCTTCCTTTATATTTTCTTTTTTTTTTTCGAGTTTTTAGAATTGGAATTTTAATAACAAAATATAATTTTAAACATGCTTTAATTAAATTAAGAAATCATTTAAGTGAAGATAATTTAATTAGAAAAAAAATAGAACATAATATTTATTTTTTCTCAATTTTTCAAAATAAATTAATTTATAATTATTTTAATAGAAATGCAACTATTATTATTCTTATTTTAGTTTTTGATAATAATTTTTTAACTAATTCTCTTTATATTTATAATATTTTATTAACTCTTTGGGATTTAATTTTAATTTTAATTCCTTCAGATGATTATTCTTATTTTTTTTTTTCTAATGAAGATATGGAATTTATTACTAATTTTAAAAAAATTTCTTTTCAGTATTTTATTTCTTTAAAATTTAATCAGATTAATGAAAATTTAGTTTTTTATAAACAAAAACAACCTCTCATTGTTGTTAATCCTTATTATAATGATAATGGGAAAAATGAGATTAATTTAACTCATTTAAAAATTGGATATTTTGAATAATATAAAAACTTTTAATTTGAATTTAATAATATATAATATATAATATATTTATATATGAAATAAAAAGTTAAATTAGGAATAATATAATTTTAATTAAAAATTTATGTTTTAAATTTATGTTTTGATGTTTATTTTACATTAATTATTATTCAAATAATTAAATAATATTTGAATTAAAAACACAGAATATTACAGAAATAAAGTTATTATATATATTTTAAATTTTATTTTCTGTGATTTATAAGATAATATCTAAATAATGAATTAAATAAATAGTGTTATTTCATTATTAAATAAATAACAAAAATTAAAAGAATTTTTTTTTAAATTTAATAAATTTCTAAAAATAATTAAAATAAAATAAAAACTTTTAAAAATAAGAATCAAATATATAAAATCCCAAAAAAAATGAACAAAACTCAACAAATGATTTTAATAATATGTTTTCTATTCTCAGGTTCCTCAGTAACAATAGTAAAAAAAGTATTAAGTAAAATCAAAAGTTTAAACCTTCAATTTCGTCATGCATGGATATATCAAAATATTATGTATTTCTCAGAATTAATGACATATTTTGTTTATAAGAAATTTTACAATGATAAAGAATTTAAATTATTAGAAGAAAATAAAAATAAAAAACCACCTCCTCTGAAATTAATAATTTATTCTACAATTGCAGCTTATTTTTATACTATTCTAACAACATTTGGTTTATTATTATTACCTGGAAGTGTATTTCAAATGTTTAGAAGTTCAATAATAATAATAACTTTTATTTTATCTTTTTTTCTAACTAAAAACAAACATAAACTCCGACATTATATTGGTATAGTATTTACTTTAATTGGTTTAATTTTAATCTCTTTTTCAACATATGAAAATAAGAATTATGATAAAAACGAAATCTTCTTAGGAATTATAACAACTTTATTAGGAATTTTTTCAATGGCATTTAATTACATTTTAGAAGAAAATATTACTAAAAATTATTTATGTCATCCTATGCAATGTATATATTTAGAAGGTTTTTATGGTTTTATTTTAAATTGTTTAACAATAACTTTATTATATTTTATTCATTGTGAAAAAAAAAATGAAATTATAATGAAATTTTGTAATGAAGATGAACAATATATAAGAGGAGAAAATTATTTTTTTGCAATTAAACAAAGTATATATGAACCAAAAATTTTGATTTGTATTTTATTATATTCTATTTTTATTTCAACTACTAATAATACTGGATGTGCTTATAGTAAAGTTACTTCTGGAACTTCAAGAGCAGTTGTTGATACTTTGAGATGTATTTTTGTTTGGATTTTTTTTATGATGCCTTTTAATAATGATGAATTAATTGAAACTTTTAAATTATTGCAATTTATTGGATTTATTTTTTTAATTATTGGAAATGTGTTTTATAATAATTTAATTCATTTTCATTTTTCTGAATATGATTTTAATGATATCAATGAAAAAATTAAACAATTGGGAAATGATAAAAGTTTAGAAATGAAAAATTATAATAAGAATAAAGAGAAATTAGAAGAAACAAAAGATGAAACTTTTAATAATGAAAAAAATGGAACATTAATTGAAGAAGAGAAAGAAAAGGAATAAAAGTAATTTAAATATATAATTAACAATTTTATTTAATAATATATTATTTAAAGCAAATTAAATAAACAAATTAACTTTTTTGTTTTTAATAGTTCAAATTATTTCCAATTAATTTATATTTAAAAACAATATTCATATTAAATTACTATTAACATCCCAAATAGAAATATTTCCATCTCCTGAGCCAATAATAATATTAAAATCCTTAAGTTGATTAATAGTACAAATAGTATCATTATGAGCATTTTTAAAAGAATATAAAAACTGAATTTTATTATTATTAATTTCAAAAGCTCTTAATTCCTTATCTTCACTTCCTGTAAAAATTAATCCATTTTCTAAAATTAAAATACTCCAAATATTAGAAAAACTATTAATACAATTTAACACAATTCCAAAATTAACATTTACAATTCTTAACTTTTGATTAGAACCTCCAACAATAATAGTATTATTATTATATTTAATTAAACCATTTCTTGAGTAACAATCACATTTTGAAATTGATAAAATTAACTGAAAATTATTTATATCAAATGTTTTAATACCATCATCTCCTCCTGAAACTAAAATATTATTATTTAATTGTAATATTGATCTTATACTTTCTTTATGTTCATTTAATATTTTTATATTTATGTAAATTTTCTTTTGTTTTCCTTCTGTTTTTTTTCTTTCCCATATTTTTATTTTTTTATCATAAGAACATGAAATTAAGTATTTTAAAATATTATCTTTTGAAAAAAATATTATTCTTGTTATTCCTTTTTCATGAGCGTCATTTATTGTTTCTTCTAAATAATATTTTTTATTTTCTGTGAAATTCCATTTTTTAATTGATTTATCATTTGAACAAGTTAAAAAATTATAATCGTTGATTATTAATAAAGTATATATATGATTAAGGTGTGCTTCATTAATAATTAAAAATTCAGAATAATTATTATTATAAATCTTTATTTTACAATCTGAAGAAATTGAAGCAAATCTTCCATTTGGAAATACTGATATTTGATATATTATATTTTTATGTTGATTTATTATATTATTTTGTTTTAAGTTATTTAATAATAATATTCTTTTTAATGATGTTATTTCTTTTTTTATTGTTTTTATATTTGTTTTTTCTTTTAAAAGTAATGAATTTATATCTTTTCTTAAATAAATATTTTGTCTTTTTAGTTTTTCAATATCTTTTTTTAAAATATAATTTTGAATTTTTAATTCAGTATTTTCTTTTTTAAATATTTCAATTTCTGATAAATAATTATTTATTGTATTTTTTATGTCTAAATATTTTTCATCTGTTAAATTAAGTAAATTTAATATTATTGGAATGAAATTTTCTTTTTCTAAAATTTTTGGCTTTAAAGGAAGAATTATTTCTTTTATTTTATATATTATTGGTTCTAATATAATATTCATATTATCGTTTTTTTTTTCTATTGAAAATTTACCATTTTCAATTTGATTAATTATTAACTCCCAAATATCTGAATTATTTTCATAAATCGTAAAAATAACATTATCATTTTTTAAATTATTATATAAAAATACTCCTACATATTGATTAATATCAATTTTATTATTTTGAAAACAATTAATTTCTAATTCATCACCTTTATCAATTATTTTAATATTATAAATAATTCCTTTATATTCAACTTTAATAATTTTTTCATTTTTTATCATATAGAAAAAATAAATATGAAAAAATTAAACAAATTATATAAAAAAAATAATTAAAAAAAAAACATAATAAATAAAAGTATCTATAAAAAAATACCTTATAAAACCTTTAAAAAAAAAATAAAAAATTAATTTATTTCCCAAAAAAAATGTATCCTTTTCAAAAGCACTTATTTCTAATAATAATATTATTATCTCTTAGTGAAATCAAAACAGAAAATAAAAAAAAAATAACAGATGAATCTTTCCCAGAAGATTCTGAATGTGAAAAATTAGGAAGTATGTTAATTCACCATATATTAACAAATGACTCTCTTCCAGGAGAATATCAAGACATTCATAAACTTTTAAAATATTCAGGAACAGGATTAAATGACTTAGGAGATTATTATGGTTGTTTATCTTTAAATTATTCAATATATTATACTTTAGAATTAAGTTTAGGTATGATAGGTCAATCTATTGGATTTTGTTATTTTAAAAAATGTAATCAAAGTTATTTTATGAACTCAATAAATAAATTAATAGATAATTTAAATTCTTCAGGAACTTTTCCAATTAAGAGAGAATCCATTTTAATTTATAATCCAGAAGAAAAATTAAAAGAAGTTAAAAAAGATATGAAAGTAGGTTCAATAGTAACAATAATAATATTATTATCATTAACAATATTTTGTATAACAGTAACAATATCAAATAGATATAATAAATTAAATCATTTATCAATGTTTAATATGGAAAAAAATGCAAAAGCAATTTTTACAGTAAGATCACAGAATAAAACTTTAGAACATTTAAGAGTTTTTGACGGAGTTAGATTATTTTCTGCTTGTTGGATTTGTTATGGTCATTTAGTTATTTTTCCAATCAGTTTTACTAGAAATTTATTATCTTTAGTTGTCTTATCTAAAAAATGGTCTTTTGCTTTTTTAATTGGAGCTTTATATGCTGTTGATGTTTTTTTTTTTTTAAGTGGATTCTTATTTTATTTTTATTGCCAAGATCAATTTAATAAAAAAATAAATAAGATAAAAACTATATTTATTGCTTTTGTAAATAGATATTTAAGATTATTACCTTTTATGTTATTTACTGTTTTTGCAATTACTTATCTTTTACCTTATTTTACTTCAGGACCTTTATATTTTAAAGTAGGTCAATTTAATAATGGTTGTAGAAGAAACTTCTGGATTCATTTCTTATATATTAATAATTTAAATTTAAACTACGAAGATGGATGTGCTGCTCAAACATGGTATTTAGGTTGTGATATGCAATTTTTTGTTGTTAGTATATTAATTGTTTTTATTTTTAACAACAGTAATTTATGGAGACAAATTTCTTTTGGTTTTTTAATGGTTGGAAGTATTGTTCTTCAAATGTATAAATATATTAAAAATAAATATGGATATAATGACTTTTTCAATGGAGGTGGAGCAAGTGGAGGAAGAAATGAAAATAGTGAAAGAGGTGGAGGTCAAAACAGAGGGGAAAATTTTTATACTACTCCTTATGCTAGAATTGGACCTTATTTAATGGGAATTTATTTTTCTATGATTTTTATGGAAACTCCTCTTTATAAGAGAGAATATTGCAAAAAGAAAAAACCCGAAAAAGAAAATAAAAATAAAATTAATAATATTAATGTTGATATAGGAAATGAAAAAGAAGATGTTGATAAATTAATTGAACAAGATATTGAAAAAAAAACAATTGAATTAAATAATGAAGATAATAAAAATGAAAATGAATATAAATTAAAAATAGAAGAAAAAAATGATATAAAAGAATTAATAACAAAGAAAGAAGAAAAAAAAGAAGAATATATAGAAGAAAATCCATCTATAATATACAGAATGAATGTTTATTTAGAAAAAAATGATCTTGTATGTTACATATTATTTATAATAAGTTTAATATTATTAAATTATAGTTTCTGGACTTCAGTAATTTCAGCACATTATAAATTAAGTGTTTTTACTGCTGCATTTATGAATACATTTAATAAATTATTTTTTACTCTTGGATTAGCAATAATACTTCATTTAACATTTTTAGATAAACTTACTTTTATTAAAAATTTCTTATCCTTGAAAATAATGAGTACTGTATCAAGAGGAACTTATGGTATTTATATGATTCATATGTATTTTATTTTTATGTTTATTTGTTCATATGGAAATTTCTATTATTTAAAATTGATTGATTATGTTATTTTTATTATAGGAATTTTCACTTTTTCATGGGCAATTTCTTTTGTTATTGGATTAATTATTGAAAGTCCTGTTATTGGGTTAAGTAAAATGTTTATTAAGAAAAGGAAATAAAGGAGTTTTTTAATAATAGATTTTTATTAAAGTAAATTTTTAAAAATTTTTTTTATTCAATAATTAAAATAAATTAAATTATTTTAAAGTTAGATAAATAAATAAATTAATGTTATTTGAAAAATTGAATGTATCATATTCATATTTTTTTTTTTTAAAATTTTTAAGAAAAATGATTTTTAATGTTTATTTAATATTATTAATAAAGAAAGAATATAATATTAATGTGTTTTTAAATGATAATTGTTAATTTATATTGATATCTTAAATTAATTTTTTTTTAATTAATTTAATAATTTTTTTTATTTATGATTTTCATATTTCTTCATCAGATAAACTTTCAGAAATTTGGGAATCATTTAAAATAAGATTATTATCTTGAATAATTCTTTCTTCTTCTTTTTTTTTATTTTCAATTTCTTTTTCATATTCTTCAAAAGATTTGAAATTTGGATTATTTTTATTGATTTTTTCAAACTCTTCAACTTTTTTTCTTATTGTACTATAATTTTTTTTTTTAATATCTTCAATTATTAAAGTTTTAGCACCAGCAACATTATTAATATTTAACAACTGAGCAATTTCTAAAACTTGATTTTTAGATAACATTTTTATTCTATTAAATAACTCTTCTCTTTTTTGAGAAAAAGGTTTTTTTATTCTAATTACATCATCACTTAAAGTATTAATTTTATTTTTTTTAGCATTAAACATATTAATTAATTGACCTACTGTTATTGGTAAATGACATAATCCATTTTCATCACTTTTAAAATTAAATTTTTTAAACAACTCATCCATTTCTTTTTTTTCATTTTCTTCTTTCCATTTTTTTATAAATTGCTTAGATATTTTTTCATAATCATTTATTTTTTTCTCTTTTATTACTCTTTTTTTATTTAATAATTTTTCCTTTTTTTTTTCCTCTTTCTTCGTATAATATATATTCTCCTATTTCTATTATTTGGTTTTCTTTTAAAAGAATTATTTTTTCGTTTTCGTCTGAAAAATTATCTTTGATAGAGTCAAATTGTTTTTTTGAAAGCAAAAATATATTTTTGTTACTTTCAAATATTTTAATGTGTAAACATTCCTTTTTTTCTGGTAATTGATTTTTTGTTTTTTTGAATAACATAAATTATTTTTTTATTTATGTAAATTATATTAAAATAGAAAAGAAGGACAAAATATCATAATTTTATAAAAAATAATTTTTTAATATTTTAAAAAAAAAACATAAATATTATTATGTATATAAAGAAAATAAAAATCATCTTATATATTAAATTGAGGAAGGAATAATAATTCTTTTGTTTATATATATAAAAAGTATTATTTAAAAATGAAATATAGAATTTTTTTATAAAAATAAAATGAATATGATTCAATAAGCGTCAATAATCTTTTTATTTTATTATAAAATAAAACAATTAAATAATATTTATAAAAATGAAAAATAAAAATTAAAAGCTTTAAAAAAGATTTAATTTTACTATTAATAATATAAATATATATACACACTCTAAAAGTTTTATTTAATACAATTACAAAATATTTATCTTTTCAAAGGAATTCTTATATAGTATTGATGTTATTTCTAATTGTAAAGAAGAAAAATCTTTGTTTGATAGATTCTATTCACTATAAATAAATCATAATTTTACTAATTTTTGATATATAAATGTATTTAATAATCTAAATATTTATCATCTCTTTCTTTTGTTCTTTCATTTTTTTTTACTTTTAATTTATTATGATCACTATTTCTTTTTTTTTTATAATAAGTATAAAAACTATAACATTTAGTTGAGGTTTTATTAAATTTTATTATATGTAATTTTCTATCTGATTTTTTTAAATTATTTTTATGGTAATAAACTTTGAAGAATTCATTCACCTCATTCATTAAATTAAAATATTTGGAATTATTTTTATATTATATTTTCTGAAAAGGATAATGAATTCTTAATTTATAATTTTTATTATTCATGTAGAATATAAATAAAATTATTATATATATTAAAGAATAAGAACTGCATTTTTTATTTGATTCCAAAGAAAAATTTATTAATAAAAAGGAGATATGAGTTTTTGAATTATATTTATATAGATTTAAGTATTTAAAATATAACATGAAAAAATAAAATTAGATTTTAAAACAATTATGTAAAATCATTATTTTATTTCATATTTTATTGAGAATTTATATCAATTAATGTATGATTCTTGATGATTCAACATTTAATTTTGTTGAATATAAAATCAAAAAATTGGAGTTAATAAATTTTGATTTTATCTTTCATTAAATAGAAGTATTTTTAATAATTTTTTATATGATATAGAATCTCAATAACAAAAATAAGTTTTAAACGAATTAATTGAACATTAAATAATTTTTATTAAAAACCAAAAGGCCTGAACACACAAACTAAAAATAATCAATACTTATTATAAAATGTATATTTTTTTTCTTAGTTTTTCTTATAATAATCAATAAATAATCCAAAAAAAAAAAATTTTTAATCTTCAATTTTCAAATTTAATCAAATTATTAAATAAATTAACTACAATCTATTTAATTTTTTATTAAAAAATAAATTACATAAAATTAAAAACAATTTAAATTATTAATTTTCTTATTATTTTTGGGTCAAATATTCAAAATCATCTTCAATTTCATTCACTCTTGCTCTTCTTTTATTCTTTAATAAATAATAATAATAATAAGAAAGACAACCAACTATAATTAATAAAATAAAACTTATAACTATTAAAAACCAGTTTCTACCACTTAATTCCGAGGATGGAATATAAAAACCAATAATACCTCTATCAGGATTTATTATAGTTTTATATTTTTTTAAAAATAAAGAACCAAAAATCCACTTATTTACATTTTTAGTATTGAAAATAATCATAAAATAATAAACATCTTTTATTTTTTGAAATAAATCTTTATAATTAAATTCTAACGTAATATTCATATCTTTATGATAAAATTTCAAAGTTGGAAATTTATCAATTTCAAATTTATTATTACATTGATAAAAAATAAAATTACTAAAATTATTCTGTGTACAAATCTTATTATCAAAATATTTATTAAATACTTTTTCATTTATTTTATTTTTAAAATACTCATTACCTACAATTCCTTCTTTATTAAAATCAAAATTAATTTCTATTTTATAATCCAGTTCTTCATTTCCTAAAGAAGAATTATCAAAATGAAGTTGAATATATTCAGGTAAAAACACACTATCAATTTTAGTAAAATATATTTTACTATTTGTTTTCTTTTCATAATCTTCAGGAAATCCTCCCATAACAATTTTAGAATTATCTTTATTAAAATCAAAATAAGCAGTATATGATTTTATTATATTTCTTTTTTTTAACTCATATATTAAATTATATGATTTTCCAAAATTTAAACTGTGAATTGAAAAGCCTATTTGAGAGTGAAAAAGTTCTTTTTCAATTTTGGGTTTTAAAGCATAAATAAATTTAAAGTTTTTAATTTCATTTTTTTTTCCTTTTAAATCTTTAAAATAAAAAGTTTCTGTTGATTCATATATTTCTTTACATAATTGTAAAGATTCATTTAGTTTTTCTCCTAAATTAAAAGATAATGATTTTTCTTTTTCGTAAAAATTTGTGTTTCCATCTCCAATGATATAATAATAATTATTTGAAAATGTTATTTTTGAAGGAATTGTTTGAATTGGATTTCCTATTTCTAAATTTGTTTTATATTCCATTAAGAAATTTTCATAAAAATTAGAAGAAGTTTCTTTTTTTAATTCTAAAACAATTTCAGAATAAATTAGAGATAAATTTAATGAAATTAATAAGTAAAATATCATTGTAGATATAAATTGATTTAATTAATAATTAATTTTTAAAATAATCTAAATTTATTTTATTTTATATTTATATTTAAAAAATAAGATTTTTATATTAGGAACTTTAATATTAATTTTTATCCTGATTAAAAGTTAATTTTTTGTTTTTTAATTTTTTGATTAATAAATAATATCAAAATTTTAATTAAGAAAAATTCTAATTTGAATATAAAAAATTCCTTATAAATAACAATTAAATTCTTTAGTTAAATATATTTTGATGTTATATATTAGTAAAAAAAATATATGTTTCATTTAAATATTAATTATTCTATATTAATTCAATATTACATATGTTATCCTTAATTTTTTAATTTTCTCCTCATTTAAATTAGTATATACTGAAATATTAAGTAAATTAAAAATAACTAAAATCAAAAGAGACAAGTGAAATAATTAACCATTTATCATATAATAAAATATATACTGAGTTTATTAAAGAAACACATCAATAAAACTGAAATCAAGAATTTTCTTATATTAATTCATTAAATATTTCCAAAATAAAAACTTATTTAAGATATTTAATAAATTATCTATTCATCATTAACTCTATAATTTATATAAATCAAACACATATTATAATACTTTTTAAAAAGAGAAAAATTATAAAGTAAACTTTTAAGTTTAAATCATTGAATAAGGGAAAAGGAAAGATTAATTTTATAACATTCATAAGTAAAAAAAAGATTATCTAAATGTGATTTTGAATAAATCTTCATGAAGATTGTAAATCAATAAATTAATAGACTATAATCTGATTAAAAATGAAGTGAATAGTGAAGAATAATTTTAATTATCTTCCACCTTATAAATATGATAAAAAGAAATAAATTTATTTAATATCAAACTAAAATGCACTATCTAGGATTAAGATCATTCTCCAATTAATTAACTTCATCCAAAAATTTAATTTTTGATTCAAAGTTAAGAAATTTTAGTATTACATTAATAAAGTTAATAATGACATATAAACTAAAGTTTTTATATTAAAACAAATTTATTAGACATCAAACTTTGCTTTTTTTAATAAAGTTTTCATTAATATAAATTTCTCATTTATTTCCGGTATTTAATTCTTAATAAATATAATGAATAAAATCTTTAACTATATTTAATGAGTTGCAAACAAAATATTAAAAATATTTTAAATAAAAATTAGAAAAATTTAATGGAAAAACAAAATAATATTAAATTAATAGAAAAATATCAACAAATAAATATGATAACTTCTCATATTAGAAATTTAACTGTATTTTTTCTATTAGATAATCAAGATTTTTTATTAAAACATCAAAAAATTGATTCATTGTATATCTATGATTTCATAAATTTAAATCAAAAATTAAAGATAAAATTAGAAAAAGGAGCATCATCTATTTCAAAAATGAAAAAAAATAAAATATTAATTGGTTCATTTAACGAAAATTACAATCTAAAAATTATTGAATTAAAAGATAAAAATTTAAAATATGAAATTTTATGTATGTTAACATATAAAAACAATCCTGTTATATCTTCAATAGAATTATCTAATGAAATGATTGCTTTTAGTAATAATTTAGGTGAAATTTATCTCCTTGATAAAAAAAGTGAAAAAGAATACGTTAAAAATAAAATAATAAAAGAGGAAGAAGGAAATGATAATATTCTTTTATATGAATTGCCTAATAAAGATCTTATGGGATTTTCATTTAAAAATAAAGGATTTATTTTTTGGGGGAATAATGATTTTTCTTTTATTAAAAGTTTACAAGGATTTGATATTAATAAAATGGGACGTCAAAATATATCGATATTAAATGATAGTTTATTAGGTTTTATTATTAATAAAAAAGTTAAAATTATTGATTATATTAATAAACAAATTGTTGATTCAATTAATGTTGAAGCAACTTGTATTTATACTTTAAATGATAAAAGTGTAATTTTAGGGGTAATTGAATATGAAAATGATTATATTCATTATCAATTTTTACAATATCAATTAAATGATAATAAATTAAAATTGATTTCTAAAAAAGAAAATGCTCAAGGAAATGAAGTTGATTTTATTATTCAAAATAAAAATGGAAATATACTTTCATCATCAAATAATAATATAAAAATTTTCAATTAAAAATTAAATCAATTAATTAACTTTTACTTTTTCTTTTTTTATAATCTCATTTTTTTATTTAAAGTTAAAAAAGACATATTTAACTTTTTCTTTAAAAATAACATTTTAATTAATTACTAATTAACACACCAAAAGTTTTTTTGTGATTATAATGAGTTTAAATCTTTTTTAATAATAATAACATTAATAAAATAAACAATAATTGTTGAAACATGAGATTTTGATTATTTTTTAAATGAATTGCATTGAAAAAAATATCACAATTAAAGAAAAAAAATTAGAGTCATTTAAAAGAAAAAAAGAAAAGAAAATGAAAAAGAATTAAAAAAAATGAAGAAGAATATAATAATTAAAATGATATAAAAAAGTAAAAGAAATATATACCTTATAAATGATATTTTATTGGGTCAAGATATTATTTTGCTTACCTATTGATAAATAATAAATCTATATTAGGAAACCAAAATCTAAGAAGTTTTTGTTATGATTTTAAAGGAAAATAGGAAATTAAATTTATTCATTAATTTTAAATTCAATGTTTATTATATTTTGAATTATGGAAAATTATTTTAAAAATCAAAAGATATTTTTTTGATGAGGTTATAAATATTATTTTTATATTTTCATTCATAAATCTTTTTTTTTATTTTCATTATTATTATCTTTAATACTTGTACTAGTAATATCCTTTACAGTATCATTCTCTTTATAATTATCGGAAATATCATTACCATTTGAATGGATATTATCATTAATTTTAAAATTTTTTATTACTCCATCAGAATCTTGTTTCATTCCCCCTTTTTCAAATGAATTTTCATTTGAAATTTGAACCCTTACATTTGGTCCTTCATAAACTAAATCAAAACATAAAATAAATCCAAATATATAAGAAGCAACCATTAAAAACCAACTTATATACAATATGATACCAAAAGTTTTTATCATTTTTGAAATATATTTAGTTGATTTTTTCATACATGAATCATTAACAATTCCTTTATTAATATCACTAAATAAATATTTCTTCATTATTCTATTTTTATTATCTAAATTATCATAATTTAAATTACACCAACCTACACATTTAAATTTTTCTTCTATATTTTTCCAATATTTATAAAATTTATCGATTTTAATTTCTTTCAATTTATCTTTAACTTTGGAATTTCTTATAAATTCTTTATTAATATTATCTTGAATTGAATAATTACATTGTTGAAATCTAATAATATCATTATCACTTATTTCTTCATTGAAAGATATTTTATAAATTCCTTCATTATTTAAAGTTTCATATACATTTTTATTGGAAACCCCACAAGGACATTCATTAGAACATAATATTGAATCTATATTTTGAAAATATTTATCTAATATTAAAAACTGACTAAAAAAGCCTTTTAAATCTTTAATACAATTTTTAGTTTCATTATTCTCTTTTATAGTAGCACATATAAGTGAAAAATTACAAACAAATAAAACAAAAATAATTGCAATTAATTGATAAAAACAGAAAATTTTTTGAAGAGTTTTACATTCTAAATTTCTAAAATTTATAATTAGTGCTAATGAAATTCCTAATACTTGGAACATACAAGCAAGTATTGAAAGAATTGAATAATGTCTCCAAATTCCTTTTGATATCCATGTTATATTTATATATTTAAATTGAATTGAAATTATTATTATATTTGTAATACATAATAATGATAATGTATATGCTATATAGCGACCAGATTTTCTTACTGTTGTTTTTTGTAAATATGATGCATACATTTTTAATTTTTATTTTTTTAAAAAATATTTTATTTTTATTTTAATTAATCATAGTTTATCAATGTATAATATTCAATATTTCTTCTTTATTAGATATATATTGTTGTTCATATTTATTTTATTTTTTGTTTATTTTTTCTCATAATTTATTGTCTTTTATAAAAAATTGAATTTGATTCTCTATTTAATTATATATTTATTAAATAACTTTTAAATTTTCTTTTTGTTAATTCTTCAATAATTAAATTCCCATTTTGAGCAATATATCTCTTCTTATTTTAAATGTAATGTTTCTTCATTTAAAACTCATTAAAAAATAAATAATAATTATTCAAAATATTATTCAAAAATTTATTAATGAAACAATAGATTAGATAAATTTATCTAAAAAATAGATAATATAATAGAAAATTTTGTGTGAATTATAAATGAAATCAAAATAAAACAATAAGATTATAAAAGGGTGAAAAAGGATTTAGATGTTTTTTTATAATAATAAAAAATGAAGAATAGATTTCAAGAACATAAAAAGACTTTGAATATTTTATTATTTTTTGAAAGAAAAAGAAGATATTTTATATAAATCAATATAAATATGAAGATAGAATAAAATAAAACGTAAATCATGAAATTAAAATTTAGAAAGTTAATTTTAATAATTCTAATTAAAATCATTGAAAATATGAAACAAATGAAAGAGAAATATTAAAAGATTTATGAAAAGGAATTTAATTGATTTTTATAGAAATATCAAAAGAATAAAAGAATGAATAATTAATAAAAAAATTATATTTAATAAAAATAATATTAAAAGATTTTGTGATATTTTTAAAAAGAAATAAATTTAAAAAAATTTATTTAATAAATTTTTCAAAAATTTAATAAAAAAAAGGAAATTGATTATAAATATTTATCTAAAATTTGTGAATTTTCTTGGTAAAATTTTAGAATAATTAATATAAATATTGATTCAAAATAATAATTATAAATAAAAGAAATGCAAAAATTATCTTCTAAGAAAAATTACAGAAAGAGAAGGAATTATTTATATAGAAATGAATCAAAGATAATAGATTCAATCCTCAAAGGAATATCTTATCAAAAACATAATAATAGCACAAATAATATATCAAACGACTCAACAATGGATTCTCCAAAAAAAAGTTTAATAGATACTATTCCAAAAAATAGTTTCAAATTCAAAGAAGAAGATTTTAATCATAATTCTTTTGTTCCAAAATCTTTTAAAATAAAACAAAAATTAGAAAAATTAAAAGATGATTTTGAAAATGATTTAATAAATAATAAGGAAGATAAAGAGTTATTAAATATAAAAATAAGAATAGAAGGAGGAGAAATTAAAAACTTAATATTAAAAAATAAAGAAAATCTAATAGAAACAATAGAATCTTTTTGTAAAGAGAATAAAATAGATAATCAATTAAAGAAAGGAATACTTACATTCATAAATAAAACACTATTTGCAATTTATATAGTAAAGAATAGGGAATACTCAAATGAAGAAATAGAAATTTTTAATAAAATAAAGGATTAATTATTAATTAATTAATATATATAAAATATAAATATTAAAATAATCTTATAACAGATTAAAAAAATGATGGCAACAAAAACAAAACAAAGACCTAAAACAAGTGTAATAACTGATACAGGAGGAATGATAACAACAGATTTAAATGAATATTTAATGAGAAGATCTCATGTAAATTACAAAGATAGATTTTATCCAAAAGAAGAAACAGATTTAATGACAACAAGTGCTAAAAAAATGCAAAATTTAGTAGCAATAGAAAAAAAGTATGTAGATAACCTTCAAACAGGTCAAAAAGAAGATATAGGAAGATCATATTTTTTTGATGATCCAAATTACGACAATTTACTAGGATATTCAACAGGAAATTTAAATGGAAATTTAACTGGAAATCAATTTGAACCTGGAAAAGAACCTTGGAGAGTAATAGCTGAAGAAGAAAAAAATCAAGGTAGAAGAAAGAATGATAATTTAAATGGTGATTATTATGGAATATATGGAAGTGGTTTAAATGGAGGTCCTTTAAAAAGTTTATATATGACTGATTTTACTAAAAAAAAAATGGGGAAAAAGACTGGAAGAGGTTTTGGGAAAGTTGATACTTTTGGTAATGGTGATGTGTTTAAAGCAAGTAGAAAAGGAGGATGCAGTGGAAATGATGAAGATCCTAATATGGCTTATTATAAAAGAATGCAAAAATATTTAAAACAATCTACTACTGGTTCTACTACTTATAGAGATGATTATTGTGAAATGTCTAAAAGAAAAAAAAGACCTAATACTGTTAAAAATTTATGGTAGATTTTAATATTTTTTTTTAGATATTTTTTAAATTTTTTTGAAAAAAATTGAATTTTTAAGGAATTTATTGTTTTTGTTAATGATATAATTAATTGTTAAGTTTAAATAGTAATTATTGTTTGAATCATTAATATCATCCTTAATTATCATTAAATTATGTTTTTATATTTTAATTATTAATCACTAAGAAATATAATTTCTTTTCTCATCATCTAATTTTTTTAAATCTATTTTAAAAGGATAAAAATGATAGTTGTGATTTTAAATTTTATTGTTTTCAAAATTTTTTTTATTTTCAACATATACATTAATTTTTTTAATTTATGTTAAAAATTAGATTATAATAAATATTATTCTTTACTTATTGGTGATGAATTTTCTTTTATTTTGTTTTTTAATATTCTTCTAATGATATTCTCTTATATTAAGTTAATCTTTGAAATTTATATTTTTTTGATTGATTTAATTTAAAAATAATGATAAAAATAGTATTGAACTTAATCTTAGTTTGGAAAACTATGTGATAAGAAAAAGAAATAAAAAAAAAATATATATATATTTTTAAATTTTAATATAATTAATTTCCTGCAATTAAGTTTGGATTATATTTTACAATAATTTATGCTTTGAGACAGGTAATGAAAAAAAAAATATAAAAAATTTTATGAAAAAAATTAAAAAAATATAAATTTCTCAAATTAATTATTTATATATTTAAGAATATTAAATGTTAAATTATATAAATACTTATCAAAAATTAAATAAAACATTTTTTCTTCTTTTAAAAATGAATACATTTTAAACAATTTTATGAAGAATTATTATCAACATCAAAAGATTATTTTTTTCAAAAACAATAAAAAAAGAATGTATTAAACTGATTATTTTTTTATTGATTTTTGAAATTTAATTTTTTAATATTAAAGAATCATTTTTATCAAAACTTAAAAACTAATTAATCTTTTTTCCATTTTTTTAATTTTTATTATTATAAATATTCCCGCTTATCATAGAAGTATTGAAAAAAATTTTTTTTTGAAATATAAAGACAATAAACATTTTATTTTCTTCTATATTACAAAAAAATCCAATGAAATATAATAAGAATTATTAATCAGAACTGAATTAATAATTATTTCAATATAAATTAAGAAAGAATTATTTTTATTTTCAATAAATTCTAATTTTAAAAATATCCATATCAATGTCCTTTATTAAATAAATATTTAATTTAATTACCAATAATTTTTCAATTCTTTATTTTTATTTTTAAAAGAATTAATATATAACTATCTTGTATTATCCAATTTTTAAAATATCATTTAATTAGCAAATAAATTTTTTCTTCTTAAGAATTATTTCCTTTTAATAATTCTTATTTTTAACATAAAATATCCATAAATATATTAATTGCATAAAAAGAATAATTTAGAAATAACAACTTTATTATTCTTAATTTATTAATAAAGTTTATATAACAACATTCCATATAAATTAAATAAATAAATAATTAAAGATTTAAACAATAAAATAAAGAAATTTATTGAATTTTATCTATAAACAATAAAATATAAAAATGAAAATTTTCAAGCATATAAGAGGAAAAAGTGATACAGATTTTTATATAGATAAATTATTATTAGATAATATTCATTATAATATAAAATCTTATAAACCAACAAATGAAACTTTTGGAAATGATGATTTTGACATTTCTTATTCAAATCCTGCAAAAAATAAAAAAAAAAAAATTGTAAAAAGATACTCATTAGATGTTTCAAAATTAAAAAAGAAAAATAGTGAAGAAGACTTTATAGAATATATAATAAAAGTTTTATTATTTAAAAAGCATTTTGATTATATTGTAATTCAAAATTTTATTTCTTTTCAAAAAGATTATTTAGATATTATAATAAATATTATAAGAGAATTAATAAAAAGATTTAAAAAAAATTATAATAATGGAGAAGTATTAAATATTGATTTAGAAGATGATGATTCAGAATTAATAAAAAAAATAGATAAATTTGATAATGTTTTAGAAACAATAATTGAAACAAAACCTGAAGATTTTTATAGAGAAGTTAAAAATTTAATTTTAAATGAATTTGAAAAAAGTCGTTATGAAATAGCTCAATTTTTAGATAATTATAAAGGAAAACAAAATAATAATATTAATGATTCTTTTGTTTTAAATTTTAAAAATAATGATTTAAATGATAATGAAAAATTTATTCTTAATAATGAAGAAATTACTCAGTTTATTGTTTCTATTTCTCAAATTTGTCTTTTTGTTTTAAGTAATATATCTTTTAAATTAGATTATTATTCCTTAACATTAAATTGTCAATTTTATAATATAAGGAATTATATTTTAAATTATATTGATAATGATAAAAAAGAAAATGTATTTAGGAGCATTAAAAATAATAATATTAAGAATTTACATATATTTGGTCATATTTTTTATTTATCAAATACTTTTTCTAATGTATTATATTCTGATAATAAAAGACTGTTAAATTTAAATAGCTTTTCATCATCTGGAAAATACATTTTAAACAATTTAATAGAAATGATATCTAAATGTAATATTTTAAACTTGGCAACAAATGAAAAATTAGAAAGAAGAAAATTAAAATTAAATAAAATTATTTTTGACAATAATAGAAAAGAAATCCTTTTTTATAAACAATATTTACAAACAGTAAATAATCGTAATTCAAAAGTGAATGAATTAGAAAAGCAATTTCAATTTTATTTTAATACTAAATTAATAGTATGGAAAGATGTTACTTTAAAAGTAGATTCTAAAAAATTATATGAAATATGTAGAATCTGTGAACAACAAGTTCCAATGAATGAATTTATTTTACATGTTAATTATTGTAAAGAACAAAAAATTTTTTATGGACAAATGAAGATAATAAAAGCAAATTTAATGAAATTAATTTCTGCTTTAGAATTTTTTAGAGATAATACTTTAAATATTAATAAATCAAATAAAATAATATTCTCTCCTAAAAATTATCTTATGAAGTTTTTTAATAAAACTTCAAGAAATGCAATTTCTGATTCTTCTGATTTTTTATTATCAAGTTTAAGATCAAAATCAAATCTCAAAGCAGATAATTCAAATAATAAAAACTTTCTTTTTTTAAATAATTTAATTAAAATATATCAATATGAATGTGAGTTACCTTTCGATAATTACGAAAGAAATCCTAAAGAAATTTCTCATTTAATATCAATGATTTATTTTACTTTTTTTTTATATGAAGAAAATTATAAACTTTATAACATTTTTTCAAAAGAATTAAATGAAATTTTAGGAGGAATATTTCAAACATTAAATAGAAAGTTAATATCTATTCAATTTATTTTAACAGTATTGGAAACAAAGGTTAAAAGTAATATTTATAATTTAAATTCAACTACGATGTTAACTAAAAGTCATTCAAGAGATAATTATATTAAATATATAGAAAGTAGAAGTAATTCTTCTCAAATAAATGATTATTCCTTTTTTAAAAGGTCAAATACAAGATTTGCAACTAGGAATCCTTTCTTTAATAATCCTTTTGTAAATGATGATAAAAAGGATAGTTATCAAAATAAATTAATGAATAATAATAATATAGAAAATAATGATAAAAATGTAGTCTTTGGTTTAGAAGATAATGAAGAAAAAAATAATTTTGCAACTACTTTAAAAAGTGTTAAAAATATTTTAAGTGTTAATAATACAATAAGGACTTTTTTTAATAATATAAAAGATACTGATAGTGATAAAAATAATATGAATGGGTTTTTTACTAAAAGAAGTCAAACAGGAGGATTTAGAAAAACAGTTAAAGATAATAATAATAATATTAATAATTATTTTACAAGAAAATTAGAATTTATTCCTAAAGATGATGAAAATAGTTTTACTTTGTCTTCTACTAAAAATGAAGAAAGTAAAGAAAGAAGTAATCGTTTAAGTAATATTCCATCTATTACTATTTCTCCAGTTAATAGTTCTTTTAAAAAAAATAATAATGATAATTTTATTTTAGGAAAAAAAAAAGATAATAACTTTTTAAAAGTGAGAATGATAAATGATGAGATAAAAGATAAAGTTTTAATAAATGAGAAAAAAAAAGAAAAAAGAATTAGCTTTAAATTATTTCAAAGACAAACTACAAGTGACAATTTATT
>JAEEGL013541867.1_pt1 | contig 22074 bp, 15 predicted proteins | sample 9134231 | NCBI WGS metagenome assembly JAEEGL01 (sample SAMN16246548, study PRJNA631951) | gut metagenome | biome: gut microbiome; feature: rumen; material: fiber-attached | host: Bos | place: Iran: Karaj | collected 2018-10 | reverse complement strand
TCGCAATTGCGGTGTCTTACATGCAAGTGCCGATGGTTTCTATTTCTTCACTGCCCCCAAGTTTGAGGCACCAGAGGATAGTCCCTATGCTTGGCTCAACAATGCCATCTTTGTCTGTGCAACTGCTCCCTCTGAGCCGAACACGGTCAGGCTGAACATTTGGAAAGTGGTAAAATAAAAGTGGATTACTATAATTGAGTTACTAATGTAGAATTAATGGCCTCTATCGTCTCCGTCGGAATCTCCAATGGGGTTGCATAGTCTGGCCAATGTGCGACTACATCTATAATCTTTTCTATTATTTCACGAAATCATATAATGATCATAGTAAACAGGATTGGCAAATGTTCTCCCACTTGTGGTCCATATTCCTTTCAATACTTAGTTCTTCCAACTTATATCCTATCTGACGCATAATAGCGTCATTTGTCAGAACATGCTTGTCCATATAACTATAGAAATAACTAAAATTACAAGGCAAAGACATGCATAACTTGTGAAATAACCATTTTTATTAAAGACAATTGCGATGAAATGATTTCTTTCGCAAATATTTCTTCGAAAAAACAGTAACAACATCATTCGCAGACAAACAACCTTCCAGAGTGACAAATAGTTCCGACTCAAAAATTGGATTTTCAGATATAAAATGAATTGTTGAACTGCTCACAACATAAACAAAATCAAATTCATTATTATTCTCCCCCTCATAGTAAGTGCTTGCACTGCATAATTTGTTTGATGTATTGACAGCCCTTTTCAATCGTAAAAGCTTAGCTTTATTTCTTTTGTCAATAAAGATGTTATGTATAAATTTTATGATAACAAAATCTTCCTCGAGATCTAAATCTGCAAAGAATTGCCTTCTTCTATACGTGAACTCAACATTTTGACCATTCAACTTATATCTCACACATCGTTTTTTAAGTGCTTTAAGAAATACCTTCATAACTAAAGGAGCATTCTTTTCTGCATTCTTCCTTTCCAATTGAACAGCAAGCTTCAACATTTCCGGATTGAGGGCCTTAGGCCCAACAATGATTTCTTGAAGCTTCTTTTGGCTCATTTTATTAAAGGTTTTTTCCCAATCCATCATATGCGATTCCGTTTTCTTTTTTGCCATATAGTTATTTATTTCAGTATCGGCTACAAAGTTATATTTTTAATTGAAAAGTCTAACCTTTTACGGTTGCTTCTTTGCATACCACAGCTCCCATATCACCGTGATAATAGCTGCAAAAAAATAGAAAGAGAAACGATTAGGTCTAGGGTAAGCCCATGCCAAACACGAATCATCGAAGAACAAGGGTATTTCAATATAATGTAGCCTTAAACCTGTTTCATAAGGATACATAAACAATGTGTAGAAATCAAGCGCCCTACTAAGAACCCACATGCCGAATAAGACAATAAACGGCAAACAAAACTGAAAAGTATTCTTATATCTGCTACTCATATAATAAAGAGGTATTAATCATCTCAGGTTTTGCTATCCCTTAAATATCGTTGATATTCAGACTATTATCCATTCTCATTTTACTATGGGGCTTTCCAATCGAAGTAGTATTCAATATCATTCAAAATAAGTGTTGCAGCAACTCTTTCTCCTTTATCTTTCTTAGCATAAACAAGTCCTGCTATTTTCTCTCCTGGTTGAATAGTAGTTCTATGTAAGTAGCCTTCATTATGAGCTTCACGGTCTTGATCAAGCGCCTCATCATATTGAGCAACTCTTTCACGTTCGATTACATAAGCTTGATAAGCGGCTGCTCCATCATAGTTAGTAGTTCGGACAGAGGTGTTAGTTCTTGTATTCGAATAACCATAAGCTGATGCAGTTCCATGCATATTAGCATGAGCTACACCTGCAGCAGCTCCAACGCCCCATCCTCCAGAACCAAAAGCAGCACCCGCAGATGCTCCGTAAGCGTTAACTGATGCATCATAGCTACCATAAGCGTAGGAATTGGTACTGCTATTCGTATTTACATTGGTTGACGATGTGCTTGTACCTGCTGCTGTGGCTGTGGCGGCTGCTCCTAATCCGGCGAAGAACTTCGACCAAGAATGACTTCTATCCACCTTTGCCATGTACTCTTTACGGGTAAGTATCTCCAATGGTTTTCTTTTCCCCTTTTTGTCTATCATATCTGCTTTTAGGTTTTCTGGAAGAAAATCAACCTCTGACATTGTGCCGTTATTAATCATAATGGGGAAACTGATGAAGTTGCCATAGTCATAGACCTTATCATTAGCCATAGCAACCATCAAACCGTCTGATTCATAATATTCCCATTCTATATCATTAACAAATTGAGTTTTTCTCTGTTCAAGACTTACTTCACTGAATATGGGCGTATTATCTGAGATTCGGTAACGGCTGACACATCCAAGACTGTTGGAGACTGTATAATAGTCTTGAACAGGCTCTCCATTATGATATTCTATTTGCAAACAAATTGTACCATCTCCCTGAAATTCTGTGTATAATCCTTCCAGTCCGAAGTCTCCTAAATTCCCTTTTTGGAAAAGTAATCCGTTCTCAAAGTATGTCTCGAAATTGCCAACCTGTTTTCCATCTTTTATGAAAAACTTAGTAGCGACATTGCCATTCTTGTAGTATGAAATCTGCTCGCCATCAAAGACAGACTTGGAATCATCATAACGGTCAATAGTAATATAATCACCCTCACCCTGCTTCTCACCTGTTATATAGAAATCACGGTATTTATTGGCATAGTGCAATGAATCAGTTGAAGGAGCCAGCACCCTTTTAAACTCAGCGAAGTCTTCCCTTTCCACCCCTTTCCAGTTTTTATCATAGTAGTATGTCTGAGCTGAGGACGGTAGAGAAATGGCAAGAAATAATAGTATCAATATCTTTTTCATAAGTTCATCTTTCAGTTAGAAATGACAGGAGAATTGTGTATTATCTCCTGCCATATGGTTTTATCAAAAATCGATACCGAATTTCACAGAAAGGTAACCAAGTGTGTTCTTTCGTTCACCATCCCAAATATAATCATTCTTTGTTTTCTGGAGGTCATAACCGATTGACAAGTTAAAGCCAAAATTGTCACTCATGGCATAGTGCACACCAATGGATGGATTTAGATAAAGCCCATTTCCACAGATAAAGTCATAGCCGCCACGAAGGTCAATGAAAGGTGAGAATTTACCTGCGCCCAAATCCAAACGAATGTCTCCGAAGACAGGAGTTACAATACCGTCATTGCCTTCACTTTCCCAACCATACTGTGTTTTGTAAGCAATGTCATTGGCTGCAATACCAACACCCACGAACAAGAACGGAGCCGCTTGGTAACCATGAACAGTAGATAGACCTACCATAAAACGTGAAGCCGGAGTAACCCCAATACCACCACCTAGGTCAAGAAAACCTCTGTAACCCAAATCACGCTGTGCAAACGTGGCAACGCTTACCAAAACGAGGCAAGCAATAATAAACAGTTTCTTCATTTTGTTTGTTTTTTTTCCGACCAATCCCAAGACATCGGTATTAATTATTAGGAACGCGGGACTTATTAACCTAGGTCAATCGTTCCTCGTTTATTTCATGTTGTAAATCTACGAAAACAAATTCTGACGCATTCTTTATTCATGCTTCAAGGTACGAAAGTATGTCGCTGGTGTACGAAACACATATTACCCGGCTATTCTTCCATTCGTTCTGCCAACTCTATGAGTGCCTTTGTTGTAACCTTAATGGTCACTTTCTTAGTTGTACCGAACCTGTTGACTCTGAACGTCAGCAGTTGTTTGCTCGGTTGGATACGCAGCACATAGTCAGTGTTTACCATATACGATCTCCCAAGCAAGGCAAATCGCTTGCTGCTTTCCGGCAGTTGCTCTTTCAGCATTCTTGAGATCTCTGCCCGCTGATAGGTGAGCGTGTTAATCACGCCCCCATCAGCCAAGTAGATGTTGCAGTAATTCCCGTCGGCCTGGATGTACAATATGTTGTCTAGCCTCAGGTAGATAACCTCATTTTTGTTCTTGATAGTTAGAATTGATAAATCTTGCATATCTGTGAGTATTTATAATCTCGGAAACCATCTCATCCATAGTCAGCCCCTTTGTAAAAATACGTTTAGGAATGCTGGCAGAATAATCGCCATTAAGTTTAATCTCCCTATCCTCGTTATCTTCATCAGCCTTTAGAACAGGTGTCATCAAAGGAGCCAACAAACTACCAATGTCATTCTTGAATCGTGTGTGTGGAATGATTTCTTCTATGGTAGGATTATTGATGTCTTTACATATAGCATTGCTAAGGTCAACACAACAGAGGGCATACCTATCAGCATTTTTACAAGCCATACGAATCTGGTTTTTGCTCATATAGGCAGGAGTCGCAAAGTTTCTCTTAGATTTTACTTCGATGTAATATACATCTTTACCATTCTGGCTAATAACTATATCTTGCCCATTCTGGATATCTCCAACTTGTAAGTTATTTCCATCACCATGAACTCTTACCTGTAGCTTATCTCCAAGTTCATCGGCAATCCTTTCTCTAATCATATCCTCAATGTGCTTTCCGATTCTGTACATTAATTCAAAGTTAGCTTGTTCAATCTTCTCCTGTTCAATGAGTTGCTGTGCACGTCTTATTATTTCAGCCAAATTGCTATATTCAGCCAAATCTGCTAAAGTTGCTAATGTATTCTCGTCATTCTTCATCAAACGATATACATTATTTTTCTTACTTCCACTGACTGCATTCTTAAAGAAAATATTTTGTTTATTGTCCCTAATGTTTTTAAACAGTTTACCCCAGCCTTCTTCGTCAGCATCAATCTTCTCAATGATTTCAATCGTTGTTTTACTGCTATAGTCGTCATCGGCTAATTTTTGCTCAATCTCCTTACTGATTTCCTCTGCATTTAGAGTATCAAAGTCCCAAAAAGTTTCAAATTCCTGATGAACAATTCCTTCACGCAAATCAGTCCCCAATTCTTCTTCATATATCCTCAGTAGATCCTCGCGTTTGTTGCTATCGATGACATTCTTGCATAAATCATCTGCCATGCGCAAATTGAAATAAAGATTAGGGAAAATGCTATAATGTTCAGCCAACTTCTTTAAAGCACTAACACTTGTTGTACCTTCTAAGAAAAATGATAATAGCTCCTGATTGCTCTTTACCCATTCCGCATCTTCACATGATAGTTTGTACATCAAATACTCAACCAGAAACTTGAAAGCATTATCATAGAAATCTACTTCGTCTGGATCAGCTTTGGGAATATATAACTCCGAGTATTCAATACCTTGATATTTACATATTATAGGCATCACTTTGTTCCTAACGCTATTGCCATTTATAATAGGGAATGCAGAGCAATAATTAATGATTTCCTGTTCTGTCTCTTCATCTAAATTATCATTGATAACATCATTCGTGGAGATATCATCCCACAAATTATCTATAGCCTGCTTAACATCGTCACGCAAATCAGTCCTATCATATTTATCAAGTTCATAAACATCAGTATATGAAATATCTACGAACTTGTCGGTATCCTTCTCTATTAAAGGGCGGGCAATTCGATATAAGTCTGAAGTAATCGTTTGAGCATTCCTTAACTCATTTGCCTTCCGGAGTACACCTTCTCTGTTAGGTATCAAAGCACGAGAGTTAAAAAGATTTGTGTAATTGCAAGCCTTAAGGAAAAGCAGAAAATCATGAAGATTTTCAGATATCTCACTAATATTTTCTGCAATATCTTCAACTCCGATAAAAGGATCAGTCTCTATCTCACCCCAGTCATATACTATCTTTGACCATTCCAAGCATTCACTTCTCAACGGCAACACATATTTGTCGTTCAGCTGAGCATAGTCACAAACTATTGGCAAGTACTTCTCATTTTCATCTTTTCCTAAGCATGAGACGATTTCATCATTGAATAGATATAAGTCAGAATCTAATAATGCCATAATACCTTTTTCTGTCGGAACCATAGGTAAGTTAGCGTAGAATGATGCCCATTCTTTCTGAAGTTTCTTGATATAATCAGACTTGAAAGAGTTTTCATATTTACTGGGATTAAAACAAAGACGTGCTAAGACCTTTGTGTTACCAACCTTAGAGATATGTTCAGTTAGCCATCCAAAAACCAGTTTTTTCATCCTATTCAGTATTTCGGTGTTGGTGCTTGCTTCTTTCTGGTTGTTCTCGTTACCATCAGGCAAATACAGACCATTTCTTTTTTCCTCTGGTTTAAAGTTGCGAGAATGGAACACAAAATTGAAGCCAAAATCTTCTGTTCCTAATAGAGGGAAATGCATAAAAAGCTTGGAGATACCATCAAGGCTACGAGCTTCATTCGCTGATTCTAATGGCAGAACGATACGCTCATTCCCATCTTCCGACTCCAAATAATATATATGCATAGGTTCGCTAATTCCATTATTGACAATATCAACACACATCACCTTTAGGCCATTATCGTCAGGAAGCGCAGATTTCTTGAAACCTACATGTATATCATTAATATTGTCATCTATTTGGCACTCAGTAATTCGGTCATTGAAGAGCATTACATACGGCATCTGCTTGACTGCTGCGCCAAGGCCAGCTGCTGCGCCTTCTCTATGGTGAGCTGGAAGTTCGTAAACAAACGTTGTCCATTCTTGACATTCAGATGAGTATGAGCCATTGAGCAATTCATCTGTCTGATGCAATTGATTGGTAATCTTCTGGATGAGTTCATCAATAGATTCATGAGAACGGTCTACTTCAAAACCGTTAAGATCGAAATACATGTTTTCACCTATTTGGTAGGAGCCATACAATGAAAACTTCATGCCATAATAGTGGGTGGTCAAGAAACCTGTTCCATACTGCCCAACAGTTTCGTCACTCTCTTTGAATTGACCACTAACCTGCTTTATCAGCGAGCTGAGAGAATCCATGTCAAACGGTTTGCCGTTGTGTGAGAACTTGAACGTTGAATCATTCAGTTCCATTTTAACGTGACAGTCTTCTGTCAGGTCACGAGCGTTCTGACAAAGTTCCCATATGGCTCGTGCCGGTCCTGTCTGTGAATCGACACTACGCAGCCCTTGATCAATCTTTGTTGCATGCTGCTTGTTGTCTTGACGGCGCTCTTTCTCCCGCTTTTCATCTTGGAGCTTCTTAAGCTCATTGTAATTTAATTGCTTCATATCACTTATTTTTTAGATGGATAATTTTTTGTTTTCTAATCCTTAATACCTGAATATGAAGAAATGTAAACATTAAACAGCTAAAAATTGAATATGTGGTTATTTTTTTCTATATTTGCAGAAAGAATTCAGATTTGGATAGATGTAATGCATGAAATCATTAAGAATCATATTAGCAATTCTAATATGTTTTACACAAACATTTGTTTGTGCGCAAACAGTAATAGATATAGGTGCTATTGCCGAAACAGAATCATACTTGTGGACTCTTAAATCGATATGTCGCTACCCTGACAGCCTTACTATAGACTGGGAAATAAAAAGCAAAAAAGCTAATGTTCATACAACTATTTATGGCAAGGATATATCTTTAGTCAATAATTTAACCAAAAATAAATATCGGCCATTAAGAGCCAATACGCAGGTTTCTTTTCATTCACAAAAAGCATATTTACTTGATTCCCTTCGGACCGTATTTCCTGCAATAAAAGATACCACCACCATTATTTCTGTGCAATTATCTGATTCAATTAGAGTAGATTCAATCATTCTTCCAAGCTCAGTCCAATCATTAATTGCTCTGGTTAAGTATAAAACACCATTTATTCATAAACCCCTCTATACAAGAATAGATTCTATTGCTTTTTCAGATTCCCTTTTTAAAAAAGGAATGCTCTTTTACAACAAGAAAGATTATCAAGAGGCTCTTATTTGTTTCGAAAAATGTTATGCTTTTGACAGGCAACTAGATTATGAATTTCTCCCCTTTTTTCTTAGAACCTCAAGGCATTATAATAATTATTCTAGAGTATGGCTAGCGCACTGTTATTATATAGTCGGGTTCAAAGACAAAGCTAAAGCTTTGGATGAAGACTACATTTTAGAACCATTTAATAGAAAATTGGTTGAGAAATCCGATTCCTTATTCAATATATTATACCATTTTAAGTATAAGCCTGTTTCAGAAGAAGAACATATTTTGGCAAATAAACGGATGTGTGTTTATGACTCCATCTCTTTGGGCGCTAATCATCAACGTTATGCATTGTCATTATACTATTTAGGACAAACATATTCTTTATATAGGCATTTTGCTGATGCTAAGAATGCACTTAATAAAAGTTATTCTATTATGGAAAGCTTATCAAGAGAGAATTGGTTAACGCTATCCATCCTTGATGAACTTGCTAAAATAGCATATGAAGAAGAAGATTACGTAAAGGCAATTCATTTTAAGGAGCAAAGTATGGGTGTTACCTATGGAAATTTTGATTTTTCTAAAGATCAATTCCTTTCCACTAATTATACTACATTGGCTAATTATTATATGAAAGCAGGTTTTTGGGAGAAAACAATTATTATAGAAAAAAATAAGGAACAATATTGGGAGAATCAATATAAAAGAGATAATAATTTGTGGAATGAGTTGCAATATGGATCTGCACTAAGTTCTTATGCAGCAAATCTTTCAAAGTTAGGAAAATACAAAGAAGCTTTTCGCATTTATAGTAATTATGTAAAAATGAAGCCAACGAACAAATGGCTATTAATGGACCTTGGCCTATATTACTATAATTTAAGAGATTATCAAAATGCAATAAAATGTTATCAAGAGGCGCAAAAAGATAGTACCATACTTAATAATGAAAACCTTAATCTATTAGCCATGTACTATTCTGCTTTAGGAGATAATAAAAGAGCTATTAATCTACAAAGAAAAAGTATTTTAGAAACAGATTTAAGCGCAATATCATATACTAATAATAACAATGGATATGACTCATATACAACAAAGTTATCAAATTTGGCTTATTTTTATAATCTTACTGAACAATATGATAGTGCTTTGATTTATGAGAATAAAAGCCTTGAACTAAAGGAGAAATATTTCTCGCCTCATAGTGAGAACATTGCCTATTCTTATTTGAATTTGGGTATATCTTATGGAGGAAAAGGGCAGTTGAATAAAGCCATTGACTATTTACAATATAGCCTTGATATATACAAAGACCTTATACAAAGAAAGTATTATCAAAGATCTTTGATTTATCTTTCAAAGTACTCTTTTAGGAAAGGTAATTATGCCGCCCTAGATAGATATGTTTCCGAACTTCTTCAATCATTGAGCGAGGATTTGCTTTCTACTTTTCAAGAACTAACTTATGATGAGCGTAGTAGGTATATTGATGAGTACTCAAATCTGTTAACTTGTCAGATTCCTATGTATGCCTTTTATACAAATTCGGATTCCTTGGCATCTAAATCATTTGATGCTGCTCTTATGATAAAGGGAGCTTTACTTAGTTCTGAAAATGGGGTTAAAAGAGTAATAGAGGAAAGTAAGGATACTACTTTGTCTCTTTTATGGGATGATTTGAGGGCATACAGATATATATTAAGTAAACGATTAGAGAAAGATTCGACGGAGAGTTTACTTAGTATTGATTCACTACAAATAATTATAAACAAATTGGAAGATCAACTAGTCCTTGAGTGCAAGGAATATGGCGACATTACAAGTAGTATGAAATTGAAATGGAAGGATATTCAGAACCGTCTTAAGCTAGATGATATTGCTATTGAATTTCTTTCATTCCCTGTCAATAATGATAGTGTGATGTATGCTGCGTTGACAGTGCGTAAAGACTCAAAGGTGCCTAAAATGAACGTTCTTTTTGAAGAAAAACAATTGAAAGAAATGTCTGATACTTTATATTACCAGTGTAAAGAGATGGTAGATTTGGTCTGGAAACCATTGCAGGAAGAGTTGCATGGAATTAAAAACATTTACTTTTCCCCGTCTGGAACCTTATATAATATTGGAATAGAGTATCTTCCTGGTATGGAAAACTATAGTATCTATCGATTGTCTTCTACTAGAGAGTTGATAACAGGGGAAAAACTAGAACAATGGAAAAGTGCAGTTTTGTATGGTGGTCTTAATTATAATACACCAGCCGATTCAACAAATACGGCAAAGAATCTTGCTCTTTTAGAAGAAACATTTAAAGAACGTGCCAATGTGATAAGCTTAGATGTGCGGGGGGGTAAAGAGTATCTCAAACACACAAAAGTAGAAGTAGATAGAATTGAGGATGAACTCAGAAATGCAGAATGGGTATGTCTCCTGGATACAGCAGCTTTGGGCACGGAAGAGTCATTTAAAGCTTTATCTGGAAGACGAATCGGTTGCCTGCATATTTCCACCCATGGTTTTTATTACACAAAAAAGGAGGCAGACAACGCTCGCTATCAATTTTTGTTATTTAATGACAATATGGTATCAGCAGAAGATAAAGCCCTCACTCGTTCTGGATTATTATTGTCAGGAGCCAACCAGGTTTTGGAAAGAGAAACTATACCAGATAATGTTGAAGACGGCATATTAACAGCAAAAGAGATAGCTGACGTTGACTTGCGTGGTCTTGACCTGGTAGTTCTTTCAGCTTGCCAAACTGGTCTTGGGGATATAGCCCAAGGTGAAGGTGTGTTTGGCTTACAAAGAGGTTTTAAAAAAGCTGGAGCCAACACAATCCTTATGAGCCTATGGAAGGTTGATGATGAAGCTACACAGATACTGATGACGCAGTTCTATAAGAATTATGTTTCTGGCCAGACAAAACGTCAGTCATTATTATCAGCCCAAAAATACTTAAAGGAGTATAGAAAGGGGAAATATAAAGAGCCTAAATACTGGGCTGCATTTATTCTACTAGATGCAAAAGAAAAATTATAAGCACTTGGTTTTATGCAGTTTTACAAGTATATGTAATTGATTTGAATTATATGAAAAAGACGATTTCCTTATTGTTGCTATTATTGCCAATCTGCTCTTTTACGCAAACAGTTAATCTTGGAGTAACAAAAGATTTGGAATGGGCAGAATGGACTTACGAAACATTAGAATTCAGAGATGATTGTACAATACTTAAAGGTTACTTCATCCCTTCTATGAATGGTTGTTGGATATCAAGCAAAATGGATGAAACACTAAAGGCTGATGGTAAAGATTATCGTGTAATATACACTACTCTTCCTACTAATCGTCATCCACGCACTTTGTATCCTGGAGGGATTAAGGTGAATTTTGAGGAACATTTTGAGCCAATCTTTACTACATGCTGTGTTGTTCAATATACACCACATGATATTAGTTTTTCCATTCCATTTAAAGAAAGAAAAGCTACAAGAACAATTGAAGACTTGTTGCCAGCCTATGAAGAACACATAGACACCTTAATTTCTAAAGGAAAATACAGTATTGCTGCATATCTTTTAAACCAATATGCTCAGAAAGTTTGGTTTTCAGAAGATAAACAAAAACTGGCAAAGAAACTTTTGCAAAAATATCGTGTTTTAGATTTCTTCTTGAACACTACCCCTGATGATAAAGACATCTTGTCTCTGTTTGAAAAAACTTACTATTGGCTTGATTTTAAAGGAGATGATGAGGTACTTATAAAATTAAAAGAAATAAGCCGACTCCAAAGTAACATAATTATTAATTTGAATAGTGATAACTTGGCAACCGTTATTAATTGGTGCGAATCCTTACTGCCTATGATAAGCAATTTGGGGAAATACAACAAAAACTACGAATATAGTCTGTCTTTATATAGAAAGGCATTGGTCATGAATGGGCAAACACAAGGAATCCCAGACCTTGATAATGAGATAATCGAGGTTTGTAGCCATATCTATAGTACAAATATGGCTCAATATCTTGAGCATCTTTCTAATATTGCAATAGGTCATGATGTTGTCTTTTATAATACGTCTTACGATAAGGGCTGCAGCATAAACTTATGGAAAGAAATTAGTAATAAGGCAAGAGTGCATTTCCCGAGCTCATGGAGGTATGCAAGTGCTATAAAAGAAATAGCTTTCTACAACTATAGCCATCGCCTTTATGACTTAGCACTAGAGCATTTTTTATCTGTTGACAGTTTGTATAAAGAGAAAAGGAATGAGTGGATTCTAGAGGTTTGGGAAAATAATGATTTCCTCTCAAAAGAGGAGTCTGAGACGTATGTAGATCTTTTAGAGCTATCGTTATCCAGGGCGATAGGATACTGCTTCTATCAAAAAGCTGATATTAAGAATGCTAACAAATATGATGCTGATAATCCATACTACTATGAAAACATAGAAGCACTGACATCTTGGTGTCAAAAGTCCTATGATGAAAGTATAAAAGGGCTTAAGGGTATTATTAAAGACCCTACCTTTATCAATCCAGGGGCATATTACGAAGAAGTGTTTGATATCGCATATACTCCTGCATTAAGAACCCACATTCCATATTTCGCAGCAAAAACTCACTCTAAAGATTTGTGTGAAATGGCTTATAATGGTGCATTGATTTCAAAAGAATTTCGATTAGCAATAGGGAATCGATTACGAGAATATATAAGAACTACACAAGATCCAATAACGAAAGATTATAATAAACGTATTGAATTTGAGATGAACGCTTATAACTCCATGATTAAAAAGCTCGACCTTGGCTCTGTAGATAAACGCATTGAAATATTGCAACTGCAAAGGGAGTTAATTAATTACCTTGACAGCATTGGAGCATTAGATACTTACTTCCCAAATTGGACAGAAGTGCACAATGTCTTGACCAAAAATGATCTTGTAATTGAATTTATTGAGTTCCCTTTGTGGAATCAAAATAGAACAATGTATGCTGCTCTCACTATTCGGAAAGATTCTAAATATCCCAAAATAACTGCTTTGTTTGAAGAGAAACAGTTGAAAGAAGTATCCGACACATTGTATTTTCAATGCCCTGAAATGTATAATTTGGTTTGGGAACCGTTGAGAACAGAATTGCAAGGAATAAAGAACATTTACTTTTCACCCTCTGGTGCTCTATATAATATAGGTATAGAATATCTCCCTGGATTGGAGAACTATAATACTTATCGACTTTCTTCAACACGAGAATTAGTTTCTGAAAAAAAACAAGAACTAAGAAAAAGCGCAGTATTGTATGGAGGGCTTGATTATTATGCACAGACCGACTTAACTAACACTGCAAGGAATCTTGCTCTTTTAGAAAAGACCTTTAAAAAAAACACAGACGTGCGAAGCTTAGGTGTGCGGGGGAGTAAAGAGTATCTCGAGCACTCTAAAATAGAAGTTGATATAATTGATGAAGAACTCAGAAAAACAGAATGGACTTGCTTATTAGATACTGCATATTTGGGCACCGAAGAGTCTTTTAAAGCTCTATCTGGCAGGGAAATAGGATGTTTGCATATCTCCACCCATGGATTCTATTACACAAAAGAAGAAGCCGATAATACAGGCTATCAATTCATTCAGCCAAACAATCAAATTAGTATAGAGGAGGATAAGGCTCTTTTACGCTCGGGACTATTATTATCTGGAGCAAATAATATTCTTGAAGGTAAATCTATACCAAACAATATTGAGGATGGCGTTTTGACGGCTAAAGAAATCGCTGAAGTTGATTTACGTGGCCTTGACTTGGTGGTTTTATCTGCATGTCAAACTGGCCTTGGTGATATATCCCAAGGTGAAGGTGTATTTGGCTTACAACGAGGTTTCAAAAAAGCAGGAGCAAATTCAATCCTCATGAGCCTATGGAAAGTCAATGACAAGGCTACACAAATTCTTATGACGCAGTTTTACAAGAATTATTGTTCTGGGCAGACAAAATGTCAATCATTATTATTGGCCCAAAAATACTTGAAGGAGTGTGAGAAAGGAATCTATAATGATCCAAAATATTGGGCCGCATTTATTCTGTTAGATGCTAAAGAATAAAGGGGGGAGACAAACCTCCTCCCTATTTTGACAGCAATTCTTCAATTTTAGCAACCAGTTCAATAGCATCAGCAACACCTTTATCAACCAAAGGCTTAAGCATCTCTTTCGACTTGTCAAGATTATGATTTTTGATATAAGCTAATGCCAGGTACCAAGCAATATTGTTTTTCTCGTTTCGATAATCGGCATATTCTTCATTTTGAGACATGATGTTGTCATAAATGATTTGAAGCCTAGTAATTATAGGTGTAATATCTTTATCAGCTCCCACCTTATTATACAAATCAGCCAATTCATCCATTATAGCCTTATCAGTTCCACCTCTTATATTCATAGAGGCATCAAAAGGAGAGTAATACTGTGCAAACAGTGCATCTGTCTTGGTGTAAAAGGCATTGATTTCATTCCACAGTCTGATCCCAACAAATATCATGATAAACATTGCAGCAACGGATAAAGACCACTTAACCATTCGAATGATTTTAGCCTTTTTCTTAGCATTTAGAACATCGTTAATGATTTCAGCGTCTTCAATAGCTTGCCTTTTTTTAAGTTCTTGAATCATCAATGCTGTTAGTTGAGCTTCTTTCCGAAGCCCTTCATCACTTCTAAGATCATTGAGGAATTTTTGATTTTCCTCTTTGGTCATCTGTTTTCTAAGAAACTTGTCTATTCTTTCACTATTATCTACCATTTTCTTTTCCTTTCTATTTCATGACATTTCTTTTCAAGCGTTTTTTTGCATCTGCTTGCAGCTGACTTCGCAGAATCAGCACCGCCCTCTATACCAAGTTTTGATGCTATTTCAGCCCAACTTGTTTTGTGTGCATAATAGCTACCAAGAAGCTCTCTACATCTTTTAGCAAGCGTGTCAAGAGCCTGATATAATATTTCCCTATAAATAGAGTTGTCCTCTTCAGAACAAACATTTAGAATTTCTAAAACTTGCTCATTTGAGATTGCCTCATCATCCATTTCGATTATCTTTATTCTGGCATCCCCTATAGGGTTAAATCTTTTATTTATAGATTTTAACATCTGTCTATAACAAATCTCTACAAAATATGAAAATAAAGTAGGAGTTGCCTCATTATCAAGAACAGGAAGGTCAACTTCAGAAACTAAGCCTTCTTTTTTGATCTTGCACTTTAATGTTGTTAAGTTACCTGTTTCAATTTTCTGATATAACGCAATTGCCGATTCTTGAAAGACATCTTCCTTTTCAGCTTCATCCAAAGGAATCGTAAACCGTTGGGAAAGAATCTTTAAAGCACCCTCCTTACTACTTGATATAAACTTATTAAATAATCTACTATCGGCTATTTCCATATACATTACTCCTCTATTACAAGTGTTTGGGTTCGCGGCCAGCGACCTATAATCTTGGTTGAAGCGTTGATGCTGGCTTTGAATAATTCTTTGGTATCCTTGTCTAAGGATGGCATATCTTTAAGGGCCTGCCATATATTGTAGGACAGGGCACCATATTCTTTCCCTTTTATTATTATTTCTGAGTTGTATTCATAAGATTGACATGCTTCCACGAACAATACAGGTGACATTCCCTTTCCTTGCTCAACAGAATAATGGCTGATATTTGACTCAGGAGGGAAGTATTTACATTCTGGCGTTGAACAAAAGCCATCTTTAGTGCCACGAATGGTTTCCAATCCCCCTCTTTCTATAGTTCCTGAATGGCATGCATCGATAGATACATAGAGCATGCCCGTTGGCCCAATCTTCTTGCGAAGATTGGTAGATAGAACATTGAATTCGTCATCAGTGAAGTGCTTTTCACCCTTGTAACCATTAGCATCATATGTTTTCCCTGCATCAATGGGTATTATTGACTCATCCCATAAGTCTTCCTCATCAATAGTATCCTTTTTAAGACCATCTTCTACCGGTTGCCCATGGCATGAAAAATGAATATAAACAATATCACCCTTGTTTGATGTTACTATAAGTTTATTTAGTGAGTCAACAATATCTTGATAAGTAGCTTGCTCATTAGTCAAAGCCAGAACTAGGAATCCTTTATTTTCAAGCTCTGGCGTCAAAAGGGCGACGTCTTCTGCGCCATGTATGTTATTCCAGACTTTATAACCATTTGAGTGATAATTGGAGATACCCACAAGAAAAGCCCTCTTCTGCTGGGCATTGCCAACTATCGGCAACGCTAAGAAAAGGGCTAATATGCAAATCCATTTGTTCATTATTCATTATTCTAAAGATATGCCGCAAAGATAGCAATTTTCTAACAGAAAATAGCTACACAACCCTTTTTTTTAACCACAATTTATGCGGTAGCAAAAGGCTGGATACTGAATAGGGGTATAGTTGTAAAAATACTATCATGCCCAATATGATACTGATCGCAATAAGCACACTTATATACATTGACCGTTTTAGAACACCAAGGTTTGTCATGTAAAAGCTTAATAGCAGAAACTTTGGCCTCCTCTATGGTCTTGTAGCCAACTTTTTTTTTGAAAACCTTTTTACCAGTAATAGGGTCGTATTGGCGCTTCCAATGAGTTGAATTACCTCTGCTTTGCTTATTAATGTTTTCTACTTGACCTATTATGTAAAGCTCGTAGGAAACTGCACGTTTCATGTTGTGCCGACTCTGATTTCCGTTTTCGTGGAAAAGCTCTTTGTGTTGTTTGTGATAAGTTTGACACATGCGCTTTTCAATTATGCGACGAACTTTTTTTGCAATCTTGGAATCTTCTATAGTTACATCAACATTTCGAAGCCATGTGCCGTTTTTGCACTTTAGCTTTTCATTGAAAATAGCTTTTGTTACATGTTCATAACGTTCTTGCTGACCTAAAGTCTTTGTTCTTTTTCTTGACAATGATTTTGTTCTCATAATTTTTATTTTAAATGTTTTACACTTATAAATACCTTCGCCAGCTTAGAAGTAAACATTGATAAAAAACATTTTCTTATGTCTGTTTACTTTTTCTATAATTACAGTAGTAATAAATAAGGGGAGCAAAAAAAGTGACACGCAATGTTTACTTTTTGAAAAGTTGAGGTATTATTAAATAAACAAATAACTTTTAAAGGAAACTATTATGAATTTAGAAAATGTTAAAGTGAATGAGACTCACATGTGTGTCCTTCGCAAAGAAAAAAATGAAGAAAGAGTAAAGGTCGATTTTGTTGAACTAAAGTACAAGTATCAGGTTCAGCTGGAGGAATTGAAGCGAATGGCAGATAATGACAACCGCACAGTATTGGATTTGCAAGACTATGTAAAGGGAAGCTCATTAAGTAGGCTCGAATTAGATTTCGACTTCTGCACATACCTTTCTGGATCGTATCAGTGGGTACCTTGTTTACAGCCTATCTCTATTGCAGATTACCAAAAAGAGATGGAAACATTTGATAAGAAAAATGACAAAGATGGGAAAGTAAAATATATCCGTAAAATGCGGCAAAACTATTATGACAACATTGCCAGCCGGGTTTTGCCGGCTATGATTGAGGATTTAACCAATGAATTGTATAAAGACTCTTCCATCTTAGCATTCTCACATCGTCGACCAGGTTGGGCATCGCCGACATTCAACCTTAATGATGATATTAGGGTAGTTTATCTAACCAATTTCGGGTATGGATGTGCCAGCTATTTCTTTTTGCAGATATTTTATAAAGGTATAGGAATTCTGCCTTACTCTCATTGGGTCCACTACCGTAAAGCTTGCGCCAATGAGATAATACGTTATACCAGACGATATCTTCTTGGTAACCAAGAATGGATGAAGACAATGGCTTTCACTGCAGATGTTTACAATTCGGCTGTAAACGATCCTGCCAATTTTGTGCAGAATAATATTCTCAATGAAGTGGAAGAGATGGTTTCTGGACTTGAAGCTATTCGCAATTCCCAGAGATATCAAGTGCAGGAAAGTTTCTTTAATGATAGCTATATAACCATTGAAGGTGATAACTTGATTCGTTTTAAGGGCGAGAAGATTTCAGGTGCATTGGATTTTTTAGATCAGCTTCAGACACTAGCCCCAATAACAGACAAAGTTGGTATCTATATCCAGCGAATAATGAAATGTAATTACACTGTCGTTAGTGAATTACAAGATGCTATTACTAGCAAAAAGGGTTATCTTGAATCAATTCTTGAAAGCATTTATAAGGAACAGCCTAAATGGGATGAACTCAACTCTAAGTATGATGAATACTGCAAAATTCGAAAGGAAATGTATGACGAGATTGCTAAAGAAGATGAATATTATGGAAAATCCTTTTATGTGATAGAAAAAGAGCGTGACTCTCGTTTCGCAAAAGACCATCCTAAATACGAGTCATTCATGAATGAGTTCAAAGCAGAGCGTGAACTATATAATGATCTCTGTTCTAAACGTGACAATACGAAGTCGTTTGTTGAAGAAATACAAAATTATCTTGTAAAAATTGAAGCTCACAAAAACTATTTAGTAGACAATAACATCGCTGCCTAGATGGATAATAGTTTCCTAGGTCGCAAGGCAGGCAGGTCTTGCGACCTTTTAAATGAGTTAGAACCATCAATCAGTATGAATACTATTCATCCACAGGAAGAATCTTAAAAAGATTAGACAGGAAATATTCTGTTGCTACTAATAGGATTATTAATGATAACATCCCACACAAATTCAGAATTGATATCGAAATATCAGTGAGCAATATGATCACGCATACCTATCACCTGTTTCCATGGTACCTTAGGACGTAAGGGCCACAAAGAATTATTTGTCTTGTTAACAATGCGCTTAAATCCCTCTCCTATGGTCTTTATAAGCATGCAATCAGCGGCAAGGGTCTTGATTCCTTCTAGAGACAAATGGAAATCATCTGCAGAAGATATGATCTTATTTCACTCCTGAAGATTCAGAATCGCCTCGCAAATCTGTTTTAACTGATCTTCAATTACTTGAAGCTGTCTGAAAGACATCGATTCCATCTTGCTCAATCTGGTTCCTAAAGAAAAGTCTGATATTCTTATGATCTCGTATCAGGTCAACACCACACCCCAAAAGTTCTTCTAGGTATTGAGATGCCTCGATATATTATAGAAAACAGGGGGGCATGGACACAAACAAATCAATTTCGTAGTTCGCTCGATGTTCATCTCGAGCCACAGAGCCAAACATATGCATGGAAGTGATGCCAAACCTGGCTTGAAGCTCAGGGGCACAATTCTGAAATATAACTATATATTCTGCTCCGGTTTTTCTACTAGTCACATTTCTTTTTACAAAGATAAAAATTTTAATTGATTAATCAATATGATAAGGGTGTTTTTTCAACAGATTGCATGGAAAAGCGGCAAGAGTTTCCCCTTGCCACTAATCTGGTTGCTCATCAAGCAGCTTCAAGCTCAATCAGCTGGTACTTGATGCCTCGATTGGTTTCCTTGGCCACACACCCCATCTGTCGCAAGACCAGTCCTATCTTGATTCGGGTGGACTGGTCATTTTTCAGTTTAGGGTAGGTTCCTTGCATGCTCTCAATCACTTGACCCAGGCTCAGCCATTCGCCTTTTTCCTCGCCTGAAGGTACCTTATAGAAAATGGAAAGCATGTTTTCCAAACTCTCCTCCTTCATATAGGGCTGGTTCATCAGCTGGATGCGCTCCTCTTCGGCATTCGTAAACCAATAGGGAGTCTGCGAAACAATGATCTCATACATCACCTGCGCATAGAGCTGGTCGTAGTCTATGGGCGACAGGTTGTCGATCATCATCTTGTCAGGCACCCGAAGACAAATGAAACGGCGACTGCCAGTTGGGTCGCAAAGCGGTTGCTCGTCGTTGGTGGTGGCCAGGAACGAGGCATAGCGCCTGCGGTCTTCCTGTGCCTTACCAAAGATAGGGCGTCCGTTTACCTTTTGTCTGGAGAGGGTATGCTTCAGCTTACCCTGCTGACTGCCCTTCATGTTGGCAAACTCATCGATATTAACCAACAGGTTGTGAGTCAGTGCCATGTCCGCATCAAACTTGTTGCCGAGGTTGATATGATCCAGGTAATAGGTTCGCAACGCAGGAGGCAACAGGTTCATGGCAAAAGTGGTCTTGCCGCATCCCTGACGACCTATTAAGATTGGTGTACACTCATTGCCGTGCAGAAGGTCCAGTCCCAGCCAATGGGCTACTGTCGAGCGGAGCCAGGTACTGCACCAGGACAGCTGCTCGGAGGTAAGACCTGGAATGCGGTTGAACAAATCGGCCACATGGTTCTTGCCGTCCCACTCAGGCAGGTGGGTCAGGTAATCACTGATAGGGTCATACTCCTTCACGGCATTCGAGTTGATATACTCCTCAATGTCGGTTCTTGGAGATTTCTTGCCACCAAGCTCCATTTTCGCCTTGCGTACGATGGAGTTCATCACCTTTGCTGTAACAACCATCCACACATCGGTCTGGTCGTCATCAGGTTTTTGTCGGAATTCCACCTTGCCGCTAAGCACGTTGTGACGGAATTCGTAGTTCTCTTGTAGAAAGCACTCTATCTGATAGACTGCAGTCTGCCCCTTAGAGAGGTCTTTAATCATTAAAAAAAAGTGTTTAAGGATAAATAAATGTTTGCATTTCAGAAAAGCAAAGGGATGGGAGAAAGAGTGGCTAATTCGATGTCACATGCCTCCTTTTTAGCTATGCGAACGCAAAGGTACGAAAAATAATGATAGCTTTTGTTTTAGAAGGAGTTTATTTCAAAATTATTTTTGCTGGTAAAAAATGAAGAAGAATTTTCACAAAACATGCCGACACTACGATATTCAGTTCTAACACACTGAAATTCAGCCAATTTAATACGTGGAGTGTTTTATAAACACTCCACTATCACTCCACTTTAAACGGAGTGTTAAAAACTAACCATTTGATAGAATTAATAGATGATGGGTAACTATACGCTATACTTATAATAATCTGTGTGTTATAGTGTCAATTTTAGGTCTCGTTTTGCTATTAATAGGAGTGAAGTGATGGTGGAGTGTTTTGCAAACACTCCACTGGATTAACGAACATATTGTGAGTTTGTTAAGTAGCAAAAGTGGAGTGTCGGTATGTATTTACAGAATTCTTTCGCGTTATTTCTGCAACTGTTCTATTTTTCCACAAAAAGTTTGGTCGAAACACCTCCTTCATTTAGTTCAAGTAAAAGGGTGCTTTAGTCCAAGTAAACCCTCCTTTTACTTGAACTAAACGGTCTGCTTGGTTGAAGTAAATATTTGGTCAGAAAAAAGTGTCCTAAATGTCGCTTTGAGGAAAGAAAAAGCGAGAACGTAGCTCGTCACCCACAAGAGCGGCTCTCGTCCACCCTTTGCTACGTTCTCGTTCAAAAATACTCTAGGAATTACAACGACAGTTTAGCACGCACGAACTCTTCGATAAAGTCTGTAGTTTTGGCGATACCAAGCATAGAGGAGTCGATGCAGAGATGATAGCTCTCAGCAGCTCCCCATCGTTTGTTGCTGTAATAATTGTAAAACTCGGCACGACGTTTCTCCACATGATTGATCTTTTCTTCAGCCTTAGTCGCACTGATGTTCTCGATGCGGGAAATGCGTTCAACGCGGAAAGGCAGGGATGCAGAAATGAAGATGTTGACACAGCGGGGGTTGTCGCGTAACACATAGTCGGCACAACGGCCTATGAACAGGCAAGATTTTTCTGATGCCAACTTACGGATAGCATCGCTCTGCATTTGGAACAAGGCATCGTTGCTAAGGTAGTTCATAGTATTCAAGGCAGCATTGCCACTAAAGGGGAAGCGCAAGCCAAAGAGGTTACCAGCTAAAGGTTGGCTAGCTTGTTCATCGGCTTTTTCAAAGAATTCTTTACTCAAGCCACTCTCCTCGGAAGCTACATTGAGGAGCTCCTTATCATAATAAGCAATACCGAGTCTTTTGGCCAACTCGGCTGAGATTTCACGTCCGCCACTACCTAATTGACGGCCCACATTGATTACAAAGTTGTCAATCATAGTATTATTCATTTTTCTTAAATGCTTGGAACTGATAATAAAGCATCACAGCTGCAACTATCGTTGCTATTGCATCGGAGATTGGCAT
>JAEEGL015250622.1_pt1 | contig 22075 bp, 21 predicted proteins | sample 9134231 | NCBI WGS metagenome assembly JAEEGL01 (sample SAMN16246548, study PRJNA631951) | gut metagenome | biome: gut microbiome; feature: rumen; material: fiber-attached | host: Bos | place: Iran: Karaj | collected 2018-10 | reverse complement strand
CAAATTGACGCGGCTAAAGCGATTTATTTCGGTGATGACAACGATGATGTTGAACCGATCAGACACTGTGGATGTGGCGTTGCTATGAGTAACGCACTGGACCATGTCAAAGCCGCTGCCGATTATATTACCGAAAGCAATGATGAGGATGGGGTTGCACGATTCTTGGCAAAACAAATTTCATAGTCTATATAAATGCCATATCCTCTGCGAAACTGTATGTACTGCATGCGGAAATCGGCATCAAAGATCCTGAATATGTCTTTGGCGGAGATTCTAACCTGAAACCGCGAATCATCGATGATCGTTATCGAGAGTTCTGTAAAAGGCTTGGTATTACGCATCGCTCGTCTCACAAAGCACGGAAGACACAGATCAGTACTTTGCTTGATGGAGATGTGAATCTGGATACTGTCAGACGTGTTTCCGGGCATGTGGATTCCAGGACTACGCTGAACAATTACTGTTTTGACAGAGCAGAAGAGAATGAAAGAAAAAAGAAGATTTTTGCTGCTCTGGACCTGACCTGAGACCTCCTGAAACCTGTGTATGCAGTGTCCGCAGTGTACGCAACGGTGTACGCAAAATCGGAGAAAATCGAGGGTGATATAATGGACAGTATTAGTTTTGCGGAGAAGAGAAAAAAAGCCCGGAAACCGCATAAACAGTGGCCTCCGGACAAAAGAAAAACCTCGCGTATCGCGAGGAAGAAGTGAATGAGGCATCGGGGTCTCGAACCCCGATGAGTGCCGCTTCTCTTCTTCCCCGGGAAGTCGGTGTATCTTTGGAGCCCTTTTCTTTACAAAGAAAAGCCGCGCAGAAGGAACTTCCCTCTGCGCGGCCTCATTTTTCCCTGCAGCCGGTCTGTCCAAGAGGCAGATCGCGCCTGAGCCCGATTCTATCCAAAATAGCGCAGCGTGGACAGCACCGCAAAGTCTGACTGCGATTTGCGATATCCCCGCTGGAACTGCGGAAAGTCGCTGTCGAACTCCGCGTATGCCTCATCCGCCACATTCGAAAAACAGGAGGACTCCACAAACCGACCCCTGATATCCTTGAGCCCATTTTCGGTCAGAGGAATCCCCATCAGCGCAACGGCAAAGGCTCCTTCCGAATCACAGACGCCATAGCGCTCTGCGGGACGAAATCCGAATCGGGTATAATATCTGGGGTCTCCAAAGAGAAAGGCCCCGCAAAAGCCCATTTCAGCGGCAAGCTCCAGACAGCGCTTCATCAGATCGCTGCCGACCCCTGCTCCCTGCGCAACGGGATCCACACTGAGCGGCCCGATGCAGAGCACCTCATGCGGCTTTCCCTCTTGGTCTTCAACCGTCGCTCTGGAGGCGGCGATATGTCCCACGACGGAGCCGAAATCTTCCGCCACGAGAGAAAGCTCGGGAACAAAAGCGTTATCTTCCCGCAGCAGGTGCAACACATAGTGTTCCTTGCAGCCGAGGGTATTGACATTCCAAAATGCACGCTTGGTCAGTTCTTCCACAGCGCGGTAATCCGCGGGAGTTTCAAGCCGAATGGAAATCGCCATATCTGCCTCCTCATCAATCATGAATGATACAAAAGCCGCAAAATGCGCCGGAAACGCTTGGGGCTTCAGCCTTATTCTTATCCTACCATGCGCCACAGGGTTTTTCAAGTGATTTTGACGCACGGCGGTCACAAATACGCAGTTCCTTCAGCAATTTTATCTGTTAAGTTTTATGCCTTGTCACTTGTTTTCTCGCTGAGGTTTTCCGATTTTTCGCGAAACGGAGCCTGCCGCGCACTGCGAAGGAAGTTTTGTTTCACATTTTTCTCAGATAGTTTTGGGAATTTACCCTATGAATCCACTGCAGATTCTGCGTTTTTCCCTGTAAATCAAAGGTTCATCGGAACACATGCTTGACAAGTTTTCCGTTTGGGAATAAACTGGATTTACATATGGAAATACTAACATTCGCTGCCCCGTGCTTCAAATCTCTTTTTGAGGGGCGCGCTGCAATTTTGACCTAAGGAGGAAAACCACACGATGAACGAATGCACACATGATTGTTCGACCTGCTCGGCAAACTGCGGCGGCGCGGCGCAGCAGGTTGAAGCTCCCGAGGGTTGCACCCATGATTGCTCCACCTGCACGGCAAACTGCGACAGCAGAGAAGCCTCTCTTGCAGATTTCCGGAAGCAGCCCAATCCCATGAGCAAGATCAAAAAAGTGATCGGTGTGATCAGCGGCAAGGGCGGCGTGGGAAAATCTCTCGTCACTTCGATGCTGGCTGTTGAGATGAACCGACTCGGCTACCACAGCGCCATCCTGGACGCCGATATCACCGGTCCTTCTATCCCCAAGGCCTTCGGCATCACCAAGAAAGCCGAGGCCACGGAATTCGGTCTTCTGCCGGTTTCCAGTAAGTTCGGTGTCGATGTAATGTCTGTCAACCTCCTGCTGCCCGATGAAACCGATCCCGTTGTCTGGCGCGGCCCGATCATCGCGGGCGAGGTTGAGCAGTTCTGGACCGACGTGATCTGGAAAGATGTAGACTTCATGTTCGTGGATATGCCTCCCGGTACCGGCGACGTTCCGCTCACGGTTTTCCAATCCATTCCGATCGATGGAATCATTGTGGTCACGAGCCCACAGCAGCTGGTCTCCATGATCGTCGGAAAGGCCATCAAGATGGCGCAGATCATGGAAGTGCCGGTTCTGGGGCTGGTTGAGAATATGAGCTATCTCGAGTGCCCCGACTGTGGAAAGCGCCTGTCTGTCTTCGGTGAAAGCAAGATCGACGAAGTGGCCGATACCTTCGGGCTTCGGGTCCTCGCAAAGCTTCCTATCGACCCCTCTCTGGCCCGCAATGTGGACGACGGTCAGATCGAGCTCTTCGAGGGCGAGTATCTTGGCGACGCCGTCAAGGCCATCGAGGCGCTTTTGTAATCCCAGTTCCTAAAATGAGACCCCCTGTAGGGCGGATCGCCCTGCAGGGGGCTTTTTTTGCTACCCTTCCGGGAAGAGCAGCGCGGCAAGATCTCCGAAGCTGTATCCCATCTCTTCATAGGAGGTCAAAAGCTCATCCAGAATGGCCGCATTGGTGGAAGAGGTCGCGTGTAGCAACAGGATCGCTCCGTTGTGGATACGCGGCAGCAGCTTTTCAAGCGCCTGCTGCCGGGTCGGCTGATTGTCGGTATACCAATCCACATAGGCAAGGCTCCAGAAGACGGTTTTATACCCCATATCCTGCGCCATCTTCAGATTGCTGCGGTTGTATTTCCCCTGTGGGGGACGGTAGAGCTTCTTCATGGGAGCGCCCGTCGTCTCCTCATAGATCGCTTCCAGCCCCTTCAACTCTTTCTCAAAGGCCGCCCGATCCAGGATGCGGCTCATATCGGGGTGGGTATTTGTGTGGTTTCCCACGGTGTGCCCTTCCGCAACCATCCGACGTACCAAATCAGGCTGGGTCGCGATATAGTTCCCCACCAGGAAGAAGACGGCTGGGGCCTTGTGGGCCTTGAGCGCATCCAAAATAGCGGCCGTATTGCCGTTTTCAAACCCAGCGTCGAAGGTGAGGTAGAGAACCGGCTTAGCGGGATCGGCAAGATACAGCCCATCATATTCGGCAAGCTGCTCTGCAGATACGGGACCTACCGGCGGCTCGCCCTCCTTCGGAAAGGAAAGCCCCCAGTTTTCGGTGCCGCCGGAGACCGCGGCGGCGCGCCGCTGAATCACTGCAGCCGCCAGAATGCCGCACAGGCAGGTCGTCAGGCAGACGAGCGCTACTGCCCTGCGCCTCCGGCTGGGCAGTTCCCGAAAATGCGACAGTCCAGGCTCCGTTTTTTTGGGGCAATGCGGCGCAGTCTGCGCACCCCCTATAAAAGGCAGCTTCATCATTTCCCCTCCTTTTTGCTAAAGCCTATGCAAAAAAGAGGCGGGATATGCCCGCGAACATCGCGGCGGGCGAGCGGTATCTCCCGCTCTTCTTCTCAAACGGGATCCGCTCCCGTGAAATTCTTGTCGATCGTGAGCACAGCAAAATAGGTTCCTTCCCATTTGGAAAGCCGCTTTTCGATCTCATTGCTCAGCGCCTCATCACTCATCCCGAGGTCATAGGGCGCAACCACGTCGAAAATCAAATTGGTGTGCGTGGCGCCCGTGACCATGCGAAAATCATGGATGGTCAACCGCGGGCTGATCTCCTTGACCAGTTCCAGGGTTTTGGCGCGCAGCCGGTCGGTCCGCTCGTCCCCCACCAGCACGGGATCCATGTGAATGGTTGCGATGCATCCCAGTTCCTCGGCCAGCTCTTTTTCAAGGTTGTCGATAAGGTCGTGAATCTCCAGAAGATCCTCTTTGGACGAAACCTCTGCATGCAGCGAGATCATGCAGCGGCCCGGGCCGTAATCGTGCACCACGAGATCGTGGATCCCGAGAATGCGGGAATCCTTCATGACCAGCTGCCTGATCTGATCGACAAACTCGGGATCGGCCGGATTCCCCAGCAGGAGGGAAAGCGTTTCGCTTGCCGCTTTGTATCCCGCAACAAGAATGAAAATTGCCACTAAAAGGCCGCAGGCCCCGTCGACATTGAGATGAAAGATCCCCTGAACCAACATCGAGAGCAGCACGACAAAGGTCGCCACACTGTCGCTCAGCGAATCGAGGCTGGTGGCCCGCATGGCGGCAGAATCGATCGCTTTGGCGGCGGTTCGGTTGTATGCCGCCATATAGAGCTTCACGGCAATCGAGGCCACGAGGATCCCCACGACCAGAAGGCTGAATTCCGGCTGCTCCGGGTGCAGCAGTTTCTGGATGGATGACTTTGCAAGTTCAAATCCCATGAGCAGAATGGCCATTGAAACGACAAAGCCCGAGATATACTCCATGCGTCCGTGCCCGAAGGGATGGTCGGGATCCGGCTTTTTCCCTGCCAGACGGAAGCCGACCAGTGTGATCAGAGAAGAGCCCGCATCCGAGAGGTTGTTGAAGGCGTCGGCCATGATGGCGATAGAGCCCGCCAAAAGCCCCGCAAACAGCTTGCCGGCAAAGAGCAAAAGATTCAAAACGATTCCCAGCACACTGCACAGCGTGCCGTACTTTCGCCGCACCTCGGGAGAGGAGACGTTCTGCGCATCCGGGATATAGGTTCGAACAAGATAAGAAAACATGAAAAGACTCCTTTGAACAAGGATCGCGGCGCTCCTGCCAAACCTGGCCGCGTCGGAAACTTTGCAAATATACAGACGCCGCCCTGTATCGGGCGGCGTCAAAAGAAAACCGGTTTTTCTCGTGCGGCGCGCAGCGCACGCTTCTCCATTGCCTGCTGTGCGCGTTATTCTGCCTCTGCCTCATCGTTCAGGCTGCGGAGATTGTTGAAAACCCTGTTGGTATGATCGAAGGCCAGATGGCTGGCAAGCTCCCCATCCCCCTTGGAGATGGCGTCGAGCAGCTTGCGATGCTCCTCCAGCATCAGCGACGGACGACCCGGATTGGTCAGAGATTTATGCCTCGCCACCTTGATGAAGTTATGAAAGCTGCCCATCATGGAGCGAAGCGGACGGTTTTTGCTGGCCTTGCAGATCACATCGTGGAAGCGGGAATCCAGCTCCAGGATCTTATTGAGATCGTCTTTGTTTACATAGAACTCGGTCAGATTGAGCGTTTCCTCCAAATCCGTGAGCTCTTCCTGGGTGATGCGCTCCGCGGCCAGACGGGCGGCAAGCCCCTCCAGCGTCAGCTTGATAGCGTAGATATCGTTGACATCCTGCTCGCTGACCCCGAGCACTACCGCACCCTTATTGGGGATGCACTCAACAAGTCCCTCGAGCTCGAGCTGACACAGCGCCTCACGCAGCGGTGTGCGGCTGACCCCGAACTCTTCGCACAGATCTTTCTCTGTGAGATTCGTTCCCGATGGATACTTTCCGTTCAAAATATCCTGCTCGAGTGCCTGAAACACACGATTTCGCAAATTGAGCTTCGCACCCGACCCCGACTGGGTCCGGTCAGGCAAACCGATAAACATGACGTCGTTCCTTTCTAATCCGAAATGGGATTGGATTTGTTGTATACAAGAATCCGCCAAATACATTGTAACCCATTTCAGCAGTTTCCACAAGAGCGAATTGAGAAGAAAACAGAGTTTTTTTCATTTTCTCCAAATCTCATTCAAAATGATTGCTCTGTTCATCATTACAAAACTCAACTTGTGTACAGGAATCGCGTTTGCCTTCCGGAAGGAACATCAAAGAGCTTCTGTTGCGGAGATGGCCGCCCGCAGCATATCAAAGCTGACAGGATAGGGCAGATAATCCATATCGTTGCTGGTCAGCGCCTTTTCCACGACCGGCTTGAGCAGCGCATCATCATCTTCCACTCCGAAGTCTGCCAGCGTGACAGGCGTGCCGAGCGAGCGCAGGAAATCGCGGAGCACCAGCGCATCTTCCCGGTTGTTATCCAGCATGAGCTGCACCAGGATTCCGTAGGCCACAATGTCGCCATGGAGGAAATTCTTCTCCACCTGCGGCAACAGCGAAAGGCCGTAGCAGACCGAATGCGCCACGGCGCCGTTGTAACGATCCTCCACCAGCAGCGAGACGAGTCCTGTCGTGACCACGTTTGCCAGTACCGCTTCCCGGAGCGCATCGGAGGTGATGTCGTTCTTGCAGTCGTCGAGCGCCTGCTTGCCCCTGCTCAGCAGCGGACGATAGCACAGAGCGCTGATCTCGCGGCCCAGCGCGGAGGAGTGCGGAAGATCGTCGCCGCGGGAGGCGAAGCAGCACTCAAAATGCTTGGCTATGGTATCCCCCATTCCGGCACGCAGATAGCGGTCGGGCGCCTCGGCCAAAATCTTGGTGTTGATAAAGCAGTGGGTCGGGGGCGCTTTGAAAAGCACGGTGCGGTCATGGGTGTGGTCTGCATGGTAGACGACCGAGAGCGCGGAGGTTGCCGCACAGGTTGCCGCGATGGTGGGAACGGTGATGACGGGCAGTCCCAGGTTGTTGGCCACGCCCTTGGCGGTATCCAGCGCCTTGCCGCCTCCCATGCCGACGATAAAGTCAATATCCAGGGTCTGCGCTTCTTCGGTCAGTTCATTGATCCGGGCAAAGGTGCACTCGCCGCCGTGCCAGCGGGTTGCCACAATTTCCAGTCCGCTCCCCTCGATGGCTTTCAAAAAAGAGGGCAGGGCTTTTTCCATAGCGGTTTTCCCGCCGATGAGCAGCATCTTGCTGCCGAGCTTCTTGCAGACGCTCGGAATGGCATCATACGCATCTTCTCCGATGGTGTAGGGGCAAAAAGAAACATAGTCAGACATAGTGATGTACTCTCTCCTTTTTGAAAATTGGCCGCGTCTCAAAAGAATCGCGCCCTGATCGCGTCGCTTTTCGCTTCGTCGCCTTGCGCGGAAAAATCAATCCTCCGGCAACCAAACCGAAAACCCACGAATTCATTGCAAATAGTGTATCATACGCTCCCGGAAAAGACAATGCTTCCCGCTGAAAAGATTGCAGAATTGTCAGAGCGGCTTTTTCCGATATCCGCGCGGCGGTTTGCATGCGGGGAAGGCCCTCTGACGCCCCCAGTTTTCCCATCTCCCTTAAAACGGCCGGCGCGGGCGGAATCCTTGTCAAATCCCTGAAAGCATGGTAGAATATCGGGGAAATATGCCGGTGTGCAGACGCATAGGCCGGCGTGAAACAACAAGGAGGAGCTTCCCCTATGAAGGCCATTCTTACCGTTCTCGGACATGATACGGTCGGCATCCTTGCCAAAATCAGCGCCGAATGCGCCAATGTGCACGGCAATATTATCGAGGTCACGCAATCGGTGCTGCAGGAGATGTTTGCCATGATCATGCTGGTCGATATCACGAATCTCACCTGCACCCTCTCCGAATTCCAGGAGCGGATGACCGAGGTGGGGCGGCGTGAGAAGCTGGTCGTCCATGTGATGCACGAAGACATCTTCAACTCCATGCACCGTATTTGACAGGATAAGGAGGCTCGTCATGCTCAACACAAGCGATATTTTAGAGACGATCCAAATGATCCAACAGGAGAATCTCGACGTCCGCACCATCACCATGGGCATCTCGCTCTTCGACTGCATGGATAACGATATCGAGAATTCCTGCATCAAGGTCTATGAAAAAATCACCCGTTGCGCCGGCAGACTGGTCGAGGCGGGCGATGCTCTGGAGAAAAAATACGGTGTTCCCATCATCAACAAACGGGTCTCGGTCACCCCGATCGCCATGCTGGTCGGCGCGTCGGGCGGCGACCCCGTGCGCTACGCGCTGACGCTGGAAAAGGCGGCAAACGCCCTCGGGATCGACCTGATCGGCGGCTTTTCGGCGCTGGTACACAAGGGCTTTTCCCCCGGCGACGAGGATCTGATCCGCGCGATTCCCCGCGCGCTCGCCGAAACCACTCGGCTTTGTTCCTCGGTCAATGTGGGCTCCACCAAGTCCGGCATCAACATGGATGCGGTCGCCCTGCTCGGCCATACGGTGCGGGAGGCCGCCGAGCTCACGCGGGACAACAACTGCGTCGGCGCCACCAAGCTTGTGATCTTCTGCAACGCACCCGAAGATAACCCCTTCATGGCCGGCGCCTTTCACGGCCCCGGCGAGCCCGACTGCGTGGTGCACGTGGGGGTATCCGGTCCCGGCGTGGTCCGTGCAGTGCTGCAAAAGGTCGGAGGCGGCTGCGATCTCACGGAGGTGGCGGAGCTCATCAAGAAAACCGCCTTCAAAATCACCCGCGTCGGACAGCTCGTGGGCACGGAGGCCGCCCTCATGTTGGGAGTTCCCTTCGGCATCGTCGACCTCTCGTTGGCCCCCACCCCTGCCGTGGGCGATTCGGTCGCCCATATCCTCGAGGAGATCGGCCTTGCCCGCTGCGGGACCCATGGAACCACGGCGGCCCTGGCTCTGCTCAATGACGCCGTGAAGAAGGGCGGTGTGATGGCCTCCTCCTCCGTGGGCGGGCTCTCGGGCGCCTTCATCCCCGTTTCGGAAGACGCCGGCATGATCGCCGCGGCGCGCAGCGGTGTGCTGACCATCGACAAGCTTGAAGCCATGACGGCGGTCTGTTCGGTCGGGCTTGACATGATCGCTGTACCCGGCGACACCACGGCCGAGACCATCTCGGCTATCATCGCCGACGAGGCCGCCATCGGCATGATCAACTCCAAGACCACCGCGGTGCGGGTGATCCCCGCGATCGGACATCAGGAGGGCGACGAACTCGAGTTCGGCGGTCTCTTCGGTTCGGCCCCTGTCATGCCGGTGCACAGGGAATCCCCCGCCGCCTTCATCTCCCGCGGCGGCAGGATCCCCGCTCCCCTGCAAAGCCTCAAAAACTGACGGGGCGGCCACTCGGCAACCCTGTCGAATGTGAAAATGCATAGATCAACGAGAAACCGACGCTACCATCGGGTCAGAAAACCCTGCCTTTTGAGAGTCGGCATATAAACTGTCTGCTCATAAGAAAATGAGGTTCCGTTCCTCGGCGAATCGTCGGCTTGCACAAGACTTGAATGTTCGAAAAGCTCAAGAAACCGCCATGTGGGTTTTCGGGATACATCAAAAAGAAAAAACGCACTTGCTGCCGGGGAAAATCTCCGGCAGCATTCTTCTTTTGCAGGACTTCGGAGTTGCCTTGACCGATGCAAAGGCGCTTTCCCATAAACTACAGCATGCCGCAATTCCGGAAAAAACGGCGTGCACGGGCCTCAATTCAACTCAAATAATAACCCAAATCGACCTAATAGGAATAATGCCTGCCGCGGTGCAGCCACTGCTCCTTGCCCGCCGTCCGCCTCCGGTCCGGCACCGAAACCCGCACCAGAACGATATCCTCTCCCAGGGTCTCGATCTCGTTCCAGTCTATGATATAATCCTCCTCCCGTCCGAAGAGCCCAAACAGGCGGCTGGGGCCCGGCACCACGAGGGCTTCGATCCGTCCCTGTGTTTCGTCGATCTCAAGATCCATGATATATCCGAGCCGTCTCCCGTCCCGGATATTGATCACTTCCTTGCGCCGCAGATCGCCCAATCGCCACACCTTCCACTCCCTCCTTTTCCCTTCACTATATGCAAAAAACGGGCCGAACAGACGCTTCCTTGCGGAAAGCCGTCCTTCGGCCCGTTTGTGTTTCGTCTCTCTTCTGCCTTCTGCGGGGAAGAGCGGCGGCACATGGTTTTCCCGCGGCCCCTTTTTGCCGCCTGTTTTTTTCCTAGAGGTTTTTCTTGATCCGCTCAATTGCGCCCTTCTCCAAACGGCTGACCTGCGCCTGGCTGATTTGAATCTCCTTTGCCACTTCCATCTGTGTGCGGCCTTCAAAAAAGCGCAGGGCCAGAATCCGTTTCTCCCGCTTCGAGAGCGACTGGATCGACTCCCGGATGGAGAGTTCCTCGACCCAGTTCTCTTCGAGGTCAAAAGGATCCGCCACCTGATCCATCACGCAGACCGTGTCTCCCCCATCGCTGTAGACCGGGTCGAACAGGGAGATGGGGTCCAAAATGGCGTCGAGCGCCATCACGACCTCCTCTTTCTTGAGACCGAGTTCCTTCGCGACCTCCTCCACATGGGGTTCCCGCGAGAGCTCGGCCGTCAGTCTCTCCCGCACGGTCAGGGCCTTGTACGCCGTGTCGCGGAGCGATCGACTTACCCTTACTGCGCTGAAATCCCGCATATGCCGACGCAGCTCCCCCACGATCATGGGCACCGCATAGGTAGAGAATTTGACCTGATAGCGCAGATCGAAATGATCCACCGCCTTAATCAGACCGATACAGCCCACCTGAAAGAGGTCGTCGACCATTTCTCCGCGCCCGATGAAGCGCTGGATCACGCTGAGTACCAGACGCAGGTTTCCCTCGATGAATTCCTGCCGCGCCGTGCGGTCTCCCTGCGCGATCCGGCGCAGCAGCTCTTCGGTCTGCGCGGCCGACAACACCCTCAGTGTCGTCGTGTTGACCCCGCAGATCTCCACCTTGGTATGCTGCAACGGCTTCTCCCCCTTTTCCACGGCGCCGAAGGTTGCCCTTCCGACGGCTTTTTCTGTGAAAAAGTATGGGCGTTTTCTTTTTCCTTTATTCGGTCGGGCATCCGCAAAGAAATCTTCCAGTTTTTGTGCAGCGCCCATTTTCCTTTTTGGGACGTTTACGATTCGTTTCCTGCAATCTCCGCACGCAGTTTTGCCAGGATTTTCTTTTCCAGCCTGGAAATGTAAGATTGTGAAATACCCAGCAGATCGGCAACGTCCTTTTGTGTTTTCTCTTTGCCTCGCATCCCAAATCGGTATTCCATGATGCTTCGCTCCCGTTCCTCCAATCTGGAAACCGCCTCGTAAAGCGCCTCCTTTTCCTCCCGTTCCTCAATGCTGCGCGACGTAACGTCGGTATCGGTTCCGAGAATATCCGAAAGCAGCAGCTCGTTTCCGTCCCAATCCACTGTCAGTGGCTCGTCGATCGAGACGTCGCGGCGCAGATTGTGGGCCTTGCGCAGCGTCATGAGGATCTCGTTGTCGATGCAGCGGGAGGCATAGGTGGCAAGCTTGATACCGCGCTCTACGCGGAAGGAGTTGATGGCCTTGATCAGCCCGATCGACCCGATCGAAATCAGATCTTCCACGCCGATCCCACTGTTTTCGTATTTTCTTGCAATGTAGACCACCAGCCGGAGATTGTGCTCGATCAGCTCGTCGCGCACCCTGCGGTCTCCCTGGGGCAAAAGGGCTAAAAGCTCCGCCTCTCTCTCCTTGGTCAGCGGCAGGGGGAGCGTATCCGACCCGTGGATATAGAAAACCGAAGGAGCCGGCAGCCCCAGAAACCGCAACACCGCCCTGACAATCGCAGCCCTCGCATATGCAAACACCGTAAACTGCACCTCAGATCGCCTCCTTTACAAATGATTGATCCGCCCCATCGGATTCCCCTGCAATCCTTCGTCCGCCAGCTGCAAATTCGTGCGGCAGCAACAGGGAAATACCGCGGTCAGAAGAGAGCGGTTGCTCGGTAAGCGCCACAAAAAACTGCTCAAACATCTCATTCCTTCCCTTTCTGCGCAAAAGCAGCCGCTCCCCTTTCAGCGCAGGAAGAAGGGTCTCCCCTGAAATGGTGGCACACGGCAGCAGCACCATCCCCTCTTTCAGAGACTGCGGCGTCACCGGGTCGCTCAACAGCATCCGACGCTCCAACACCACAGCCGGTCTCCCTGTTACCGGTTCACAGAGTGAGCATCCCGAATCCAGCAGCGCCCTCAGTTCCAGCTCTCTGCCCATTACCGTCAGCCGCACAGAGAGCAGCTCCCGCCCGATCGTTCCGCGTCCGAAAACGCGATAGACCAGTAGACAGATAGGGTAGGAGACGGCAAAATACAGCAGGAAGGTCTTCGGGCCGATATCGATCCACGCCATCCCGTTTTGCAGCGAGAAGCACATGCCGTCTCCCACCAGATAGTAGAGTCCGAACACGGCTCCCCCCAGCGCCGCCGAAAGACAGAAAAAGACCAGCGCGCAGCGCAGAAGTCTGGCTTTTCCGCCTGCGCTGAAGGAGACGGCAACCATGAGCAGACCGGCCCCGATCCGACCTCCTGTCCCGCACAGCGCCGATTCCGGACACAGTGCGCAGACGACCGCATATCCCGCTCCCGCGAGCGCCCCAACTGCCATTCGGGCCATCCCTGCCGATTCGCGGAGCAGCCTGCGCGTTCCGTCGAGCAGCAGGAAATCCACTGCACAGTTGAAAAGAAAGAGCAGATCCAGATTGACGGTGCGCACATCCTTTCCCCCTTTGCAGCGCGGCGTTGTCTCTTTGGCATATTGTAGCGCCCTCTGCTTTCAGATTTTGTCTGTTCCGGTTGTGAATCAAAAAACATTTTCACCTCTGATTTGCATTTTACCGTCTGCTTTAGTATAATAGGGGTTGAAATCCCGCAGCGCTGCGAAAGGGAGTGATCCGATGAAAAAAATGCTGACCTCTGTTCTCTGCCTGATGCTGCTCTTCTCGCTGGTTCTCCCCGCTTCGGCGGAGACTCCGAAAGACTTTAGCTGCCGTCTGCTCTACAATCCCTGGAACAGCATGGGGGCGGACGAGGCTCCGGAAGATATGGTTTCGCTCTATTCTCTTTCCATTGTGGTCAGCCTCTCCTCGATCAAGCTCGACCGGCAATCGGCCTCCTTTGCCCGCGCCATGTTCGACGCCATGATACAGGACGGCGTGACCAACTACATGGTGGTGAGCGGATATCGCACATATGCAAAGCAGCAGCAGCTCTATGCCGATAAGCTGGCCTCCTACAAGGCCCTTGGCTACAGCGACGAACAGGCCGACCAGCTCACCCGCACCATCGTGGCGGTGCCGGGAACCTCCGAGCATCAGAGCGGGCTCGCCATGGATATCTCCAATACGGCGCAGGGCGGCACCCTTTCGGGCAACGTGGAAAAGAGCGCCGTGGGCGCCTGGCTGAAGGAAAGGGCCTGGGAATTCGGATATACGCTCCGCTATCCCAAAGACAAATCCAATCTCACGGGCATCATCTATGAACCGTGGCATTTTCGCTTTGTGGGCGCGCCCCATGCACAGATTCTTCAGGAGCGCAGTCTCTGTCTTGAGGAGTATATCACGCTGACCAAGGAGCAGGGGCGTACCGTCACCTTTACGGATAAAAACGGGATCTCCTATCGCATCTCCTATGCCGATACGCCGGGCGACTACGATCTGACCGAGACCGGCGTTTCGATCAACCCCATCGCCAATGAGGGCGACGGGTATCTGGTCACCGAAATCATTCACAGCCCGCTCAAGACTCCTCTGCGTTGGAGCTGATAGACCTTAAGCCGGCGAAAAGCAAAAACGGGACTCTCGTTTGCCTTATCGCCGGCTTTTGCTTTCCCGCAACGGACTTGACGAAAGGAGTCTTTTCATGATTCGACCGATCACTCCTGCAGACCGCAGCATATATCTCTCCCTGATGGATGAATTCTACCACTCCCCCGCCGTTCTGCATCCGGTCGATCGCCGGTATTGGGAACGGGCGGTCGACGAGATGCTGCGCAGCGATGCCTATCTGCTCGGCTATCTCTTTGAGCTCGACGGACAGACGGTGGGATATGCCATGCTGGCCCGCGCCTATTCGGCCGAGTGCGGCGGCCCCGTGCTCTGGATCGAAGAGCTCTATCTCCGCGAGGCCTTTCGCTCGCGCGGCCTCGGGAGCGAGTTCCTGCGTTTTCTGGAGCAGACCTTCACAGATACCTGTTGCCGCTTCCGCCTGGAGATCGAGCCGAGCAACGAGCGGGCGCTTGCACTCTACCGCCGCCACGGGTTTGAGCCTCTTCCCTATCTCCAGATGATCCGGGACTTCCCCCGTTGAGCAGATCTCTCCCCCGGGGCTGCAACCTCGAGCAAAAGGGCGGCATTGCGAACCACACAGGCAAACTGTGCTTAAAAAAACAACCGTTTACACACGCACGGCCCAACATCGGAAAAGCGGGCAAAGCATGCGCAGAGAACAGGAATGCAAGGAGGAGAAAGGATGGAGCACACCTGTCCCATTTGCGGAAAACCCATGACGCGTGAAGGCTTTTGCGACGACTGTTATAAAAAGGTGCAGCAGCGCTTTCCGGACGACGAATGGGAATATCTGGACATCGAAGAGATCCGCGCCGCACTGGATGAGGCTCAGGGCGCTCCAGTCCGGCCCCTGCGTGAGGTAAGGAGTGTTGAGCGGGTACATACCGACGCGCTCAAGCCGGAGATCGATGTCTCGACCTGTGCCTGCTGCAAACAGCCCATCGGCCGAAAAGACCGCCTGGCTGTGGAATTGAAAGACGGTCACAGAGTCTGCGGCAATTGCGTATCAAAAGTCCGCATCCTGTATCCCAAAGACTATACCTGGCAATATGTCTACCGGGGATCGGACGATATCGACAAAAACGACTACGAGGAAGAAAGCCTCTGGATTGACCCCTTGCGGGAGCTCCGCTCCTATGAATTCCTCTCCTCCCTTCAGGACGCCGAAAAGGAGCGCGGGCTGCGCCGGGAACGGTATGGGAACGCTCCGGCCTATTTTCGCGTGGACAACAACAAGCGGATCATCCATGAAGCCAGCAGAGGCCGAATCGTGATCAAAAACGAATACGCCATCTCCGGCACGGTCCTGCTGGGCGAGATCGAGGCGGGCAGGCGAGCTCAAGTCAAGCGGCGGGAAAACAGCTATTCCTTTGAAATTAAACGCGTTGAGACGCCGGTCAGCGATACGCTCAGCATGGAAAAGGCCGACCGCATCGGCGAAGGGTGCTACGGCCAACTGGTTCTGGAAGTGGATGCGACCTGCATCTATCCCGGCGATATCCTTGCCATTCATTAGCGGGAGGAGTGCACCATGTCAGACGTTATCAATGCAACCGAGAGAATGGATCTGGGCCCCTGTGTGATCTGCGGCCGGTCGGCCTATTCGGTTTACGAGGGCAATGCGATCCGATTGAAAGACAACTCGCCTCTTTGCGATCATTGCGTGCGGCGGCTGCGCTTTCTCTATCCCGCCAGCCAAGAGTTTTCTCACGGAGAGGTTCGCCGGATCGATCCGCTTGCAGATCTCACCGCCGAGGAAGTGATCCACGTGATCGGAGAGGCCGGCGAAAAGCTGGAGGATCTGCGGGAGCAGTACGCCCCCTGGAACGCGGTGTTTCGTATCGATTCCTGCTCCACAGAAAAGCAGGGGCTGTTTAAGTCTCCGAAAATCTTCGTCACAGGCTACGTGCTCTTTGGGAAGTTCAATCTCGGCGACTCTGTCACGCTTTTGCAGGACGGAAGGGAGACCAAGCTCACCATTCAAGAGCTTGATTCGAATGTGGCGGGCGGCGAGCCGGGCGCGGCCGGCTATGAGAACACCCTGCATGTGGCACAGAAAGGGCTTGTTTTTCGCTCGGGTTCCCTGCTCGTAAAGGCATGATTTACCATTCATTTGGGCGCGGCAGCCATGTCGGATGCGCCCTGTCAGGCGGAGCAGTCTCTTAAAAGAGACCGCTCCGCCTTTTTTCTATCTGTTTTCTTCCGGTGCAGCCTTTCGATACCGTGCTCCATCACTTTGCGGCCTTTTGAATATTGCGGCGTTTTTTCGTTCATACTTTTCACAAAGACCGCTCGGTTCAAATTCGGAAAACGATAGGCCGTCTTGAGTCTGTGAAAGGGGAAAACCGTGAAACAGAACTCCGCTTCCGACATGAGCAACAAAAAAACACCATCCTCCGTCGGCCCGCAGCCGGCCCGCGTGCAGATGACGTCGCAGCTTGCGGAGAACCGCCGTCAGATGGAGGGCCTCTTTCAAAACGACGGCACCTTTCGTGTCCGTGAGCTTGAGGGGATCGACGGCTGCCGTGCTGTTTTGTATTTTATAGACGGTATGATCAAAAGCCGCACGCTCAACGAAGATATTATCCCCCCGCTTCAGCTTGCCCCTCTGGGCGGTTCCTCGCCGGACATGGTGATTCGGTGCGTGCTCTCTGCCTGCGACTGTCAGACCGAAGCCAGCTTTGAAACGCTGGCCTTTTTGCTCTCCCTTGGAAACACCCTGCTCTTCATTGATCAGATGGAGCAGGCCATTGTGATCGATACCAAAAACTGGACGGTGCGCGCTGTGGAGGAGCCCGATAACGAGCGAGTCCTGCAGGGACCGCGCGAGGGCTTCAACGAATCGCTCCTGACTAACCTCTCTCTGGTGCGCCGCCGCCTCACCGGCAGCGATTTCAAAGCGGAATTTCATATTTTGGGCGACACCTTCAAAAACGTTGCCAGCATTTGCTACCTTGAAAGCTGTGTCGACCTGAAGGTCTTAAACCTGGCTCGCCGGCGTCTGAAGGGCGTACGCGCCACCGCTGTGCTCGACAGCAACTATATCGCCGAGCAGATCCACGACAGCGACTCCTCTCCCTTCCGCACCATCGGCTCGACCGAGAGACCCGATATCGTCGCCGCCAAGCTGCTCGAAGGACGCATTGCCATCTTCTGCGAGGGCTCTCCCTCGGCCATCACGGCCCCCTTTCTCTTCCTGGAGCTCTTTCAATCCAATGAAGACTACTATGTCAGTCACCACTACGCCTCCTTCCAGCGGATCTTGCGCATCACGGGCTTTTTTGTCTCGGTTTTGATCCCTGCCTTCTTTGTGGCGCTCGCCTGTTATCAGCCGAATCTGCTGCCCTCTGCTCTTGCCATCACCATCGCAAAAGCGCGGCAAACCGTGCCCTTCTCCACTCTGAACGAGGCGATCCTCTTGCTTGTGATCTTCGATCTGCTTCGGGAGAGCGGCGCCCGTTCTCCCAGCAATGTCGGACAGGCTCTGGCAGTGGTCAGCTCCATCGTACTCGGGCAGGCCGCCATCGAAGCTGGCTATATCGGAGCCCCGATTCTGATCATCACGGCCTTCTCCTGTGTCACAGGTGTGATGCTTCCCCGTTTGATCGGAGCTTCGCTGCTCTATCGCTATGCCATTCTGCTTCTCACGGCAACCTCGGGCTACCTCGGCTTCGTGGTCGGTTTCTATCTTCTGCTGCTTCAAATGTGCTCCATCGAAAGCTTCGGGATCCCCTACACGCAGTTCCTCTATCCCTCTTCACAGATCCAGACCGGCGATGTCTTTCTGCGCGACTCTTGGAGAAAGCTCCGCGCCTTTCCAATCTTTTCTGCCAAAAAAAGGAGAGGTCGTTCGTGAAACAACTGGGGACTTGCCTGATCGTGTTCTTATTTGCGTTCTCTCTTTGCTCTTGCTGGGATTATACCGAACTCAATCAGCGCCACATTGCCACAGGTCTTTCAATCGATCACGGAGAGAGTTTACCCTATCTCATGACGGTGGAGCTCATGAGCTTCGAGGGCGGTAAGGCGACCGACCGGCTGATCTGTGCAGAGGGCGATTCCCTAGACTCCTGCGTGCAGGGGCTGATCCGTCAGCTCGGGCGCACTCCCTACTGGAATCACGCCAAGCTCATCCTGCTGGAAGAATCCCTCTTCGAGGAAGAGGGAGTTTCCCTGCTCGACTGGTTCCTCCGTGCGCATGATTTTTCACTCGGGATTTTGGTGGCGGAGGCGCAAGGGTGCGCCGCATACGAGATCTTGAGCTGTTCGATGGGAGCCGATCCCAACGCGCTCGCCATCAATCAGATGCTCGACGACCAGGTTGCCTTCGGGCAGATCCCTGCCTGCCCCCTGTATCGCCTTTACAACGCGATGATGGGCGATGGGCAGTCTGTCTCGGTCCCTCGGCTTACCCTGATCTCTCAAAGGGAAGGCATATCTGAGCCAGACTCCTCCGGCGAAGGCAGTTCCTCCGGGGGTTCTTCCTCTTCCGGAAAGCCCGATTCTTCCGACTCCGGCTCTTCGGCGCAGCAAAGCGATTCCGAGCAGAATGTCATCGCCTATTCCGGCACGCTGACGATTGAAGGCGGCAAAAGGAGTGTGCAGCCTTGAACAGAAACGAAACCACCCCCTACTCCTATCTGTCCGCTCTGCTGACCGTTTCCCTGCTCGGCAGTCTCCTATCAGCTTCCAAACTGCTCGAGGGCAGCTGCCTCGCCTTTGCTGCTCTGGCAATCGCAGGGGCCCTCATGCTGCTTCTCGCTCCCCTGTTTCTCAGGCTGCTCTCCCTGCTCTGTTTGGAAAAGGGTCGTTTTCCCCTTTCGCTGATGTGGTTTCTCACCGGGCTTTCTCTGCTGCACGGAGCCGTGATCTCTTATTTCACCATTCTCAACCTCCACACCACCTTCCTGCCGCACACGCCGATTTTGGCGCTTTCCGCCCTGCTTTTGGCGGCTCCTCTCGTTTCTCTGCGTCACAGCGATGCGACATTGTTTCGCCTTTCTCACCTGCTGCTTCCCTCCATCACCCTTCTTCTCCTTGTCACGCTTTACTGTCAAACCCAGTGGCGTCAGATCCTCGGCATCCTGCGCTCTCTCCCGTGGCAGGAGGCGCGCGACCTCCCAAAGCAATCTCTGCTCATGCTTGCCTTGGTCTTCCTCAACCCTGCAGTCTCCACCTCCATGCTCTTCCCTGATCTCGACCCGGATATTTTTCTCAAAATCCAACGCAAAGGGGTCTTTGCCGCCACCCTTGCACTTTCGGTTATGCTTCTCATGCCGGTGACCACTCTGGGCGTTCCGCTTTTTCAATCTGTGCGCGACCCCCTTTACTGGGCCGCCGACGTGGTCATTCACGGAACGCCGCTCGTTCGTGTGGATGCTCTGCTGAACACCGTGATCTTTTTTACAACCCTGACCGATCTTTCGCTCTGCCTCCAAACGCTTCGCGTCACTCTGCGGGAGTGGCGAAGGCGAAAACAGGCCCCGTGACGGGGCCGCCCTATCCAGTTCCGTCCAAAAAAGCCCTGTGAGCCGCAGAATCGACCCACAGGGCTTTTTAATTCTGATTTGTTACAGAGAGATCACAAGACCGTTTCGTGCGGCATACAGGGTGTTGAGCCCGTTGGTCTGCACGATCAAAATCTCTTCCAGATCGGTTTGCTCCTCCAGAATCGACTTCGCATAGGCTGCGCCCTCCGGATTAAAGCAATGCGCGATCATTGCGACTTTGCAGCTGCGCTTCTTTGCCTGCTCCACGGCAATCTCCGTCAGTCGCTTGAGAGCCGCCTTGGTTCCCCGCGCCTTATCGATCTGGATCACTTCGCCCTCATCGGCGTCGAGGATCGGGCGAATCTGCATGGCCATGACCAGTTTGCCCACAAGTCGGTTCATGCGGCCGTTCTTGATCATTGGATTGAGATCTTCCAGCACAAACAGCGTGTGCATTTCGCGGATAAACCGCTCCATGTCCTCAATGATCCGCTCTCTTGACAACCCCTGGTCGATCAGCTTTTTGAGCCATACCACCTGAAGCGCCGGCCCTCCGCAGGCGCTCCAGGAGTCAAACACATGAACCTTGTCGCCGTTGGAAGCGAGATCCTTTGCCGCCATTGCCGACTGATAGGATCCCGACAGCTTGCTGGAGAGGGTAAAGACATAAACCTCTTCCGACCCCTCGTAGGCGGCCGCATAGGCGGCAGGCGACGGGCAGGCCGAACGGGCAACATTGGGGCTTGCCTCGGTCGCCTCTAAAAACTCTACCACATCCAGATCCATGGTATCGATGAAATCCCGTCCGTCGACCGTGAGGGTCAGCGGGATGGAAATGGCTCCCGTGCGTCGACAAAGTTCCGTGTCAAGACAGCTTCCGCTGTCCGCAATGATCTTGATATCCCTCATTGGTTGTTTCCTCCGTCTCCCTTTTTTCAGCTATGGGTCTTCGCTGCTCTCTGCAATCAGAGCGGGTTTACCGAATAGTTGGGCGCCTCTTTGGTGATGAAGATATCATGCGGATGGCTCTCTTTGAGACCGGCTCCAGTGATCCGGACAAACTGTCCTTTTTCCTGAAGCTCGGGGATGGTAGCGCAGCCGCAGTAGCCCATACCGGAGCGAACACCGCCCATAAGCTGGAAGATCGAATCGGAAACCGGCCCCTTATAGGGCACGCGGCCCTCCACGCCCTCCGGTACCAGCTTTTTGGAGCCGTCCTGGAAATACCGGTCTGCCGAGCCCTGTCCCATCGCAGAAAGCGAACCCATACCGCGATAGACCTTGAAGCGGCGTCCCTGGAAGATCTCTTCTTCTCCGGGGGATTCCTCGCAGCCGGCAAACAGAGACCCCGCCATGACCACGTTGGCCCCTGCGGCCAGCGCCTTGACGATGTCGCCGGAATACTGGAGGCCACCGTCTCCCACTACGGGGATTCCGGCCTTTGCCGCCACCGTGGCAGCGTTGTAGATGGCCGAGATCTGCGGAACGCCGATGCCTGCCACCACGCGGGTGGTGCAGATCGATCCGGGACCGATTCCCACCTTGATGGCGTCGGCGCCGGCCTCGATCAGGGCGCGGGCTCCTTCCGCCGTCGCCACGTTGCCTGCCAGAACCTGCGCCTCCGGGAAACGTCTCTTGACCTTGCGCAGGCACTCGAGGATCCCCTCCGAATGTCCGTGGGCGGAATCGAGCACCAGCAGATCCACGCCGCAATCCAGGAGCGCCGCGGCGCGCTCGAGCACGTCTCCGGTCACGCCGATGGCGGCGGCGCAGAGCAGCCTTCCCGCATCGTCTTTTGCAGAATTGGGATAGACGACCGACTTTTCAATGTCCTTGATGGTAATGAGCCCGCGCAGCATCCCGTTTTCATCCACGATGGGCAGCTTCTCGATCTTGTGCTTCATGAGGATCTGCTGCGCCTCTTTCAGGGTGGTCCCCACAGGGCCGGTCACCAGGTGATCTTTGGTCATCACGTCGCGGATCGGCACGCTGTAATCCTCCAAGAACCGCAGGTCGCGGTTTGTCAGGATGCCGACCAGCACGCCCTCTTCACAGACCGGAACGCCGGAGATCCGGTATTTGCTCATCAGATCCTCCGCTTCCTGCACCGTGTTGTCGGGGGAAAGGAAAAACGGATTGACGATCACGCCGTTTTCACTTCGTTTGACCTTGTCGACCTCCTCAGCTTGATGCTCAATGCTCATGTTCTTATGGATCACGCCGATGCCGCCTTCTCTGGCCACGCCGATCGCCATCCGCGCCTCGGTCACAGTGTCCATCGCGGCGCTCATCACCGGGATATTCAAGTGAATCTTCGATGTGAGCTGCGTACCGAGATCGATCATGTTCGGCAGCACGTTCGACCAGGCCGGAATCAGCAGCACATCGTCAAAGGTCAAGCCCTCATAGAGAAATTTTTCTTCATAGTTGCAGTTGAGCACGGCTTCTCTCCTCTCTTTCTGTCCCATATTGTTTTGCCGGGTCCGCCCTATACAGACCCCTGCCTGATTTCGTTGCCCCATGCGGATTTGTCCCCTGTACTTTCCCGCAAAAGGGGTTCGTTCCTGCGAGTTTCTTTTCTCTGTTTGCCGGCAGCTGCTTTCCCCTTTCGACACTCTCTTCAGGAAACGGGCCTTCGGCAGGAAAAAGATTTTCTTAATATTATAATTGCTTTGTCAGCACATTGCAAGCCCACAGAATAATGTGTATAATACTTTTGAATTCTGTCAGTTTTTCTCGATGATT
>JAEEGL015023828.1_pt1 | contig 22075 bp, 18 predicted proteins | sample 9134231 | NCBI WGS metagenome assembly JAEEGL01 (sample SAMN16246548, study PRJNA631951) | gut metagenome | biome: gut microbiome; feature: rumen; material: fiber-attached | host: Bos | place: Iran: Karaj | collected 2018-10 | reverse complement strand
TGGTAGTCGATGATGGGCATCTTAGCCGCATGGTTGTGGTACAAGTCCTGGGCGACCTCAGTCTCCAGCACAAAGTTCTTGTCGTTGAATGCTTTCATAATGCTTATTGGAGTTTTGATAGTTTGTATGATTAGTGTATGCAAAGGTAGGGAAAATATTTCCATCAGCACTACTTTTTAGGAGAAAAATCAACGTAAACGATGTCATAAAGCAGAAATTGAAAATAAATGGATCATTATTTTGTATTTCGCTTAATTTGCACTACCTTTGCAGACAATTTTAAACTCTTAACACCAAACGACTATGCAAAGTGACCCCAAACAGTGCCTGTATTGCACCAACAATCAGACGTTGCACGATCTGATGATTGAATTTGCCCAGCTTTCCGTGTCTCGTGCCTTCCTCTTTAAGGAGCAGACCTATCGCGGACGCTGCCTCGTGGCATACAAAGACCACGTGAACGACCTGAACGAACTGTCGGACGATGACCGCAACGCCTTTATGGCTGACGTGGCCCGCGTAACACGTGCCATGCAGAAGGCCTTTAATCCAGAGAAAATCAACTACGGTGCCTACAGCGACAAACTCTCGCACCTGCACTTCCATCTGGCTCCCAAATATGTGGACGGCCCTGACTACGGCGGCACGTTCCAGATGAACCCCGGCAAGGTATATCTCAGCGATGCCGAGTACGCAGAGATGATAGAGAAAATCAAGGAAAATCTATAACATCGGAATATCGAAATAACGAAATAACGAAAGAAGAAGAATCATGGCAATCATAAAACCGTTTAAAGGAATCCGCCCGCCAAAGGAACTGGTGGAGCAGGTGGAGAGCCGCCCCTACGACGTGCTGGACAGTGAAGAGGCACGTGCCGAGGCTGGCGACAACGAGAAGAGTCTGTATCACATCATCAAACCCGAGATTGACTTCCCCGTAGGTACCAGCGAGTACGACCCGAAAGTCTATGAGAAAGCTGCAGAGAACTTCAAGAAGTTCCAGGACAAGGGCTGGCTGGTACAGGATGCTGAAGATCACTACTACATCTACGCCCAGACCATGCAGGGTAAGACGCAGTACGGTCTCGTGGTATGCGCCCATACCGACGACTACATGGCAGGCCGCATCAAGAAGCATGAACTGACCCGCCGCGACAAGGAGGAAGACCGCATGAAGCATGTCCGCGTAAACAATGCCAACATCGAACCGGTATTCTTTGCCTATCCTGACAACGCCGTGCTCAACGAGCTCATCATGCGCTATGCCGCCACTGAGCCTGAGTACGACTTCATAGCCCCCATCGATGGTTTCCGCCATCAGTTCTGGATCATCAGCGATGCCAAGGACATGCAGACCATTACGGCCGAGTTTGCCAAGATGCCGTCGATGTATATTGCCGACGGTCACCACCGCTCAGCAGCCGCTGCCCTGGTAGGTGCCGAGAAACAGAAGCAGAACCCCAACCACAAGGGGGACGAGGAGTATAACTTCTTCATGGCCGTCTGCTTCCAGGCATCACAGTTGACCATTCTTGACTACAACCGCGTGGTGAAGGACCTGAACGGCATGAGTTCTGAGGAGTTCCTGGCTGCCCTGCAGGTGAACTTCATCGTTGAGGACAAGGGAACGGACATCTACAAGCCACAGCAGTTGCATGAGTTCTCGCTGTATCTCGACGGACACTGGTACAGTCTCAAGGCCAAGGAGGGCACCTACGACAACAGCGACCCCATCGGTGTGTTAGATGTCGATATCAGCAGCCGCCTGATTCTCGACGAGATACTGAACATCGGCGACCTGCGCTCGTCAAAGCGTATCGACTTCGTGGGCGGCCTGCGTGGCTTGGGTGAACTGAAGCGCCGTGTTGACAGCGGCGAGATGCGTGCCGCCCTGGCCCTCTACCCCGTCACCATGCAGCAAATCATGGACATTGCCGACAGCGGAAAGATCATGCCGCCGAAGGCCACATGGTTTGAGCCGAAGCTGCGCTCAGGTCTGGTGATTCATAAATTGTCGTGATGACGAAATTTCGTTATCACGTCATAACGAACAAATATATTCATGACCGACGAATTCAAGACGATATCAACTACCAGCGAGGGATTTTACTCTGAGAAGCGGAGTAAATTCCTCGCTTTTGCTCATCATGTAGAAACGCTTGATGACATTAAGGAGTTGCTGGCTGGTTATCGCAAGAAATACTACGATGCCCGTCACGTCTGCTATGCCTACATGCTGGGAGCCGAGCGCACCGACTTCCGCGCCAACGACGACGGAGAGCCCAGCAGCACAGCCGGCAAACCCATTCTCGGTCAGATTAACAGCAACGAGCTGACGGACATCCTCATCGTGGTGGTGCGCTACTACGGCGGCGTAAACCTGGGTACCAGCGGTCTCATCGTTGCCTACCGCGAAGCGGCTGCCGACGCCATCAGCCAAGCTACCATTGAGACGCGACAGGTAGAGGAACGTATCACCTACTCCTTCGCCTATCCCCAGATGAACGATGTGATGCGCATCGTGAAGGACATGAATCCACGCATCATCAGTCAGACCTACGATAACACCTGCGAAATCGTGTTGTCCATCAGAAAAAGCGAAGCGGAGCAGCTTCGCCAGCGTTTATCCAAGTTGTTGTAAACACCTCATTGGCTAATAATTTGCGAGGATGAAGATAGAAGAACTGTTGAAGCGATTTGGCCAGTGCTCTCAGGTGGGAGCACTGGCTAACGTGTTGAATAAGAAGTCGGTACGTACCATATTCCTCGATAGACTGGTATGTTCGTCAGCACCGTTGGTGTTTGCTGCCCTAAACGTTCTCAAGCCGCGGTCCTCAGAGCGTAGCCATCAGACATCCCCCATTCTCTTCATCCTGCAGGATGCTGACGAGGCAGGCTATTTCTATCACGACCTCGTTCAGTTGCTGGGTGACAGCAACGTGCTATTCTTTCCCGCCAGCTACCGCCGTGCCATCAAGTATGGCCAGCGTGATGCTGCCAACGAGATTCTGCGTAACGAAGTTCTTTCCCGCCTTTCTAACATTCAACTCCCCTCGGAACGCCCCCGCCCTTCGGACACTCCCTCTAAATTAGAGGGGAAGTGTGGGGGAGGCTCCCTTTACATCGTCACTTGCCCGGAGGCCGTGGCAGAGCTCGTGGTTTCCAAAAAACAGCTGGACGACAACACGCTATTGCTACGACAGGGTGAGACGATACACCTTCACAACGTAACGGCACGGCTCCGCGAACTGGGCTTCCACGAGGTGGACTACGTCTATGAGCCGGGCCAGTTTGCACAGCGCGGCAGTATTCTCGACATCTATTCATTCAGCGGCGAGCAACCTTTCCGCATTGACCTCTTCGGCGATGACATAGACAGCATCCGTACCTTCGAGGTGGAGACGCAGCTGTCGAAAGACCGCTGTGAACAGGTGAGCATCGTCCCCGAGCTCGGACTCACGGAACAGGAGAAGGTGTCGTTCCTCTCGTTCTTGCCTGAGGATGCCGTCATCGTTGCCAAGGACTTGATGTACGTCCGTGATGCTATCGAGCGTACCTACGACGAGGGTTTTTCCAAGCAGGCCATGAAAGAGCGCATGGAGGGTGCCACCGAACAGGAACAGCAAGCCATTCTGATGGAAATGAACAAGGAGGTGCAGTTGCTCACCGGTTCGCGGTTCAGCCATGAAGTCGCAGCATTCCGCCGTGTGGAGATAGGCCACCATCCGACGGGCGTTCCCGATGCCACCATTACCTTCCACATCACGCCACAGCCCCTGTTCCACAAGAATTTCGACCTGTTGCAAGAAACCCTGCAACAGTATATGGCCGACGGCTACCAGCTCTTCATACTGGCCGACAGTGCCAAACAGCTGGACCGTCTGCGCGATATTTTTGCTGAGCAGGGTAAAGTGCTTTTCGAATCCGTTGAAAAGACCCTTCACGCTGGTTTCATAGACGATGACCAGAAACTGTGCGTGCTGACCGACCACCAGATATTTGACCGTTTCCACAAGTACAGCTTGCGATCAGATACGGCACGAGGTGGCAAGATGGCGCTCACGCTGAAGGAGATACAGCAGTTTGAGGTAGGCGACTACGTGGTACACATCGATCACGGAATCGGCAAGTTCGGTGGTTTGGTGCGTATGCCACAAGGGGATGCTTATCAGGAGATGATCAAGATACAGTACGACGGCGGCGGGGCCATCTACGTCAGCATTCACTCACTCTACAAGGTGTCGAAGTACAAGGCACAGGACAACGGCGAACCGCCGCGCCTGTCGCACTTGGGGACAGGACAGTGGGAACGCATGAAAGAGCGTACCAAGCAGAAACTGAAGGACATTGCCCGTGACCTGATACGCCTCTATGCCGCCCGCCGTCAGCAGCGCGGCTTTGCCTTTTCGCCAGACTCATTCCTACAGCATGAACTGGAGGCCTCGTTCCTCTATGAGGACACCCCCGACCAGCTGAAGGCTACCAATGATGTCAAGGCAGATATGGAGAAGGCACGGCCCATGGACCGTTTGGTATGCGGTGACGTGGGATTCGGCAAGACGGAAGTCGCCGTGCGTGCTGCTTTCAAGGCTGCATGCGACTCGAAACAGGTGGCCGTGCTGGTGCCCACCACCGTGCTGGCCTATCAGCATTACCAGACGTTCTCGTCACGTCTGAAGGACTTGCCCGTCCGTGTCGAGTACCTGTCACGTGCCAGGACAGCCAAGCAGACCACCGCCATCCTAAAGGATTTGGCTGACGGCAAGATAGATATATTAATAGGTACGCACAAGCTGATTGGCAAGACGGTGAAGTTCAAGGACCTGGGATTGCTCATCATCGACGAAGAACAGAAATTCGGCGTATCTACCAAGGAGAAACTGCGCCAGATGAAGACCAATGTCGATACGCTCACCATGTCGGCAACGCCCATTCCGCGTACCCTTCAGTTTTCGTTAGTGGGAGCCCGTGACCTAAGCATCATCCAGACACCGCCGCCCAACCGCTATCCCATCCAGACAGAGATACACACCTTCGGAGCTGACATCATTGCCGATGCCATCAACTTCGAGATGTCGCGCAACGGACAGGTCTATTTCGTCAGTCCTCGCATCAACGACCTGCAGCGCATCAAGGAATTAATCAGCAAGTATGTGCCTGATGCCCGCGTCGCTGTAGGTCACGGACAAATGAAGCCCGAAGAACTGGAGAACATCATCGTCGCTTTCCAGAACTATGACTACGACGTGCTGCTCTCGACAACCATCATCGAAAACGGCATTGACATTCCCAACGCCAATACCATTATCATCAACGGTGCCCACCACTTCGGACTCAGCGACCTGCACCAAATGCGAGGCCGTGTGGGACGCGGCAACCGCAAGGCCTTCTGCTATCTGCTGGCTCCCCCGCTGGCAGCACTACCCGTAGAAAGCCGCCGACGCTTAGAGGCATTGGAACAGTTCAGCAATCTGGGCAGTGGCATCCATATTGCCATGCAGGACCTGGACATACGTGGTGCCGGCAATCTGCTGGGTCCTGAGCAAAGCGGCTTCATTGCCGACCTGGGCTACGAGACCTACGTGAAGATTCTGCAGCAGGCTGTGGTGGAACTACGCAATGAAAAGCCGGAAGTTACCAGTAGTACTAGTCATACCAGACATACTATTTCTCCTAGTTCTCCCTTCGTTGCTGACTGCACGCTCGACAGCGACCTGGAAATGTACTTCCCCGACAGTTATGTGCCCTCTGACTCCGAGCGCATGTTACTCTACCGCGAGTTGGACGGTTTGCAGAGCGACGAACAGTTAGAGGCATACCGCAAGCGGCTCATTGACCGCTTCGGGAAAGTACCCCATGTAGGTGAGGAACTGATGCAGGTGGTTCCGCTGCGACGCTATGGCAAGGAACTGGGCTGCGAGAAGGTGACAATGAAACAAGGGCGGATGGCGCTCTACTTCGTCAGCAATCCTGACAGTCCGTATTACGAGAGCGAGACCTTTGACCGCCTGCTCTCCTACGTGGCCCGCAATCCACGCCGCTGCAACTTCCGCGAACAGTATGGCAAACGCTCCATGGTGATTGCCGACGTTCCTACCGTAGGCGAGGCCGTAAAGGTCTTGAAAGATATGTCCGTTTCCAACAACTAACGCTTAGCAATCATAGCATAGCGCTCTTCCAACGACATCGCGGCATACTTACGCCACTCAGTAGCCTGACCACCAGGCTGCAGGTAGTGCAGGTCTGACATATGGGCATAGGCCTCTATCTCGAAGGGGTTAAGCCGATACCCTGCATTCTTTAGTTTCCTACGATAGCGGCAGGCCTTCAACCAGTAAACGAAGTACAGCCAGTAGAAGCACAGCCAGGAGTCGTGTGTCGAGCGAGCCTGATAGAGGTGAATCATCTCGTGGTTTTTCATGGCGTCGAACCGATTGTTGAAGGCATCGGCATCCTGTTGCGTATGCGTGATGATATGACCGAAGAAGGTCAGTCCGTCATAGCCGCGCCGAATCCAGAACGGAAGGGCGCGTGCCGGCATGTCGGCAATGCGGCTGGGGCGTGAGGCACGTAGCATCAGCCCGATGATGGACAATGGATGGTGGTGCATGTGCAAAGTCAGAATGATGTCATATTATTCTGTTTCAGTGGCATAGCGGCTGACGAAGTCATCTTCGGAGATGATAGGGATGCCCAACTGCTGGGCTTTCTGGTTCTTGCCCGACGTAGAGGCAATGTCGTTATTGATCAGGAACGACGTACTACCGCTGACGGATGAGGCCACCTTGCCGCCCTGCGACTCGATATAGGCTTTCAACTCATTGCGGTTTTTGTAGTGATGCACGTCGCCGGTGATGACAAAGGTCAGCCCCTGACAACGCGACCCTGACGGTGTGGTGTCCGGCTCGCTGACGGTCAACTTCTCCAACAGCCGACGGTAGCGGCCCAGGTTGCGTTCGTCACGGAACCAGCGCACAAACGAGGCTGACTTCTCAGGGCCAATGCCGCTTACGTGGGCAAACACCTCCTCGGGTTCTGCCTGGGTGGCAAAGAGGTCGTCGCCTCTTTTTGTCGATTCGCTGACCAGTTCTGCCAACGGATAGGCACCCAGCAGGCGGCGGCAGACGTCCAGTCCGCAGAGCGGGATGTTCAGCGCATATAGCAGCCGGTGGGCCTCTACGTCACGGCTCTTGTCAATGGAACGCATGATGTTTGATGCCGACTTCTCGCCGAATCCCTCCATCTGTGCCAGTTCGCGGATGTGGCTGCGCAGTTCATAGATGTCGGCATATTCCGATACCCATCCCAGATTGATGAACTTCGAGAGCGTCTGCTCAGAGATGCCGTCAATGTTCATACCCTCCTTAGAGACAAACCGTGCAAACTTCCGTAGCTGCTTGGCAGGACAGTCAGCATTGGTGCAGTGAAGGGTCAGCGTACCGCTGGCCTCGCTCTCGCGGACGGCGGTCGGTGCCTGACAGACGGGACAGCGGTCAGGAATGCTGAACGTGCCGACGCTCTGTATGACACTGACCACTTTGGGAATAATCTTGTTGGCCTTGATGACCGACAGCTGCGTGCCAGGACCGCCGATGCCCAACCGCTGGCATTCGCTTATGTTGCACAGCGAAGCCCGCTTGACAGTGGTACCCTCCAGTTCTACGGGCTGGAAGACGGCAACGGGCGAGATGGTGCTGGCGGCACACGACCACTCCACCTGTTGCAGCACGGTCTGTGCCGTCTCGTCCTGCCACTTGAAGGCCAGACCGGCACGGGTGGCATGATGACCGGTGATGCTGCCCGTCTGTGCGTAGGCAGTATCGTCGTAACAGATGACAAGGCCGTCAACAGGGAAGGGGTTGCCCTTCGAGGTGACTTTCTCCGTAAAGGCGTTGACGACACTTTCAACAGAAGATGGTTCCGGGTGATTGACCAACTGGCGCTCGACGGTCTGGAAGCCCTGGCGGTCGAGCCATGCCATGCGGTCGCCCCAACCGGTAATGTCTTCGCCCGTATATACTAAGGTAAAGGGAATCCACTGAATGTGGCGGTCCATGATGTCCTTGGCGTCCTTGACACTCAGCGAACCACTGGCCAGGTTGCGCGGGTTGGCATAGTCCTCACCACTTTCTATCAGGTAGCGCTCAAAGTCTTCGTAGGCAATGACGGCCTCGCCGCGGATAACGGTATGGCCACCGTAGGCAATGGTTGCCGGAATGCCCTTGATGGCAGGTGCCAGATGGGTGATATTGGTACCGATGTGTCCATTGCCACGGGTGACAATCTTCGTCAGTTTGCCACCGTCGTAGGTGACGACGAGCGTCAGTCCGTCCAGTTTCCAGGAAATCCAGATGGGGCGCTCCTCGGCCCACTTCACCAGTTCCGCCACCTGTTTTGTCTTGGCCAGCGAGAGGGCTGCAAACTCATGTTCCTCCTTCTGTCCGGCCACGTTGTCTTCACTGACCTTCTGAGTCGGTGAGTCAGGCAGTGTGGTCGCGGTCTCTGCCTCTAACCGTTTCAGTTCGTCGAAACGGGCATCCCACTCATAGTCCGTCATCTGCTCGGCCCGTCCGTTATAGTAGGCTTCCGAGGCATTGTTCAACTCACGGATGAGTTGCTGCATTCTCTGTATTTTCTCTTCTGGCGTCATCACCTTTTTCGTTTTATAAGTGCAAAGTTACAACTTTTTCTTGATACCACCATCGAAATGAACAGAAAACACGACGAATTAAGATTTTTTGGTGCTACAAGAATGTGTGTTGGGAATTACTCAATGAGTAAATTCCGTCAGTGGCCTATTAATCAAAATTACTCATTGAGTAAATTCCGTCAGTGGCCTACTAATCAAAATTACTCAATGAGTAAATTCCGTCAGTGGCCTACTGGTTGAAATTGCATGGTTCGGCGGTGTCATTTTCTCCCATTTCATCGGAATTTCCTTGTTTTTTCCTATATATATTGTCTTATTGGTTTTTTATCCTACACACCCTACACTTCCTACACCAAAAATCTGGTGTAGGAAGTGTGGGGAGTGTAACGTCATTTTCCTTTAGGCCAATAACGCGCGCGTGTAAGAGATACTTTGGCAGCAAGGGGACTCATCTCGTCTGAAATGTTTTTGAAATGTGCAGCGGAAATAAAAAAAAAGCATCATTTGTTTTGCGCTTTACTCGGTTTTTACTACCTTTGCACAACAACTTAAAAACAATTTATGGAAACACAGATACAAAAACTGTTTTTTGAACTTTTGCAGGTGGCTGCCGGACAGTTGGACTGCCTCAGCAGGGGACCGTCGCCGGAGGAGTGGCACGAACTGTATCGTATGGTCCAGCGCCAACAGGTGGTAGCACTGGGCTATCAGGGGTTGCAACGGCTGTTCGAGTTCGGACTCCGTGCACCGCAGGATGTGAGCATCGACTGGATGGCTGATGCAGAGACGGTAGAAGAGCAGCAGTCCGCGCTCACGGCCATGAACCCGTTCACCATCGTACACCCGCTACGTCATATTTTCTACAGCCGATGGATCAAAAGTTGCGGCGGCTCGCTCTACACCTATATCGACCGCAAGAAAGTGCCGACACCATCAGCATCTGTTGTCATGCTGCTGACCCAGAGCTATGAACTCTTCAACAACGAGAAGCTGACACTGGCACCGCTATTAGAACTCTATCAGGTACTCAAAGACGCTGACGGTAAACTGCCTGCATTCCGAACGGGAGCCACTGTGCCGCAGGTGCTGCACAAACTGGGCATCTGGCAGTTCTCATGTGCCGTGATGTGGGTGTTGGGCGAGGTCATGGCACTAAAACCCGCACTGATGCCGTGTACGCCGCAGCCTGCCACTGGTCAGTTCGTCCTGCAGCAGCTGTTTACGGAAAAACGAACCTTGGCAGACCGTATCAGGCATGCCGTCATCAGGTTTATCCGATTCTAAGCAACATTATTACAGCAGGCCCTTGGTGGATGGCAGTTCGTAGTGATAGACATCACGGCGGACGGCCATTTTCAGTGAACGGGCCAACGCCTTGAAGATACCCTCAATCTTGTGGTGTTCGTTGCCACCCTCCGCCTTGATGTTCAGGTTCATCTTCGCTGCATCGCTGAGACTTTTGAAGAAGTGCATGAACATTTCCGTAGGCACGTCGCCGATGTAGGTGCGGCGAAAATTGACATTCCAGACGAGCCAGGGGCGTCCGCCAAAGTCCAGACAGACGGAGCACAGGCAGTCGTCCATGGGCAGCGTATAGCCATAACGCTCAATACCGCGCTTGTCGCCAAGGGCTTTAAGCAGACACTCACCCAGTGCCAGTGCCGTGTCCTCGATGGTGTGGTGCTCATCAACGTGCAGGTCACCCTTGGTCTGTACGGTCAGGTCCATCATGCCGTGCTTTCCGATTTGCTCCAGCATGTGGTCGAAGAATCCCAGTCCTGTATGGATGTCGCAGCGGCCGTTGCCGTCCAAGTCTATCTTGATATAGATGTCCGTCTCCTTGGTAGTACGCTTCACTTCAGCGCAACGCTCACCACCGTAGGCAATAGCGGCAGCCTTTTCCCAATCGCCGATTTGCAGGAATCCGCAGCCTATGTTCTCGGCAAACTGACGGTCTGTCTCGCGGTCGCCGATGACGTAGCTGTGGGGAATGTCGTACTCGGGGTTGTTCAGGTACTTCTCCACCAGTCCTGTATTGGGCTTTCGGGTGGGGGCATTGTCCTCTGGGAAGTGCGGGTCGATGAGTATGTCATCGAACTCCACACCCTCGCCCTTCAGCGTGTCGAGGATAAAGTTATGAACAGGCCAGAAGGTGTCCTCTGGGAATGCCTCTGTGCCTAAGCCGTCCTGGTTGCTCACCATGACCAGCAGGTAGTCGGTATGCTGGCGCAGGAATGCCAGGCTGCTGATGGCGCGTGGCACGAACTGTAGTTTCTCAAACGAGTCAATCTGCTCGTCGGCGGGCTCACGGATGATGGTTCCGTCGCGGTCGATAAATAGGATTTTCTTCATATTGTTTAGTTTTCTGTGTCTTGTTCTTCTTGTGTCCTCGCCTCAATACTACCGTACAGATAGTAGAAGTGCGTCATGCTCAGCTGGCTGACATAGAAGGCGAGGAGGCTGCATGCCGTCACGGTGAAGAAGGTCAGCAAGGTGATGTACGACGGCATGCCCAGCTCGTCACCGATAAGCTGTCCCATATATGCCTGTTGGTTCGCCAGATGGAGAATCTGCGAGGGCAGCGTCACCACCAGTACGATGAGGCCCGTTATCAGACAGCTGATAAAGAACACGGGGAATATCAGTCCCCAATGGCGCAGCCCCTTGACATAGCTGGAGCGCAGCATCTTCCAAAAACGGCAGGGCGCCTCCAGGATATATTTCATCAGCACATACATCAGCGGCAGTGACAGCAGCAATATGCAGCCGACCAGCACAGTACAGGTAGCGCCAAAGGTGGTGGCGTGGCTGGCAGCCGTCTCCGGCATCAGTTTCTCCAGTCCTACTACCAGTAGCACCACCAGCAGGACAGGCACCAGAATGACGCCCAAGGTCATGAAGACACCCTTCACGGTACGTCCCGTCAGGGCGAATGACGGTTTCAGCCAACTGGTCGGCACGCTGATGGCTCCCGTTTCCTTGTGTTCCTTGAACTTGTTGAGAATGGTACCCGAGGCAAGGCTCTGCGCAGCTATTGACAACAGCGTCAGGACGAAAATCAGTCCGGCAGTGGTCAGATAGAAACGTGACAGCTCAGGGGTGAACGGCAGGTCGTTAGCTGTCTGTTGCATGAGGGTGGTGGTCAGCTCTGGCAGCTGGATGGCCGTCAGTGTGCCCAACGCACCGTTGCAGAGTGCGAAAACAATTGCCGTAATCCATGATGCCTTGAACAAACGGCGGAAATTCTCTAAGTATAGTATGAAGCCTTTGGCCAGTACCATGCGGTAGCTGCGCGGCTTCATCAGTCTCATTTTATCTTGTTTCTCCATCATTTATGTTGTTTTGGAGTTGCAAAGGTACAAAATAATTCATAATATTATGATAGCGGCAGCAAATTTTTCATTTTTAACTTTTCATTTTTCACTTTTATTCGTACCTTTGCACCCAATATGAAGATATTGCATTGGGGCTTCATCGGTTGCGGTGAGGTGACAGAGAAGAAAAGCGGGCCGGCATTCTCGGAAGTAGAGGGTTCGGAAGTCGTTGCGGTGATGAGCCGTGACGCCCGAAAGGCACGCAGCTATGCAGAGCGGCACGGCATCAAGCGTTGGTACACCGACGTGCAGGAACTGATTGACGATGCCGAGGTGAACGCCATCTACATAGCCACCCCACCGTCAAGCCACGCCACCTATGCCATTATGGCCATGAAGGCGGGGAAACCCGTCTATGTGGAGAAGCCGCTGGCATCGTCATACGAGGACTGTGCACGCATCAACCGTATCTCGGAACAGACCGGTGTGCCGTGTTTTGTGGCTTACTATCGCCGCTACCTGCCCTATTTCGAGAAGGTGAGGGAAATCGTGAACCGTGGCGTTATCGGCAAAGTGGTGAACGTGCAGATACGTTTTGCCGTACCACCACGTGACCTGGACTACTCCAAGAGCGATGCGCTGCCCTGGCGCCTGCAGCCGGACATTGCCGGCGGCGGCTATTTCTACGACCTGGCACCCCACCAGCTGGACTTGCTGCAACACTTGTTCGGCGTCATTACCGAGGCGCGTGGCATCTGTGCCAACCGTGGCGGACTCTACAAGGCCGAAGACTCTGTATGTGCCTGCTTTGAGTTTGAGAACGGACTACCGGGCAGCGGGTCGTGGTGCTTCGTAGCCCATGAGTCGGCCCGTGAGGACCGTATCGACCTGATTGGCGACCGCGGCTCGGTCAGTTTCTCGGTATTCGACTACCAGCCCATCCGTTTGCATACCCTTTATGGCGATGAACGCTTTGCCGTGCCCAACCCGCCTCATGTGCAGTTTCCACTCATCAAGAACGTCTGCGAGCATCTGCAGGGCGAGGGCATCTGCGAGTGTACCAGTGTGTCCGCAACGCCCGTCAACTGGGTGCTGGACCGTATCTTAGGTAAATTCTGACAGAACATGGGCAGACGTGTAGTATTGTTGATAGTGTTGCTGATGCCCCTGCTGACAGCAGTGGCCGAGGAAAGGGAGAAGTCGCTCCTGGCTGTTGACGACACACTGGTCACGGAACAGGAACAGCCACGGAAGATGAGCTGGCTGCGACGTACCATACGCGGCTTCAGCTATATTGACACCAATTATGTTGAGCCGCAACACTACAACTGGTCTGTCATGCTCCAGGCCACCAATAACTACGACTACTACCGGCTCAGTTCCAAGGGCAATGAGCGCCAGTCTGTGACGTTTGCTCCTAAGTCATCCATCAAGGTGGGACCGTACTTCGGATGGCGGTGGGTGTTCTTAGGCTACACCTTCGACCTGCGGCGTGTAGATGTGAGCAAGAAGCAGAAACAGGAGCTGGACCTCAGCATCTATGCCGCACAGCTGGGTGCCGACTTCTACTACCGACGGACGGGCAGTGACTACCATATACGCGACGTGGACTTGGGAAAGGGCATCAACCGCAGCGATTTGGAGGACGTGGAGTTCGACGGTCTCAGCGTAGGCATTACGGGCCTGAACGTCTATTATATATTCAACCACCAGCGGTTCTCCTATCCGGCGGCATTTGCCCAAAGCACTATGCAGAAAAGAAGCTGTGGCTCGTGGATGGTGGGACTGGGGTACATGCAGAACTCGCTGGACTTCGACCATAACAAGCTGGCTGATCTGGTAAGGGAACGTACCCATCAGGAAGTGGAACTGGACAGCGGACTGATGTTCAACAGCGTGAAGTACAGCAACACCAACGTCTCTGTAGGCTATGCCTATAACTGGGTGTTTGCCAAGAACTTCCTGTTCTGTGCCAGTCTCTCGCTGGCACTTGCCTACAAGAAATCCAAGGGTGACGTTGAGGAGAGCGACAAGAAGAAACGCTATGGGCTGGACTTCAATTTCGACAATGTCAATATCGACGGCATCGGTCGCTTCGCCGTTGTCTATAACAATAACCGCTGGTATGCCGGCGCTTCGGCCATCGTGCGCTCGTACAACTACCACAAGGCGCAGTTTGCTGCCAACAATGTGTTTGGCAGTCTCAACATGTATGTGGGATATAACTTCGGGGCGCGGGAGGCGTATAAGAAGAAGAAAAAGTGAAAAGTGAAAAACGAAAAACGAAAAACGAAAAGTGAATAGGCATATAATATATATAATAATAGGTATAATGGGCTGGTTGCCTGCATTCGCACAGATGCAGGGCATCACCTATCAACGTGCCGACAGCCTTACCATCTGCCGACTGCTACAGCAGGCTGACCAACAGACAGGCACGCTGTGGTTTGCCCGCCAGTTTCAGGGCGTTCCCTATGTGGCCCATACGCTGGAGGTCAACGACGAGGAGCAACTGGTAATCAACACCCGTCAACTGGACTGTACGACGCTGGTGGAAACGGTGACGGCGCTGACGCTGTGCGCACAACAGGGTAAGAAGTCGTTTTCCGACTATAAGGCGATGCTGCAACGGTTGCGCTATCGGGGCGGGCGCTGCAATGGATATACCTCGCGGCTGCACTACTTTACGGACTGGATCCTTGACAAGGAGGCGATGGGCATTGTCAGCGAAGTGCAGACACCAGACCCGCCGTTCTCGGCCATTCAGAAAATATCCGTAAACTATATGAGCGAGCATCCGCAGGCCTATAAGTCACTGAAGAATCATCCTGAACAGGTGCCCGTCATCCGCCAGCAGGAACAGACACTGACAGGCAAGACGTTCCGCTACATACCCAAATCGGCCATCAAAAATACGAAGCTGTTGCGACAGGCCATCAAAGACGGTGACATCATTGCCATCACCTGCAACAAGAAGGGTTTGGACATTGCCCATCTGGGGTTTGCCGTATGGCGTAAGGACGGGCTGCACCTGCTGAATGCCTCACAATTGCACAAACGGGTGGTGACAGAACCCATGACTCTTCGTCAATATTTACAGAAGCACTCCTCTCACACGGGCATCCGAATTATTAGGATATGTGAAAGGTAAAAGTAAAAAGGTAAGAAGGTAAGAAAGTAAAAATATATAAGAGCTATGGTAGAATTACCTGATTTCATGAAATATTCCGGCAAGTTCTCACAGTCGGATTTCGCTGAGAAGATATCTCGCATTGCCAAGCGTGCGGGTTCTAAGTTGGTGTATGCTGCGCTGATTCTCTACTACACCTTACAGAGCGATAAGGTGTCGGCAACCAACAAAGCCATGATCATCGGTGCTTTGGGCTACCTCATCAGTCCGCTGGACGTAGTACCCGATGCCATACCCATTGCCGGACTGACGGATGACTTGGGCGTGTTGATTTTTGTACTGAAGAAGGTATGGACAGATGTTGACCCCGACATTCAGGCAAAGGCCCGCAAGCGGCTGTCGAAGTGGTTTGACGATGACGAGTTGGACGAAATCAACGATTTTCTGACGAGCCCAGAATCCTCAGACAAGTCGGGTAGCGACAAGAAGTAACAATCCGCGTTCGTAGCTATGAAAAGCCGTGGCGATTTATGATTAACGAGTATCAGGTTCGTGTCCAGCCTCATATTGCAGCCAACGAGCAGGCACTGAATGCCTATCTGGCTGACGAGTACGGCTTTGACGTCCGTACGCTGACGGCAGTACGCATACTGCGTCGCAGCATCGATGCCCGCCAGCGTACCATTTTCGTCAACCTGAAGGTGCGGGCCTACATCAACGAACAACCCCAGCAGGACGAGTTCGTGGCAGTAGATTATCCAGATGTTTCCGACCGTCCACAGGTGATTGTTGTAGGTGCCGGACCAGGCGGCTTATTTGCTGCCCTGCGGCTGATAGAGCTGGGGGTACGCCCCATCGTTCTGGAGCGTGGCAAGGATGTGCATGAACGCAAGAAGGACTTGGCACAGATTGCAAAGACCCAACGGGTGGATAGCGAGAGCAACTACTGTTTTGGCGAGGGTGGCGCAGGGGCCTACTCCGACGGCAAGCTCTACACCCGTTCCAAGAAGCGAGGCTCGACAGAAAAGATCCTGAACGTGTTCTGCCAGCATGGTGCCTCAACCAATATCCTGGCTGATGCCCATCCGCATATCGGTACCGACAAGTTGCCGCGTGTCATCGAGAACATGCGCAACACCATCCTGCGCCGTGGTGGCGAAGTGCATTTTCAGACCAAGATGACGCAGCTGTTGATGGATGGCAGCCGTGTTGTAGGCTGTTTAGCAGCCGATATTTCTGATTCCTCATCGCCCATTTCTCATTTTAAAGGTCCCGTGATTCTCGCCACTGGCCATTCAGCGCGTGACGTCTATCGCTATCTGGCCGACAGTCATATTGAGATAGAAGCCAAGGGCATAGCCGTTGGCGTGCGTTTGGAGCATCCTTCCATGCTTATTGACCAGATTCAATACCACAACAAACTGGGACGCGGAAAGTATCTGCCAGCTGCCGAATATTCCTTTGTCACACAGGTTGACGGCCGTGGCGTCTATTCTTTCTGCATGTGTCCTGGGGGCTTTGTCATACCAGCTGCTACCGACAAGGAACAGATTGTGGTCAACGGCATGAGTCCGTCGAATCGTGGCGGACAGTGGTCGAACAGCGGCATGGTGGTGGAGGTGCGGGCTGACGATGTGGAAGGTGACGACCCTTTGCGTGTCATGCTTTATCAGGAACAGTTAGAGCACGACTGCTGGCAACAGGGTAACATGCGGCAGACGGCACCTGCACAGCGCATGGCCGACTTTGTGAACAAACGCCTAAGCTATGACCTGCCTAAGAGTTCGTATGCCCCTGGACTGATTTCGTCGCCACTTCATTTCTGGTTGCCGTCGGCTATCAGCCACCGTCTGCAGGAGGGGTTCAAGACGTTTGGCCGTCAAAGCCACGGTTTTCTGACCAACGAAGCCGTCATGATAGGTATTGAGACGCGTACCTCAAGTCCTGTCCGCATCGTTCGTGATGCTGAGACGCTGATGCACGTCCGCCTTGAAGGTCTCTTTCCATGTGGCGAAGGTGCCGGCTATGCAGGTGGAATCGTGTCTGCCGGAGTAGATGGTGAACGCTGTGCCGAGATGTGTGCGGCCTGGCTCTCCCAAAGCCATTAGAGACGTTCGGGCACAAAAAAAATTAAGAGTATCTCACGACACCCTTAATTACTGTTTTCTAACTAACTTATTATCAACTATTCATTACTCATTCTGACTTTTTCTGGTGCAAAGGTACTAACTTTACATAAAATTTTTGTAGGAAAATCGTAAAAAAAAAACGTAAACGTTTGCGATTTGAAAGATATTGTGTACCTTTGCATCGGTATTGAAATTATGAATAAAAAACAACATAGAACCTCATTAAAAGACCTGGCAAAAGAGCTGGGAGTTAGCATTGCTACCGTCAGCCGTGCCTTGAGAAATTCACCGGAAATCGGCAAGGACATGCAACAGCGTGTCAAGGACTTGGCAAAACGGCTCAACTACCGCCCCAACCCCTTTGCACAGAGCCTTCGCAAGGAAGCACCGAAGGTCATCGGCGTGGTGGTACCCAATCTGGTTACCCATTACTATGCCGCCGTACTCGACGGCATAGAGGACGAGGCACGCCGCGAGGGCTACAGCATCATCAGCGCCAACAGCCATGAACGCTGTGAGGACGAACGGCTGGCCGTTGACAACTTTGTCAGCCTGCATGTGGAAGGCATCATAGCCTGTCTGTCACAAGACACGACGGACTACAGCCACTATGAGGAGATTGCCGCCATGGGCATTCCCCTGGTGTTCTTCGGTCGCACCTGCCTCACCGACCGTTTCTCCAGCGTCACAGCCAATGGTGACGAGGCTGCCCAGCAGGCTACCCAGCATCTGATTGACACGGGCAGCCGTCGCATAGCATTCATCGGCGGTCCCAACCACTTGGACATGGTACGCCGGCGTAAGCACGGATACCTGGAAGCCCTGCGCGAAAACCGTATTCCCATAGAGCGCGAACTGGTGGTCTGTGACAAGATTGACTACCAGGTAGCCCTTGACAACACCATCAAACTGCTGCAACAAGAGAAACGTCCTGATGCCATCTTGGCCTTTAACGACATCATTACCTTTGCGTCGTTCACAGCTATTAAGCAGTGTGGGTTACGTATTCCTGAGGATGTCGCCCTCATCGGCTTCACCGATGATGTGCATGCTGCCTATGTGACCCCCCGCATGTCGGCCATTGCCGACCAATCACACCTCATGGGCGTCACAGCTTGTCAGCTTCTGCTGAAAAACATCCACGGCGATGACAAAGTCTATAAGAAAATTGTCCCGCAATTGCTGGTCATTCGTGAAACCTCGGCAAAGCAGCCCGAAAAACAAAACAAAGAATAATATTAAAGAACATGAAAATACTACTGTTAGGCAGCGGTGGCAGAGAACACGCGCTGGCATGGAAAATCGCCCAAAGTGAGAAGTGTGAGAAACTGTACATCGCCCCAGGAAACGCCGGCACACAACAGGTCGGCGAGAACGTAGCCATGAAGGCCGACGACTTTGAAGCCATCAAGCAGTTCTGCGTCGAAAAAGGAATCGGCATGGTGGTGGTCGGCCCTGAAGACCCATTGGTGAAAGGCATCTACGACGACCTCAAGGCTGATGCCAGGACTAAGGACATTCCCGTCATCGGCCCTTCCAAGCAGGGTGCCGTACTGGAAGGTTCCAAAGATTTTGCCAAGGGATTCATGCAGCGCCACAACATTCCCACCGCCCGCTATGCCACCTTCACTCCTGCTACAATACAGGAAGGATTCGCCTTTCTGGAAAGCCTGCAGCCGCCCTACGTGCTGAAGGCCGACGGTCTCTGTGCTGGCAAGGGTGTGCTTATCCTCGCCACCCTTGACGAGGCTAAGCGGGAACTGGAAGAGATGTTGGGCGGCATGTTCGGCGATGCCAGCAACCGCGTGGTCATCGAGGAATTCATGAGTGGAATCGAGTGCAGCGTATTCGTACTTACTGACGGCGAACACTATAAGATACTGCCCGAGGCCAAGGACTACAAGCGCATTGGCGAACACGACACGGGTCTGAACACCGGCGGCATGGGCAGCGTGTCGCCTGTACCGTTTGCCACCAAGGAGTGGATGCAGCAGGTGGAAGACCGGATTATCCGTCCGACGGTAGAGGGACTCAAGGCAGAAGGCATTGTCTATAAGGGCTTTATCTTCTTTGGTCTTATCAATGTTGACGGTACGGCGAAGGTCATTGAATACAACTGCCGCATGGGCGACCCTGAGACTGAGACCGTCATGCTGCGCCTGAAGAGCGACATCGTTGACCTCTTCGAGGGCGTGGCAGCAGGCAATCTTGACCAGCACGCCATTGCATTCGACGAACGGGCTGCCGTCTGCGTCATGTTGGTCAGCGGCGGTTACCCGCAGGCATACAAGAAAGGCTATCCCATTACAGGCATTGACCAAGTGGAGGGCAGCATCGTCTTCCATGCCGGGACGGCAGTCGCCCTTCCTTCGGAGGGGACGGGGGAAGCCCAGGTGGTAACCAACGGCGGACGCGTCATTGCCGTCTCTTCGTATGGTAAGGACAAGGCCGAAGCCCTGCAGAAATCCTTTGAAGAGGCTCAGAAGATTCAGTTTACCGACCGCTATTTCCGCCGCGACATTGGTGCGGACCTGTAATATAAATTAGTAATTATGCATTATGCATTATGCATTAAGCATTAAGCATTATGCATTAAGCATTAAGCATTATGCATTAAGCATTAAGCATTGAAGAAGTTTATACAGAATCAGGTTGCAGAGAGTAAACTCGCATGGCCGATAGCGATTATCTACGCTACCGTAGTATGGCTATTGGCCGGTCTGCTGAACGAGGGATGGTGGCTACAGTTTGCCTGTTTTGGGTTGACGACGCTACTCATGGCGCATTTGAACAACCTCAATGCGTTGATACGCATCTATTCGCGCATGGTCACCTGTTCTTTTCTGGTTTTGTCCTGTTGTGCCTGTTTTCTATTCCCTTCCCTGCCGGACATATTCCTGCAGATTTGCTTTGTAGCCTTCTATCTGCTGTTGTTTAACAGTTACCAGGACAAGGAGGCTACCGCATGGGTGTACTATGCTTTCTTATGCATCGGACTTTCCAGTTTGGTTTTCCCCCAGATCTGCTACTACCTGCCTCTGCTGTGGCTATTAACCGCCACACAGTTGCAGTCGTTGTCTTGGCGTACATTCCTGGCATCGCTGTTGGGACTTGTCACCCCATACTGGTGCTATAGCTGTTGGTTGGTTTGGAAAAACGATTTTTCTTCACTGGCCAATCATTTCTCCGTATTCTACGACTTCAGCGTTTCCGAGAGCATTTCCTCTTTAGACAATGGCAGGTTGGTAACCTTATTATTCTTGTGCATGTTGTTCATCACCGGCACCATACATTATATCCGTCAGAAGTCAGGCGACAAGATCCGCATCCGCCAGTTGTTCAGCATTTTCATCTGGACGAGCCTGTTCACCATCACCTGGCTGTGTCTGCAACCACAATACTACGACACGCTGCTCCCCATACTCATCATCAATGTCAGTCCACTGGCAGGGCACTTCATTGCACTTACACGTACCAAAATAACGAATGTGGCATTCATGGTCATCACGGCTGCAGCACTGCTGATAACCCTCTACAACCTATGGAATACCTCATCTCTCTTCTGATCAGTTACGGCTATTGGGGTATGCTCGTCACCGCCTTCATCGCGGGTTCGTTCTTTCCATTCTCCAGCGAGGCAGTCATGACGGGACTGTTGGCGGCAGGACTAGACCCGTGGGGACTCATCATCTACGGCACCATCGGCAATGTGGCAGGCGGCATGTTCAACTATTTCGTTGGACGGCAGGGACGCTTGGAGTGGATTGAGAAATACCTGCACGTCAAAAAGGAGACCCTCGACAAGGCCACACGGTTCATGGGCGGACGCGGTGCATGGATGGGATTCTTTGCCTTTCTACCCATCCTGGGCTCTGCTATTACCATCGTCCTCGGACTGATGCGTGCCAACATTCCCATCTCGCTGACCAGTATCGCCATCGGCAAATTTCTGCGCTATGTGCTGCTCATCTATGGTGCCAGCCTGATTATTTGAGAAGTCAGAAGAGGAAAAAACGTTAAAAATAGTAAGGCGGCAGCAAATTTTTCATTTTTCACTCTTCACTCTTCACTTAAATTTGTACCTTTGCAGGATAAATCACAAATAACGACAATGAAACAATTCAGACTTGTGGACAATATCATGGGTTGGCTGGCCTTTGCCATCGCTGCCTTCGTATATTGCTCTACCATCGAACCGACAGCCTCCTTCTGGGACTGTCCCGAATTTATCTCTACAGGTTATAAACTGGAAATCGGCCACCCGCCCGGTGCGCCGTTCTTCATGCTGACGGCCAATCTGTTCTCACAGTTTGCCAGCGATGCCACACAGGTGGCCCGCATGGTGAACACCATGAGTGCGCTGCTCTCGGCGGCCACCATCCTCTTCCTGTTCTGGACCATCTCGCATCTGGTGCGACGATTGCTCGTCAAACAGGAGGACTTCCGACAGGCGGCAACGCTCAGCGACCTGTCGTGGGGCAAGGTGATAGCCATTGAGGCATCGGCCCTGGTGGGTGCCCTCATCTATACCTTCAGCGATACCTTCTGGTTTTCGGCTGTCGAGGGTGAGGTGTATGCCTATTCATCAGCATTTACAGCCGTCGTGTTCTGGCTCATCCTGAAGTGGGAAGACCAGGCCGACCAGCCGCATGCCGACCGCTGGCTGGTGCTCATCATGTATATGACGGGCCTCAGCATCGGTGTTCACCTGCTGAACCTGCTGTGTCTGCCAGCCATCGTGCTCGTCTATTATTATAAGAAGTTCCCGACGGACGACCCGAAGCGCGACCTGAAAGGCTCGCTCATCGCCCTGTTTATCTCCGTGGTCATCCTGGCTGCCGTACTCTATGGT
>JAEEGL013857441.1_pt1 | contig 22075 bp, 17 predicted proteins | sample 9134231 | NCBI WGS metagenome assembly JAEEGL01 (sample SAMN16246548, study PRJNA631951) | gut metagenome | biome: gut microbiome; feature: rumen; material: fiber-attached | host: Bos | place: Iran: Karaj | collected 2018-10 | reverse complement strand
AGAAAAAAGGAGAAAATCATTATGAGAACAAGAACAAAGAAGATGCTGTCTCTCCTTCTTGCTGCTTCTATGGTATTTACGATGAATACCTTCGCATTCGCTGAAGAGATCGTAGAAGATGAAGCAGCCGTAGTTGAGGAAGCAGCAGAAATAGTTGCAGATGACGCAGCTATTGAAGTAGCTGACGAGATCGCTGAGATCGACTCTGTTGATGATGTTGTTGAACTGACAGCTGATACTCCCAGCAGCAACAGCGCAAATGCTATTTCTATTTCAGGTGATAAGGTTCTTTCTGAGAATCTTGCAGCAATTGAAGTTAACCTTAATAGTAAAGAGGTTACAACTGTAGGAGATTATCTCGTAGTCTACCCTCTGGCAGTTGCTTTTGGCGGAAAGGACAAGCCCGGTTCAAAGAAATTCACAGTAGACTTCAAGGATGCCGTTAAAGTATATAAGAGGACTGTTACTACTGTTTCAGCCAGTGACCTCGTAAGTTGGAACGCGGCAAAGGGTGAAGATGAAATCATCAAATCCGAATCATTTAATGAACTTACAGTTAAAAAAGTAGGTATTAAAGCAGCTAAGGGTGCGACTGTTGATCTTACAGGCAAAGCTCTGTTTGAAGCAAAGAAGTCCACATTTATCAAGAGCATAAAGCTTGATAATAAAGATGACAACAAGGCTTTCCAGACTGCTATGAAGGAAGTTTTCAAGAAAGGAAGTAAGAGCGTAGAGAAGGTTTCTGCAAATGGTCTTGCTGACGGCAAAGAGCCTACAACTGCATTATTCACTATTGCTGTATATCCCTGCTATGTAGGAAATGATGATACCGCTAGGAAAGAAGCTAATGACGCAGGACTTCTGGTAGGTGAGGTTAACGATTCGAAATCAAAGTTTGATAAGGCGAAGGTAGTAATTACTAATGCCGACGGAAAGAAGGCAAATCTTAAGCTCACCAAGGATGATAGCAAGGGCAAGTACAAAGGTCTTAATAAGGCAGGAAAGCAGACATGTGATGCTAACGATAACAGCCTTAAGGCTACTTCATACTACATTGCTGATGGTAACTATGCCGGAAATATCTACTTTAAGTAATCCTTAGTATTTCAAGAAAAAAATCTATGTAGAGTTTCACCCCCGCAGGAAACTGCGGGGGTGTTTTTATTATATTCGTAATTTTATACACGGTTTCAAATTTCTTCAATATCCGGGCGAGTGCCTTACGCCTATTTTAACAATTATCTGATGGACAAAGGTCACAGCTTGTGATATCATTATCCCATTCTGATAATCATTGCACGATTCTGTGCGGTTATCCAAACTTATTTCATACTGTGTCAAAAGAACCGATATTTGGGTTGATTTCGGTTTGTTGATGCAGGTCATTTCTACTAATTCTTAAGGAGGATCTTCATGTCTAAAAATCAAGTCAAAAGAAATCAAGACAACAATTCAAAGTGTATCAGGAAGGCTTTTGGACCCCCAAAAAGCAGGGAGAAAGTAATAACAGAAATACGGAAGACCCCGGACACGTATAATCTTTTTAAGTCATTCACTGACGAAGACCAGGAGAAGATCATACAGTTTCTGACAGGAGAGAAAACCCTGCAGATCCTGTCTGACAAATTCTTTCAGAAGGTGATGAATCCTGAGAATCATCCGGACAGGGTGGAATCACTGATTTCGGCGATTTATGGACAGAAAGTAAAGATACTGAAAGTGCTCCCCAGGGAAGGAACTTTGCTTGTAGAAGAAGGCAGCCAGGTGATCATGGATATCCTTGTGGTTCTCGAAGATGATTCCCGGGTAAATATTGAAATGCAAAGGCTGGGATATCTGTTTCCGGGAGAGCGGAGCAGCTGCTACATTGCGGATATGCTTATGAGACAGTACAACGAGGTTCATGGGATAAAAGGCTCCAACTTCAAATATAGTGATATGAAACCGGTAAACCTCATTGTTATTATGGAAAAAAGCACAAAGGAATTTCAAAAGGTTTCACCGGAATACATTCACAAAAGGACCATAAACTACAGCAGCGGAGCAGAAGTTGTAACGCTTGAAAATATCACTTATATTTCCCTTGACACCTTTAAGGAGAAGGCTGACAATAAGATAAGGGGAAACCTTGATGCATGGCTCACCTTCTTTACGGCGGAGACGTCTGAGGAGGTTTTAGGGCTTGTAAATATGTATCCTGAATTCCTGCCAATGTATCAGGATATAGCAGAATTCAGAAAAAAACCTGGGGAGGTGATAGGTATGTTTTCAGAAGCACTTCGGATAATGGACAGAAATACAACTAAATATATGATTGACGAAATGCATCAGCAGTATGAAGAAGCAGTTCAGCAGTATGAAGAAGCAGTTCAGCAGTATGAAGAAGCAGTTCAGCAGCGCGAAGAAGCAGTTCAACAGCGCGAAGAAGCAGTAAAGCAAAATGAAAACCTGAAAAAACAGGTGGCAGAAAAAGATCAAGCCCTGAAAAATGAAAGCAGACGTGTAGATGAGGCAAAAGCAGAACTCGCAAAATACAAGGCTAAGTATGGTGAAATATAGGATGTGGCGTAATATCCCGAAGGAGTGAAGGCAGTTGCCCGGATATTGAGGATATCAGAAACAATTAAAGAATTGTGTGAACTATAGAACACCCCGGAGGGCCTGAAGCACTTCCGGGGTGTTGGAATCTAAATAATTTATATCAAAGATTCTTATTTAGATGATGTAGCGTTGAAATAGATATTTCCTGCAAAGTTTCCATCAGCCTCAACATAGCTGGTGTATCCAAGGGTATTGCTGGCTTTATCACAAGTAATTACAGAGCCATATCCGGTCTGCTTCTTCTCAGGCTTCTTGGAATACTTAAGTGTAACCTTCTTCTTGCCATCGATTGTTCCGCTGATCTTCTTAGGCGCGCCATTCTTATACTTAACTTTATCCATATCAAGAGTCATTGTATAAAGACCTGCAATTTCCTTAGCCACCTTCTGTGCAGCAGGATCATTTCCTGCATATGCGGGAAATACAGAAATAATATAAGCAGCGTATTTATCCGATCCTTCGATCATACCGTTTCCGCTTACCTTGGTTGACTTATCTTTCTTGAGATCTTTAATATCCTGCTTCATAAGACCGGCAAGCTCTTTATTCATAGTCTTGTCCTCGAGCTTAATGGACTGGATATAGGTGCAGTTCTTTGTGCCGGCATAAAGGGCTTTTCTGTCAAGTCCTACTGTTGCACCCTTGGCGGACTTAATCTTTACCTTCTTGATAGTAGCCTCTGTCCATCCTGCAGCCTCTATAGCCTTGTTATCACTTAATGCATTATCGCTGATACCGTTTTCGCTTGTTCCCTTATAATAGTACACTTTAACATCGACCGGAAGGTTCTTAGAAGCCTGCTTACTATCTCCTGACCAAACCACCTTCTTGCTGCCATCATATGCAACAGCATTGTCATATACAATAGCATAGGTGTTGGTAGTACCCTTTATAACTGTTTGCTTCTCCTCAGCCAGATCATCTGCGATATCATATGCATTATCAGAAAGAGTAATATCCGCAGAAACAGAAACTGAGTTTGCGCTGTTGCTGCTGGGAGTGTCAGCTGTCAGCTCAACAACATCATCAACAGAGTCGATCTCAGCGATCTCATCAACTACTTCAATAGCTGCATCATCTGCAACTACTTCTGCTGCTTCCTCAACTACGGCTGCTTCATCTTCTACGATCTCTTCAGCGAATGCGAAGGTATTCATCGTAAATACCATAGAAGCAGCAAGAAGGAGAGACAGCATCTTCTTTGTTCTTGTTCTCATAATGGTTTTCTCCTTTTTCTTGTTATTTCCTCCCCTTAAACTCCTCCATGTTGTGCCCCACGAACGAGATAAGGTTCATACATAAGTTACCCGGGGGGATAAAACCCCAGTTGCCTAATTCTATCACAAGACAATCCTTTCTTCAAACGGATATTGTACTTAATTGGATACAATTTTCGTTTTTCTTAAGATACCTTTATCTTAACCTTAAATTTTTTGCTTCCCCCGTCGATCATGCTATACGTGACGGTATATGTCCCTCTTTTCATCGGTACAAAAGATACGATATTTCCGTTCCTGTCATATACAACACTTCCGAGATTCTTCGAATTGCTTACTTTTATGGCATAGCCGGCATCTATAGCATAGATATACCCGGTATCCGAGCTTCCCGATTCACCGCCATAGGACCACCACCATCCGCCGTGGCCTCCGCCATAACCGTCATACGGATCGTAACCGCCATAGCCGTCGCCGGAACCATAGCCTCCGTTTCCGCCCCAGTAATCATCATAGCCGCCATTGCCGCCGGAACCGCCACCGGATCCGCCGCCCCAGTAATCATCATATCCTCCGTAACTGTCATAATATCCGGATCCGGATGTCTTTGAGGGTTTCGTATAGTAGGCCAGAACCTCAGTGGAGGCCAGCACGCTGCAGTTATTCACCGATATGGCTTTTCCTGTGCTGAATCCGCTGTCCAGGCTTATTTTACTTTTGAATTTACCTTTTCGATCGTCATAATATCCTACCGCTACAGTTTCTTTTACAGCGACAAAACGGGCTGAGACCTTCTTACCGGCAAATTCCGCATATACATAGGTGTCCGCTCCGGCAGCAGCCCCTTTATTACATTTAAGCTTTCCATTCTTAATGGAGAAGTCCGCAGAGTTTGACAGAGACCATTTGACATTCTTTTTGCTCTTTGCTTCCTCAGCAATGGTTCCGTCATCATGACAGACCTGAAGCTTCAGTGACTTGCCGGAAGCTATGGGATTTGTGGCATTTTTCCCGGTCGATGTAAGAAAGCCGGTATTTTTTTCCCTGAATACAAGACCATTCCCGGAAACATCACCGGGTCCGCTGAAATCTCCTTTTGCCGATTTCTCTACGGCGATGGCAGCATCAATGCAGCCGTTAACTATATGACTCTGATATTTGTATTCCTTTTCATCGGTGGAACTCAACAGTACATTGATGACCTTATCGGCTGTTGCGGCATCATGGCCGTTTAACAAAATGGGATTTGCGGAATATACCAGCGCCGCCACCCCGGCCACAATGGGAGAGGACATACTCGTCCCATCCATGGATTCCATAGCGTTGTCGTCCTTTGTAACAGTAGATACTATTCCCTCACCGGGGGCGCATAGATCCACATATTGCCCATAATTTGAGAAATCTGAAAGAGTGTTGTCATTCTTTATGGCACCCACATTTACAACATGGTCGAGGCAGCCCGGATAATCCTTTTCAGAAGAACCGTCATTTCCCGCCGCCGCAACAACGGTAATGCCGGCATTGTATGCATTTGTGATGGCATTCTGCATAGCCTGGATTTCAGAGGTGGTGATATCCCCCTCCACGGCGCCGAGGCTTAAGTTAATTACGTTCGCATTTAATTCAACCGCTCTGTTTATGGCACTGACCACATCACCGAAGCTGCATTCTTCTTCATCCTCACCCTGACCCTCTGCGCAGACCTTGATCATATAGAGCCCCGCATCCGGTGCCACTCCGGCTCCGCAGTATCCGTTATCTTCATCTGCTGCCACAAGTCCGGAAACATGGGTTCCGTGGCCGTCCTCCATATCATTATTAGTCTGGTTTCCGGTGCTTCCGGATCCATTATTGCTGCCGCCACCGTTGTTATTTCCGCCGCCGGAACCCGGATACCAGCCGCCTTCTCCGGGTCTGCCCCTGCGGCTTCTTTTGGATGAACCGGTTACGATCGTTTCATTCCCGGAAATATTGGCTTTAAGGTCATTATGGGTGCCGCGGACCCCGGAATCGATCACGACTACAAGGACACCCTTACCTCTGGCTGTTTTCCATGCATCTCCGGTATTCAGTTTGCCATGGAACCACTGATCCCCGATTTTCGGATCACTTGTGGAAGGGGCAGATCTCTTCCGGCCCCCATAGAGACGCATGCGTGTCTGGGGATAGAGGATATAGCCGGATCCCTCTCCCACGGAACTAAGGGATGCTTCCGTTTCCTTCAGCACTTCCCGGATATCCTTCTTAAGGGCGAGGGTAGCCACGCCATAATTATAGGCCACCAGCTCGGCATCGTAATATTCGGCCGCTTTCTCAGCCTCTTCCGGGCTGTCTGTGATAATAACCGCAGAATCGGTATCATAGTCCTCTCCCGGTGTCATTTTCTCAAGCTCGGCAGAAGTCCCGGAAATCACTTCTGACAGTGAAATACCATCACTGCCCCTGTCCGGGACATCCCGGACCGTTGCCTGAACCGGAGATACCGGGATCAGCGTCAGGATAATTGATAGCAGAACCGCCTTGAATTTTTTATTTCCTTTCATAAAAACCCCTTTCCCAATCATCAGTATTATTTTATGTTAACAAGCCATCCGTCGTCAACAACAATTCCTATTCTGTTTTACAGCATTACTTATATCGCATTCCCCAGGAACTGGCTTTGGTAAAGACTGTAATAGAAGCCTTTCTGCAGGATAAGGTCTTCGTGGTTCCCGGATTCGATGATATCCCCGTCCTTCATCACAAGGATGATGTCCGCCTCACGGATGGTGGAAAGCCGGTGGGCAACGATGAACGAGGTCTTCCCCTTCATCATCTCCCGGAAAGCATTCTGTATCTTTATCTCCGTTCTGGTATCTATGGAAGAAGTGGCTTCATCCAGTATGAGCATTGAGGGCTTTGACAGCATGGCCCGGGTGATGCAGAGCAGCTGCTTCTGTCCGGCGGAAAGCTCATCTCCACCCTCATTTATCACGCTGTCATATTCCTCCGGAAGCCTTCTTATAAAAGAATGAGCGTGACAGACCCTTGCCGCCTCCATCATCTCTTCATCGGAGACTCCGGGGGCACCCAGCTTCAGGTTCTCCCTGATAGTGCCGTATCTTAACCAGCTCTCCTGCAGAACCATGCCGTAGGCGTCCCGCAGGGCTCCCCTCTTTATTTCCTTTATCCCCATGTTGTCAACCCTGATCTCACCGCTGTCTGCATCATAGAAACGCATGAGCAGGTTAATAAGGGTGGTCTTTCCGCAGCCCGTGGGTCCCACTATGGCGATATGCTGCCCCGGTGAAACCCGGAGATTAAAGTTCCGTATAAGCTTCTTTTCCGGAACATAAGAAAAACTCAGATCATTAATCTCAATATCACCTTCAAAAACCTCCGGCACAAAGGCATCAACGGGATCCGGTATCTCCTCTTCCTCATCAATAAGACTTAAAAGCCGCTCTCCGCAGGCAAAAGCATTCTGCAGTTCCGTCACAACCCCTGAAATCTCATTAAAGGGCCTGGTATACTGCCCCGCAAAGCTTAAGAAGCTGGTAAGCTGTCCCACGCTCATAAGTCCTCTTATACAGGAAAATGCACCTGCCGCTGCTACCGCAGCATATATGGAATTATTCACAAACCTGGTGGTGGGATTGGTCAGACTGGAAAAAAAGGTGGCCTTAAGAGAGGCTTTCTCCAGCTCATCATTAAGGGAGTCAAATTCATTAAGTATCTGCTTCTCCATATTAAAGGCGTGCACCACCTTTTCACCGGATATCATCTCATTTATGAAGCCGGTTTCCTTCCCCCTGATCTCTGCCTGACGGAGGGCGTGGGTGTAAGTATGGCCTGCTATGAACTTTGCGGCAAAGAAAGACAGCGGGGTCAATAAGACCACCAGAAGACCGATCCTTAAATTAATACGGAGCATTAAGCCTAAGGTTCCGAGGATCGTCACGACCCCCGTGCAGATCTGGGCAGATCCCATTAAAAGCCCGTCAGAAAGCTGGTCCGCATCACTTATTACCCGGCTTAAAAGATCCCCCGAGGAGTGGTTATCGAGATAGCTTAAAGGGAGATGCCCGATTCTTTCAATGGCAGAATTCCGCATATCCTTCACAACCCCAAAGCTTATCCTGTTATTTAAAACATTCATTAACCACTGGGAAAAAGAAGAAATAACCGCGCATAATGCAATTGACAGCATTATTCCGGTGACACCCTTAAAGTCAACATTTCCGGGACCAAGGATAAGATCCACTGCCTGTCCCGTAAGAAGCGGTATGTACAGAGCCAGCAGAGATGACGCAATAGCAGTCAAAAAAGACAGGACTATTAAAAATCTGTATGGAATTAGAAATCTTAATATTTTTTTCTTCTTCAACGGGTCTGTTCCTCCGGGAACTGGGAATAATATATCTCCTGATAAATGTCATTGTTTTTAAGGAGTTCATCATGGGTTCCTGATCCTGCTATGCGGCCGTCATCCATCACAAGTATCAGGTCCGAGAATCTGACGGAGGCTGCCCGCTGGGACACGATAAACATGGTGAGATCCCCGGAGATCCTCCTGATATTTTCACGCAGTCTTCTGTCCGTAGCATAATCCAGTGCAGAGGCAGCGTCATCAAGGATAAGTATCTCCGGCTTACGCACCATGGCGCGGGCTATAGTAAGTCTCTGCTTCTGCCCACCGGAAAGATTCCTTCCCCCCTGGCCGATCTTAAAATCCAGGAATCCTTCTTTCTCTTTCACAAATTCGTAAGCTTCCGCTGCTTTAAGTGCATCTGTCAGAGCCTCGTCATCTGCGCTACTGTTTCCATACTTCAGGTTATCCCTTATGGTTCCGGAAAAGAGCTCTGCTTTCTGGAATACCATCCCTATCCTCTCCCTTAAGGCGGTTTTATCCAGCTCCTTTATGTCGGTGCCGTTTATCCTGACAACCCCCTCCGACGCCTCATAAAACCCGGGAATAAGGTTTACAAGGGTGGATTTTCCCGACCCTGTGCCCCCGATGATACCAATGGTCATGCCCTTTTCCACATCAAGGGAAATATCTTCAAGGGCGGCGCCCCGGCTGCCTTTATACCGGAATGTGACCTTATCAAAAGAGATAAGCGGCTTATTTTCTTTTTCAGCGGGAAAGGGAAGACCTGCATCATCTTCGGATGTCTCCATATCTATAACGGAGCCCACCCTGTCCGCACTTGCCACGGCTTTACTTATCAGAACTATAAGGTTCGCAAGTTTAATAAGCTCGATCAGGATCTGTGCCATATAATTCACCAGGGCTACGGTCTGGCCCTGAGTCAGGATCCCGGCGTCCACCCTTATGGCAGAAGAATACAGAAGAGCTGCGGTAAAGAGGTTCACCAGCACCATGGTCAGAGGATTGGTCAGAGCCGAAATACGTCCGGTCTTTTCCTGCAGGGATAACAGATCCTTATTTAATTCAAAAAACTCCTCTGTTTCCCTGTCCTCCCGGTGAAAAGCCCTGATCACCCTGACACCCGTGAGATTTTCCCTGGTCTTCCTGCTGATCCCGTCAAGCCTGCTCTGCACCTCCCTGTATGCCGGCCGGGTGATCTTCATCACAAGAAAGACCACGATAAAAAGGCAGGGAATCAGAACCACGAAAATCAGGGCAGATGGTACATCCACCGTAAACGCCATGATCATGGCACCGAATACTATGAAGGGGGAGCGGAGAAGAAGGCGGAGGAACATATTTACCCCGTTCTGGATCTGGGCCACGTCGCTTGTCATACGGGTGATCAGCGTATCTGTACCCAGGAGATCCAGAGTGGTGAAGTCCATACCCTGTATCTTCTTAAATAATTCGTGACGGAGTACCGCCGAAAAACCTGTGGCAGCTTTTGCTGCAAAGAACTGGGCCGTAAGGGAAAAGGCAAGACCAATGACCCCCAGGAGTATCAGAAGCCCGCCGGATCTTAATATATGGGTGCCGTCATTCATCCCGATGCCTTTATCAATAAGAGAAGCCACCACCAGCGGAACGACCAGTTCAAAGGCAGCTTCCAGGAGCTTAAATAACGGAGCGAGAAAGCACTCCTTTTTATAGTTTTTCAGATACTTAAAAAGGGACTTCATACCGGCTTACCCTCAGGCTCGGCAAACAGCGCTTTCAGCACGATGGGGGTAAGAAGTGAGCTAATTACTATAAGAAGGATCACGGCAGTAAAGTATTCGCTGCCTATGAGCCCCGCCTTTAATCCCCTCTGGGTAACGATAAGGGCAACCTCGCCCCGGGTCATCATTCCGACACCTATCTTCAGGGCATTATTGCCTTTATAGCCCAGGATCCTGCCCATGACTCCGCAGCCCGCGATCTTTGAAAGGAGGCCCACAATGACGAATGCGATGGAAAATACCAGTATGGTGGGATCAAGGGTCCTCAGGTTCGTCTGCAGTCCTATGGATGCAAAGAACACCGGGCCGAAGAAGGTATATGAATTGATATCCACTCTCCGCTCTATATAGTCCGAGTCCTTGAGGGAACTTAAGATCACGCCTGCAAGAAAGGCTCCGGTGATATCCGCCACACCGAAATACCTGTCCGCCACAAAGGACATAATGAAGGCAATGGAAATAGAGATAATGGGAATACGCCTGGTATGGGGATAGCGCTCGTCTATCCTCTTCATTATCTGATAAAGAATGATCCCGGCTATGATGGCGAGGACAAAGAAAAGCAGGGTTTTTCCCGCCACAACAGCTATGCTGCTGGTGGGATCCCTCATACCGATCACAGCAGTAAGCACAAGAATGCCAATTACATCATCTATGATGGCGGCACCCATTATGGTGAGACCCAGTTCCGTGGAGATCTTTCCAAGCTCCTTTAATACCTGCACCGTAATACTTACGCTGGTGGCGGTAAGTATGGTACCAATAAAGAGAGCCCTTATAAATTCCACCGAACCCATCGGGGCGAAGCCATAAAAGCACATATACAGTATGGTTCCGCATACAAGAGGCACGAAAACACCGGCACAGGCTATAAGGGTGGCTTTTATGCCGGATTTCTTAAGTTCTCCGAGATCTGTCTCCAGTCCTGCACTGAACATAAGGAGAATGACTCCCAGTTCCGCCATTTCCGTAAGAAAATCAGTGGTCTGGACCAGATTAAAAAGGGTGGGGCCGATTATTATCCCGGCAATTATCTCCCCCGCCACCTGGGGTGTATGGAGTTTTCTAGCGACCAGCCCGAAGAACTTGGCAAACAGTATTATCAGCGCCAGGTCCCAGAGCACATCAAGTGTTTCCATCAGTCTTCTTCCTTATTTTTTGCAAACTGGATACCTATGCCTATGGCAGAGAGCACAAGCTTTACTATAAGCCATATAAAAGAATTCTCCGGAGGGAGAAAGCCAATATTAAAGGGGATAAATGTCAAAAGCCCAATAAAGATCGAGGGTATGGCGAAGCCTCCCACTATACCTGTCAGCACCATTATCACAGGCTCGTCCGCTTTTGTGGCCACAAAGCCCCCTACGACAGCTGCCGCAAAGGCGATGATCATTCCGATGGTCCCCAGAGAACTAAGCAGGTTGCTTAATACCATGAAAGCTGCACAGGCTGCCGCTATAAAAAGCCCGAATTTCCATATAAGAAAGGCCGATGCTCCGAGGAGGAGTCCCGCTGCGATCTGGATTATAAGCACAGGAAACGGAATGGTGGGTATATAATTTGTTATCATCCCTGCCAGTGTAAAGCCTGTAATAAATCCAAGGAAAAATACCGCAAGCTTATAGAGCTTATATCCCTCCATCCAGAGAAATACCGCGATTATCATGGCCAATATCAGTAATATGGGATTTGTTCCCACAAGACTTAATTTATCCACCTTACTTAAATCTCCTTTTAAATATCTGTAAATCTGATCACGTTCCAGCTAAGGGAAGGGAGCTTTACCGTCGCTTTTCCGTCTGATATGCTGCCGCCGGGGCCTTTCCCCGGCACCACATTCTCCGGGTTTTCCTCGTTATTTACAGCCTTCACGTCATCATTATGCATAAGGATATGTTCTTCGATCTTCAGGTCGCCGAAGGCTCTTAAGTCAATCTCCAGCTCAAAGTCTTCCTTCATATCACGGTTCACGGCAAATAAGGTCACATTACCATCTTTATCCATGGTGGCAACAGCATCTATATAGGGCACATTGTCATAGTCACTGCAGGAATATACCGGACTGTCAGTCAGTGTATTCAATGCTTTTCCCCGTCCGTACTTTGAAGCATGCATGAAGGGATAGTATATGGTCTGGGCCCAGACACCGCCGCCATTCCTGGTCATTATTGGCGCAATGACATTTACAAGCTGGGCGAGACAGGCAGCCTTTACCCGGTCTGCATTCCTTATCAGTGTAATAAGCATGGAGCCCACCAGAAGGGCATCCTCAAAATTATAGATGTCTTCAAGCAGGGGAAGAGCCCTGTTCCACTTATCCCTCTTCCAGATCTCCTTATCCTGTGCCTTTGAGTGATACCATACGTTCCACTCGTCAAAGGAGAGATTGACCACGTGTTTACTGTGCTTTTTCCCCTTTACCGCATCGCAGACCGCTGCCACGCTCTTTATAAAATCATCCATATCCATAGTGCGGGCAAGGAATCCCGGAGTGTCCCCCGTAGGATTCTCATAATATCTGTGCAGGGAAACATAATCCACATTCTCGTAGCACTCGTCCAGCATCTCCATCTCCCAGCTGCCGAATGTGGGCATCTCGGAAGAAGATGAGCCGCAGGCCACGACCTCAATGGAAGGATCTACCCACTTCATCATCTTAGCGGCTTCATTGGCTGCATGTCCGTATTCCCTGGCGGTCTTCTGCCCCATCTGCCAGGGTCCGTCCATCTCATTTCCAAGGCACCAGAGCTTTATTCCGAAGGGCTCCTTCCGGCCGTTTGCAATACGCATGTCGGAAAACTTACTGCCGGAGGGATGATTCGCATATTCCACTATATCCCTGGCGTTCTCCGGTCCACGGCTGCCGAGGTTTATGGCATACATTACCTCCGAACCGGCCTGCTCTGCCCAGTCTGCAAATTCGTGGAGTCCCACCTCGTTGGTCTCTGTGGTGAACCAGGCAAGATCCAGCCTCTTCGGCCGCTGATCTCTGGGTCCCACGCTGTCCTCCCAGTTAAAGCCGGACACAAAGTTTCCGCCGGGATAACGCACCACGGGAACCCCCAGCTTCTTCACCATATCCATTACATCCTTCCTGAAGCCGTTCTTATCGGCTGTAGGATGATCCGGCTCATAGATGCCCCCGTATACTGCCCGGCCCAGGTGTTCAATGAAGGAGCCGTAGATCCGTCTGTCTATTTCTCCTATAATGTAATCCCTGTCCAGAATTATTGTGGCCTTTTTCATGGATTGGCTCCCTTCTTTGCGTATGCTTTTTCCCTGAACTTCTCATTATCCACTATGAAGCGTTCATGAGTGCCCTCAGCGATCTTTCCCGCTTCATCGAAGACCTCTGCGGAAAACACCAGCCGGCGTCTGTCTATCTCTTTTAAAACTGTTTCACATCTTACCTTCATTCCCACGGGAGTGGCAGAAATATGGGAGATATCAAGTTTCGTGCCCACAGTGCCCTGGCCTTTCTCCAGTTCTTTTGAAACACTTTCCCAGGCTGTTTTTTCAATGAGGGAAATAAGCACCGGAGTGGCATACACCGGCAGAAGACCACTGCCCACCTTTTCCGCAGTAAGTTCTTCTGTCACCAGTTCTTCACTATGTCCTTTAATTCCTGTTTCTAACATTCTTTAATATCTCCTGTTCCTGACCGGCCATTCCTTATTTGCCGGTCTTTCTTATTTTTACCGCTGTCTTCCGAACTCCGCCACGGTTCTCACGTACTCGTCCGGAAGTCCGATATCAAAGCACTCCGCATCAGGCAAAAATCCGTTCATGCCAAAGCGTTCCCTTATAGTATCCAGAACCGCAGTCAGTCCGAACTCCTTTCCTTCCGTTGGATCACCGCTCTTTATCACTTTTTCAAGTTCTTCAAAAACCTCGGGAGTCAGCACATACTCGCCAAAGGTGGCATAATATTTCTTTTCCTTCCTGCCGTTCATCACACCGAGATGTTCGGAAGCATAGTCATTTGTGGGCTTTTCCACTATGGCATCCGCCTTCAGCAGAGTCTCCTTTTCGTCTTCCCATACACCATGGATAATGCCGTAATGCACTACCTTGTTCTCGGGCACCTCCATCAGAGCGACAAGGAGTTTTCCCGTCTCATAGAAAGCATCCATAACCTGACGGGTGGCATTTACCTCGTTCTTTGATCTGTAAAGGAAGTCGCCCAGGGTTAAGAGCACCGGGTCATCCTTAACAAAATCCTTCGCGAGACAGACTGCGTGTCCGAAGCCCAGACGCTCCTTCTGGAAAATGTAAGTCACATGGGTTTTTATGCTCTGGATCCTCTCTTCTATCGCGCGTTTATCATCCGGGAGATTTGTGAGATGCTCTCCCTTTAAGGGGGCAAAAAAGGAATCAAATTCCGCCTTGTCCTCTTCCCCTATGATAAGGGCGATATCCTCTATGCCGGAGTCGAGAAGTTCCTCTAAAAGTATCATTATGGCAGGCTTTAAGAGCCCGTCTTTATCGGGCACCGGCATAAAACATTTTTTCACGGACTTGGTGGCCGGGAAGACACGGGTGCCAAAGCCCGCAAGGGGAATGATCGCTTTCCGGATCTGCTGACCGGGTTTAAGGGTCAGGCGGAAGGCCGGCATTCCCTTTACCTCTTCCAGGTATTTGACCAGAGCCTCTGCACTCTCATTATCTTTAGCGAGAAACTGTACGGTGCCGTCTCCCTGGGAACCAACGCCCTTGGCTCCATAGATGTACTTCCTGATCTCAGGATCATTCAGGACGGAATGGAGCACCGGCGCTGTAAGCTCAGAACAGGCAGGTGCCACTTTCAGGTCGAAATTCCGCTGGGATTCATCCATCAGCTGCCCCATTTTTTCGGGATCACCTTCGGACAGGGCTTTGATGACCGATCCGTTGATGCGAAGGTTATCCTTTCCCAGAGCTTCCTGAACCAGCCTTTCCCTTTCGCTTTCCGCAAAAGGATAGCATTTATTCAGGTCTGCAAGGATCTTAATAGTGTCCTTGGACGCCATAAGATTTGCGATAACCCAGTAAAATGTGGTACCGACTCTTAAAGGCCGCGACGTGATCTCCACTCCGTCAAAGCCCATAAGTACGGGTTTTACGCCATAAGCACAGGCCTGATCCAGACGTCCGCAACGGGAAGGCGTCCTCTGCTCTCCCCGGAATGCGGCCTGCATCTCGCCCTGCACATTCATTTTCAGATTATAAAGGCGGTTAAAGGCTCTCGCCACAAGGACACAGATGGCCGCCGATGAAGAAAGCCCGCTCTTTAACGGAAGATCCATTTTCGTAACACAGATCTTCACCCCGCCGACACTGTAATTATCGTTGATGTAGGAGGCCACTCCTGCCACATAAGAGAAAAAGCCGCCCTCAGAGGCGATCTTTAATAACTTCTCAGAATTCATAACGGAGCGGAGTTCCTCGCCTTTGTAAAAATCCAGGCTGCTGTACACGATGAATTCGTCAGAGCGCTCACAGGTGGCATATATGCCCTGCTCTATTCCGGTAACTACAGCCTGGCCTTTTTCCAGGGCAGAATTTGTGCTCCGGTACATCCCTGCCCAGTCGGAATGCTCTCCGAAAAGGCAGAGTCTGCCGGGTACAAATAAATCTATGCTATTATTCATTTAGCGTATAACTCCGAAACCTTGTTCCAGTCCAGAACCTCCCAGAATTCCTTTACATAATCAGCCCTTAAATTCCTGTACTTAAGGTAATATGCATGCTCCCAGACATCCAGGGCAAGAATGGGTGTTCTTCCCGTGCCCTCGCTTATGGGATTGTCCTGATTCGGAGAGGCAGAAACATAGAGATTTCCATCTTTATCCTTTGAAAGGAATGACCAGCCGGATCCGAACTGACCGATGGCAGCCTTTGAAAGCTGATCCTTTACCTCGTCAAGACTTCCGAAGGTTGAATTGATCTTCTCCAGAAGAGCACCCTCCGGAGCTTTTGCGGGAGATGCGGAAAGAGTGGAAAAATAGAGGTTATGATTATAATAACCGCCTCCCTGATTCCTCAGACCCTTTCTTAAGGTCTCATCACTTATGCTGTCAAGGCTTCCGAGTATCTCTGCTGCATCCTTGTCCTGTACCCCGGCCTTTTCAGCCAGCTCATTAAACATCTTGGTGTAAGCCGCATGATGTTTCCCATAGTGGGTCTCCATCGTAAGCTTATCAATGTGGGGCTCTAAAGCGTCCATTTCAAATGAAAGATCTACCTGTTTGAACATATGAAATTCCTCCTTTTTCTGCTGCAAAATACAGCTGTTGCCGTAAATCTGATTATACAACCAACCCCAGCTTTCGTCCACGCTAATCCCAGTATTTGTCCCCGATATAAACAACGCTGGTGCCGTCCCTCTCAAAGCGCGCCGGAAGCTGCTTCAACCCCAGTTTCTCCTTAAGCCTCTCCTGTTTTTCCTTCTCGCAGTAGAATAACAGAAAGCCTCCGCCGCCGGCACCTAAGAGTTTTCCTCCCAGAGCACCATTTGCCAAGGCGGCTTCATACATTTCGTCTATCCTTCTGTCCGTGATTCCGCTTGCCAGTTCCTTTTTCTTCTGCCAGCCCTCGTTCAGGATCTTCCCGAAATCAGAGATCTCATTATTCACCAGAGCCCTTTGCATAGCCTTCGCCAGATCGCACATACGGATAAGATTATCCGTTTTATCCTTTTCCGAAATATTCTTTTTCTGTTCGGATAATATCTTATTCGCGTCGTGGGTGATGCCGGTATACAGGATCATTATATTGTCCTGCAGCTCCTGCAGTGCGGCCGATTTCATAATGATGGGCTCAACCGTTACGCTGTCATCCCGGTGGAAGGATATCAGGTTCAGACCGCCGCAGGCCGCTGCATACTGGTCCTGTTTTCCTATGGGGTTCCCGAGACGGTTTATCTCAATATCACAGGCCTCCTCTGCTATCCTGTCCTTTGACACATACTTTCCCTTATAGCAATAAAGGGAATGGAGGAGTCCCACCGTAAATGAGCTTGAGGAACCGAGACCCGTACCGCTCGGCACATCTGCCGTGCTGGTGATCTCCACGCCTTTAACGTTCATATCATTAAGCACCCGGTTCAGTATTGAATGCTTTATCTTTGAAATATCATCCACGGTCTCAGTCTGTGAATACTTAAGAAGCGTGATATTCTCATCAAAATACGGATGGATCGAGATGTACATATAGCGGTTGATGGATGTGCTCACAACACAGCCGCCGTGTTCTCTGTAAAAGTCCGGTATGTCGCTTCCGCCTCCGCAAAAACTCACACGGAATGGGGTTTTAGTTATTATCATTATTATTCTCCTGCCTCAGGATCAGCAAAAATAAACTGTGCAATAGCTTATTTATCCCTGTATTTTCCACTGCACAGGTATGGATAATCATAACGTAAGAGATCTAATAAAACAAGGGTTCATCTCCCCGAACAGGAGTGTCTGAAAAAGGGTGTTGACAGGGGCAAGGTGTTTATGTTATAAACTGTTTAGTTGCTATACAACATCGAATATTTCGGAGATTCCTGTATGAAAAGCGATAAAGAACTGGTCTGGCTCATGGAGCGGATAATTCACAAATACATACAGTACGAGAAGATACCGCAGCAGTATTGCGATGGTCTGGTTCTGACCCAGCCCGAGATCCATACAATTGCCATAATAGGGGATAACGAAGGTATCAATATTACTGCTCTTGCCAAAACAAGAGGGATCACCAAGGGTGCAGCATCCCAGATGATCTATAAGCTCAGGGATAAGGGTCTTGTTGAAAAAAGAGTATCTCCGGATTCGGATGCAGAGCTTAATCTTTTTCTTACAGAAAAAGGGGAAATTGCCAGGGAAGAGCATCTTAACAGATACAAGACCAATGGCGAAAGGTTTGCTGCCATCTTAAACAGCGTACCGAAAGAGGCAAAACTCGCCATGGTGGAGTTCTTTGAAGCATTTGAAAAGGAGCTTGACCGTCTTTCTGACTGACAGCTTTTTTATGCCACATGTGTATAGTACATATACAGTATATCTATTAAACAGAGGAGAGAAAAATGAATAGTAAAATTGATTTTATCAACGGAAAAACTTTCAATTCACTGACGAAGATGTTCATGCCGCTTTTTGCCGCCATGACGCTCACAATGATCTACAGTATGGTGGACAGCTTCTGGGTGGGAAACATGCTGGGAGAGAATGGAATGTCGGCGCTTACGGCAGGGACGGCAATAGTTCTTTTAATGAATTCTCTGTCAATGGGAATGGGAAACGGAATATCCGTAATGGTGGCAAATCTGGTAGGAGCAAACGATAAAAAAAGGCTGCCCGGAGCTATTGCAACCATCATTTCTGTCTCGGCAGTGATCGGATGTTTATTATTTATCTTCGGGAAGTTGATCATCCACCCAGTGCTCGGGGCGTTGAAAACACCGGAGGTGATCTATAATGATGCAGCTCTTTACCTTTCCATATACCTTGTGGGGAATACCGCACTGTTCCTGTATATGCAGTTTACTTCGATATTCAGGGCCTTTGGGGATCCCGTTTTTCAGATGAAGGGGATGCTTTTAACAGCCATATTCAATGCTGTTCTGGATCCCTTCTTCATAAAGATATGGGGGCTTTCCGGAGCGGCAATCGTAACGGTACTATCCGAGATCATGTGCCTGATATATGCGTTGATCTATTACAGATACCGCAAGATGTTTACCATTGATTTTAAGAAAGTAAATAAAAAAGATGCTGTGGAAATGCTCAGATTATCCATCCCCACCACTGTTCAGTCCATCATGCCTCCTTTAAGTTCTGCAGTGATGATCTCTTTTATCACACCCTTTGGACTTATTCCCATGGCAGGATTCGGAGTGGCAAGAAATCTGGAGCTTATCATGTTCATGCCTACAGCCGGAATGTGCATGGCTGTTACCACCATTGTGGGACAGTGTGAGGGTGCAGGAAGGAGCGACAGGGGCAAGGATTATTTAAGAGCGGGAATGCTCACCGGCGGTCTGCTGACAGCACTGTTTTCTCTTCTTGTCATAATATTCTCGGGACAGCTTACAGGGCTTTTCGGACAGGGGGCGGAAACAGCCGTAATAGTTGGAGAATTTTTCAGGATCATCAGCATAGGTTATGTATTATATATGCTCACAAGCTGTATTCAGGGATATATCACCGGCATCGGTAATCCGGGAATGGCAATGATACTGCTGATGCTCTACTACATAGTCTACCGCATACCGGCAGCGCAGTTCCTTAAAAGTATGTTGGGGTTGGATGGAATCTGGTACTCGTTTTTAATAAGCCATATCCTGGCACTTGCTACAGCATCGATAATGTATTACTTCCTAACCGCAAAATCCTTCTTTTCTGTGAAAACGGTAAATGAAGCCCCGTCTTCCCGTTAGCTTATCCTTGTCCATTCCGATAGGTTATGCTCTTCCACATCTTTTTGTAAAACTCCCCCTATTCAGGGGGAGCCGTCTTTCGCCATTCTGTCGGCGTGACACCAAAGCGTTTCCTGAACGCCGCCGAGTACTTGCTGGCATTTGCATATCCGCACACGGCAGCGATTTCAGTTATGGTCTTATTCTTATCGAGAAGCAGGTTTTTTGATTCCTGCATACGCACCTGAGTCCTGTACTCGAATATCGTGACACCGTACATCTCCTTAAAAATCCGCTGGAGTGTTGTTCTGTTCAGACTTACTTTTTGAGCCAGCTCCTCAATAGATATGTCCGCTGCAATATTTTCTCCGAGGATCTTACGGGCAGCATGAACCTTGTCTGCGGAATCCCCGCTGAAATACTGCGTGTCTGTACTCTTTCTGCATTTAATGTCAGCAAGAGCAAGAATTGCCCTGATAACGAGAATTTTTCTTTGATACTCACCATATTTTCCGGAAGGCATAACCATTTCCGTAAAAATCGCCTTCAGCATTTCATTTGCAGTAAAGCAAGTGCATGAATCGGAATCTAATGCGTATTCAAAAACGGATTTCCCGCTGAACTCGTTTGTTCCAAAAAAGCGGTCAAGTTCTTTCTTAAGGGACTCAATAAAAACAACTATACTGATGCTCCTTATACCGTTTTTTCCGAAAGAGATCTTTTTGGCACCGACCCTGCTGTTAAAGATACATATATCTCCTTTGTCTGCTGAGCTGATATGCCTGTTCTCCATTTCAAAGTCAGCGTGTCCATCCACCATATACATTATTTCGAGGTAATCTACGAACTCCTCCTGTTCCTGGACGACAGGGTAATAAGACTCCAGTTCCGAGTAGATCAGTTTGATCCCGGGAGAGATCTCATAACTGTGCATTATGCCCTCTCCCGCGCTGCTCTTCAGGCGGTATGTCATCTCGGACTCTTTTTCACATTTGATAAGCATATATTTCTTAAAGAGTTCCTCTGCGTTAACCTGACTCTGATTAGGATCACTTTTCATTTACGCTAATGCCAACCTCTCTTCCTGACTGATATTCTTAAATGCTCCCGCCATAAGTATCACTGCAATCACAAGCACGATCACATCAGTTATTAACTGTGCATAGAATACTCCTTCAACGCTGTTGCTGAAAAGAAGCGGCAGGATCAATACAAGAGGCAGGAAAAGCAGAACCTGTCTTAATATCGTTAGTATTGCCGCATTGCCGCCCTTTCCGATGGCCTGGAAGAAGGTGATGGCAAGGATCAGCACTCCGTATGTGATGTATGATGTAAACAGCACTCTTAACATAGGCGCTCCCATTGCAACGATCTTCGGATCGGTGATAAACATTGAAAGCATGGCCTTGGGTGCAGCCATGACCGGTATATAGAATACTGCTGCCAGCAGGGTTGCTGCTATCATAAAGGCCTTATTAAAAGCACGCACACGGTCATAGGATCTTGCACCGAAGTTTGTCCCTATCGCAGGCTGGTAGCCCTGACTTATTCCCCAGAGCGGAATAAATGAAAATGCCTGAAGACTTAATGCCGCTCCAAGAATTGTCTGCCATTCACCGCCGCCGCAACGCTCAACCGTGTTATACATTACAGTCTGCTGAAGCATGGTCATAACCTGCATAAGCATTGCAGATACACCGACACTTAAGACCGGTTTTGCAACAGATCCGATTATTCCTATCCTGTTGATCTTAACATTATCGCTCATTCTGGTAAAATAAATTATCGCAGCTATTGCCTGTAAAACCTGCGCTGTCACCGTTGCCACTGCTGCTCCGAGGATTCCGTTCTCAGGCCCGAATGCATGAATAAATATTGGATCAAGAATAATATTGATAAGTGCGCCGGATCCCATAATAAGCATAGCTGTCTTTAGCTTTCCCTCGCCTCTCATAACCATATTTGAAGATTGGGCAAAGTTTACGAAAAGTGAACCCAGGAACACAATCCTTAAATATCTGGCCGCTTCATCAAGAATTACCCCCTTTGCCCCGGAAAGCATAAGCAGAGGTTTTGTGAAAATCAGACCGGCCGCCATGACAATGATCGACAGGATCAAAACCAGAGCGATCAGATTGCCCATGATCTTATCAACAGTGTCCTGGTCTTTTTTACCGATCGCTCTCGACAATACAGAAGCTGACCCTGTTCCTATAAGTGTGGAAATTCCGCTGTTAAGGAGCGTAAACGGATAAGAGACCTTGACTGCTGTCATTGCTTCAGGTCCTACCATCCTTCCTACAAAAACCGCATCCATGAAGTTGTACAGCCCGATCACTACCATTCCAAGTATTGCGGGAACGCTGAGCGACAACATCGTTTTGATAATGTTACCGTTAACTAAGTTTTCTCTTGCATTATCATTACTCATTATAATACACATCCTTTCATTTGATAATTAGCGGCTGCTAACCACAAAGAAGTATATTACAAAAACAATTATAAATACCACTCCAAAATGCAGCAAAAACTCCAATCTGCAATTTTTTCTTTATTCACGAGTCAATGGAGTCAGTTGGGGAGTCAGTGGGGACGGTTCTCGTTGGAGTCAGTGGGGACGGTTCTCGTTGACTTGTTTTTGCAAGCAAAAACAAGTCAACGAGAAGCGTCCCCACTGACTCGCGCTGACGCTTGAATGAAAAAAAAATTGAAGGTTGGAGTTTTTGCTGCATCTTGGAGGGGTAGT